>Ga0075019_10001029_pt1 | contig 15906 bp, 14 predicted proteins | sample ColStrG_CSR_2013_FD_71473 | JGI IMG/M metagenome (GOLD analysis project Ga0075019, IMG submission 71473) | Freshwater sediment microbial communities in response to fracking from Pennsylvania, USA - Cold Stream Run_MetaG_CSR_2013 | ecosystem: Environmental > Aquatic > Freshwater > Creek >...
ATAACACAAAACTATGAATTATAAATGTATTTTTTTTGGACCTATCAGATCAGGAGAAAGTTTCAACTTGAAATGAGGTCAGAATGGGAACGAGAGAGAACACAGCTAAGGTCTGTCGGACTGGGTTGTTGGTGAGTTTGGTTTGCTTCGTTCTGTTCGCAAGAGCGGAGACTGAAGATTTTACGCACATTGCAGTCAAAGCAAAGCGACTCACAACGGGTTTGTATGTGCTGGAGGGAGCCGGAGGCAACATGACGGCTTTGATCGGGCCTGAAGGAGTCCTTCTTGTCGATGATGATTTTCCCCAAATGGCTGATAAAATTTTAGCTCAGCTGACGGAGTTGCAGGGGGGAAGTCCTCGCTATATCGTCAACACTCACTTTCACTATGATCACACAGGTGGCAATACCATCTTTGGTCCCAAAGCCACAATTGTTGCTGCCGCACCGGTTCGGACCCGGTTGATGAGCGAGCAGACTCTGTGGCATCAAAAGCATCCTCCCTTTCCGCGGGCGGGGCTGCCCAACCTGACCTTCGAAACTCGATTGATGCTTGATTTCAATTCCGAGACTATTGAAATTCTTCACCTTCCAAATGGTCACACAGACGGGGATTCGGTGGTGTTTTTCAAAAACAGCAAAGTGGCAAGCCTGGGGGATCTTTATTTTTCTGGCATGTTTCCGATTTTCCATCCTGAACATGGCGGCAGTTTGGAAGGCTATTTGCAAAATATCGAAACGGTCCTCAAACGAATCCCATCCGAGACTCAAATTGTTCCGGGACATGGTCCCGTTGCCACAACAGCGGACCTGCAGCGATACACCCGGATGATCCGGGCAAGTCTTGAGACAGTCAAAAAAGCCAAACTGGCGGGAAAAACGTTGCCGCAAATACAGAAGGCGGGGCTTGCAGCCGAGTGGGACTCTTTCAGTCAGGGCTATCTCAAGACCGAGGATTGGCTGGCACTGGTCTACAAAGGATTAAAAGATTAAAGGAGTAAAGAATTGAAGGATCGCGATCTCTTCTTCAGCGAATTTCGATATTTCCATTTGTTGTTTTGATATCGATATGATGGTGTCCCTGATCTTCATTGGGGTGTCTGTTGTGGACGGTTCCCGAGACAGATCGGAGATTGAACTGCGAATCTCCGGCTTGGGCCAATTGCAGTGTCACGTTGCCCGAGATGGCATGCAGATCCAGGTCTCCTGCAATCAGTTGTCCGACTTCGATATTCCCGCTGACCGTTGTGCCCGACAATTCTTTGATCGAACTGTCTTTGTCAAAAATACTGCCCGACACAGTTTTCGTTTTCAAGGTCTTCGCCTGGACTTGTTTCAGGGAAATATCTCCCGAAACAGTCTTGAGATCGAGATCGGTCACCTGCACTTGTTCGAGGCCAATATCTCCACTGACGGATTTGACCGTGACGGAGTTTTGAAAAACCGACGGGAGGCCAATTTGCACATGCAGGTCCGATGTCGCATCATCGGTCGGTTGGCGCAGGTGGAGCTCTTGGTCTGCGCTTTCGATCTGCAAGAGTCGGGGAGCCAGTTTCTTATTGAGCCGTCCCTCGGCTTTGATTTGCACCTCAGTGCCTGAAATTGTCTTGATTGAAACATCGGCATTGACCGTTTGGATGTGAATTTGTTTTTGAGTGGCGGGGAATGTCCAAGAGTCGGTTGTATCCTCTTGGGTGGCCTCAAAGGCTGAGGAGTGAAAGAGATGGTGACCCTTGTCATCGACAAAGGTGAGGCCATAAACGTGACCCAATTTTGTTACGATTTCTGGATCTGCCTGGTAGGCTTTTTCAGCAGAATAAAGACCCAAACTTAAAAAGACGAGACTCCAGACAATTGCTCCAACCAGAAACTTCGAAAAAAACTTTGCTTTCATAAATCATCCTATCTTTGTAAAATAAATTTAAGGTTCCACTGCAAATAGCTGATCAGGCCCAGCAACAAAAACTTGGTCAGAAAAAACATACACAAACATCCCAGAGCTGCGAGGCCCAAAAGCCCAAAACTTGTTGAGATCCCTGCCAGCCAGATCCATGCCGAAAATGAAGCCAGTGCAATTTTGGGCAATCCTGACAAAATGGCAAGGCTTGCTCCGCCCAACGTCAGGGCCACTGTCCAGCCCGCAAACACCAGCGAGCCTAGGATCGCGCCAGGGATGAAAAGAACAATGAAATTGAAGGGGGCCAAAACCAGAAGTCGACCAATCACATTGAAAGCGAGGCCCCAAGGAAAGGGATTCTCAGGTGACTGAAGACTGGCAATCATTTTCTCTGTCTCAAAAGCTTTGGCAATGGTGACTGGATTCCCGAGTCCCTCACTGATGACGGCTTCGGTTTTTCCTTTGTTCAGACCGTGCGCAAAATGCTCTTCGTAGTCAGATAGAATTTCTTGCACATTGGGGATCTTGTTCTTTTCTAGTTCAGTCCGAAGAGCTGTCAGGTAGTCTTGTTTTGTCATGTGATATCCTTGCCAATTAATTTTTCGATTTGCTGATTGAATTCCGTCCATTGTCGAAACTGCACCCTTTGAAAGTCCTGACCCAGTTTCGTGATGCGATAGTACTTCCGGGGTGGGCCTTCGCTGGACTCCCGCAAATAGGTTTCAAAATACTTTTCTTCCGTCAGTCGACGAAGGATTGGGTAAAGAGTCCCTTCAGAGATTTCTAAAATTTTTGAGATCTCTTCGACCAATTCGTATCCGTAGTAGTCCTTCCGGCCGACCATATTGAGCACACACAGCTCCAGGACGCCTTTTTTAAACTGTGGATTCATTCTGGCTTCTTTCGTTGTCGATCTGAACTCGGCTACTAAACTATGCCAGGTACTGTGTAATAGCAAGTACTATGTGAGAGATAGTAGAGTCTTCAGGGGCCTGGGCCAATCTATTGAAAAGAATAAGATTTTACATAATGCACCGCTATACCGAACGGTTGTTCGGGAGGGGATTGGCTGCTTGCGCTCGACGACTCTTTGGTCTTTCGTTGAGACTCTAAAAGCCGATAAGGGAGATGATGTTGCATCTTACTCCGGCCGGTGAAAATCGCAGGCTCGCTGCTCTTGTGTTCATTGATGTGGTGGGTTTTAGCGCCCTTGCCGAAGCCAATGAGAAGAATGCACGAGATCTTCTGCGTGAATTTCGTGAGTTGACCCGCCAAGGAATCAAAAAGCACCATGGACATGAGCATGACACCGCCGGCGACGGCTTCTTCATCGAATTTTCCAGTGCTGGAGACGCTCTTCAATTCGGTTTGGAGTTGCAGCAAAATCTGAAAGATCGCAATCTGACGCAGCTTCCGCAGAAACAAATTCAGGCACGAATCGGATTGCATGTCGGGGATGTTCTCATCCATCAAGAGGGCGTCATTGGGCACAGTGTGAATATCGCTGCAAGAATTCAATCTCTTGCGCCAGTCGGCGGATTGTGCCTCAGTCAACAGGCCGTTGATTTGATTGGCGAGCTGGCCGTTGACCTGAAATTGAAAAAGCTGAAGCCGGCACACCTGAAAAACATATCAGTTCCTTTGCAGGTCTACGTTGTGGATCTTTCACCCCCAGCGGCGAATTTCAACTGGGGTCGGTTGCGAAAAATGGGGCTTTTGGATTGGAGCAACAGTCTGCGCTATTTCACCGCTGTGGTGGCTTTGTGTGCGTTTGCAATTTTAGTCGTCGATATCTTGCAGGTGTTTTCGAAAGGACCGAATGTCAAGTCTGAAATTTCGGCTCGAACTGATCTGTCGACGGAATGGGCTTTTCGCTCAAATTCCGGAGAGTGGCAGAAGTATGCGCCCTCCAGGCCCTGGGATTTGATGGATGAGATGCAGGGCCGCTACGAGCTGCGCCACTCTTTTTATATTCACGGTGTGCCTCGCGAACCGGCCTTGGTTCTGGGTCTGATCCCCGAACACAGCCGGGTCTTCCTCAACGGTCAGTTTTTGGGCGGTTCAGACCAACTGACCGATTTGGCCTTCTATTCTTTTGATTCCAGCCTTCTGCATCGAGACTCCGCAAATGAACTTCTCGTTCAGGTTAAATCCGGTCCGAGTCTGAACCCGGGAGTGACGATTCTGCCAAATGTTGGAAGTTTTTTGGGTGAATTCGCAGATGTCCGAAGTGCCGTGGTTCAAAACACAATCCGGTATCACATTTTTCAAAGTATTTACCTGTCGATTTGCGGTCTTGTTTGGCTCTTGTCGTTGGTTTTTTGTTTTGCAAGTCCCCACAACCGCAATTATTTCTATGTTTCATTTTATATGCTGTTGGGTCTGCTGTATCTGGCTTATTACAGCCCGTGGGTGGCCGATCATTTCAGTCTTGAATTCCTCAGGTACTGCAAGTTTCTGGCGGTGACGTCAGGTCCCTTCGTCCTGTTGGCAAATTATTTTTACGAGTTCCGAAGACACAAACAGGAAAAAATCACAAATGGTCTCCTGTTGATTTGGACGGTGGGGTTGAGTCTTGATCTGTTCGAAATCACGCGGTCCCCAACGGAGTTTCTCGAACATGGCAACTTGATTTTGAAAGTCGCGGCTTGCACCAGTGCCCTGATTTGGATTTCCGGACTTGTTCTGAATCTGGGGCCCTTGAAAGGGCAGAAAGGTTCGAACCGGATCAGCTTTGCAAATTTGGCAATGCTCTTCGGTCTTCTCAATTGTATTTCGTTGCTGGGGGCGATTCGCGAAAATTTTCTTTTGGACCTTTTCTCTCAGAATGTGCACTCTTTTCTTTTTGACCTGTCGTTGTTTACGCCTTTCCTTTATTCTGTTTTCGTTTTGGTTGTCATGGCTTCGATTTCGTTTCAAAAGCACAATTTGTTGGCGAGACGAAAGCGCCGAGACAGTTTAATTGCAGAAGTGCACCAGCTGATTCGCGAACACAAAAATCCAAACCAAGTGCTTGAGCAACTGCAGCAATCGATTTGCACGACTCTGGAGGCGCGTCGCAGTTCGATTTACATCTTGGATTCGCAAGAGAAACCGACCGAGTTTGTGCTCAAATCGATGCTCAACCAAAATGACGCCGCCCGCGGCGTTGTGGCAGAGACTGCGAGCCTCACGACGGGATTGATGGCCTATGTTTTTGCAAACCAAAACTCTCTTTTGATCGAAGATGTCAGCCGCGACCCGCGCCTGAAACAAGTCAATGCCACCTTCCAGTCGTCGTCCTGTATGATCTTTCCGTTGATTGAGGCGGGGAGTCTCTACGGCGTTTTAACCCTTGCGGACAAACGCGACAACGAGGCGTTTACGACGGAAGACTTTGTTTTGGTCAGCGAGGTCCAGAACCTTGTGGCGGGATTGATTCGCTCGATGGCAGAGCCCTCGAGACGCCACTTGTCCAGTGTCGGATAAAGGTTCAATTGACGGTGTATTCCAATCGGATTTGATAGGTCGTCACTCCACAGAATCCTCGGCGCAGTCCCGCGCCACTGCCAAAGGGTGCGTCTTTGATCATCAAATTGTGCAGACAATCAAGACTCACTCCAACCGCAGTATGCTCCGTGACCTGGTGGTCCAACTCGAGACTGATCGTTGGGGTGTAGCCATGTTCGTTTTCGATGAGCGGGTTGGCCCAGGCAAAGGGTCGACCGGTTTTGGTGTCGATAAACCAAAATTGCGTGTGTGTTTCAAAGGCAAACAGACCTCCACGGACGGTCAAAGACCAGCTTTGCAGGAATTGAAATTCTCGTCCAATTGCCAAAACCAATCCTTTGATTTGCTCGTGGATTGTGGCGGTGTATGTGGGAGATTTGACGTCTTTCAAGGTTCCAGCTCCAGAGGGATCGTAAGCCTGATCAGCGACGTAGATGCCTTTTTTGAAAAGGCCACCATTGTGAGGCGCCAAATCAATGTACATCAATTCCACCGACCAGTGCTTGCGGAATGTCACTTCAAATCCAATCCCACCGGCATTGTCCTTCGCATGTTGCCAATCGGGCAAGGGTGGTTGATGCCAACAGCCGTTGCCGCCCAGGTTGCAGTTTTGCACGTAGATCATGCCGTACTGAACGAAGAACTTGATTTGAGCACTTTCTGATTTGATTTTCTGAAGGTCATTTCCCTGTTCGTTGATTTTGACAAAACTTTTGTGATCATTTGAGATTTGAAGTCCCGATGTGATTGCGGCAACTTGGTCGTTGAAATTCTGTTCGTCCTGCAGGCGCGCTTCGTTGTAGTGCAGGGCGCGTCCGCTGGCCATATTAACGGCATCCGCAATCGCCTCTTGAACCTCGGCCGGAAGAGCCCCTAGCTTTTCGATGACAGTGTCGTAGTCCAAGTGTTTGGCTTGGCCGCGTTGAAGCGCAAGATAAAGGGTTTTGTAAGTTTCCATTTCAGCGTTGTAGTCATCGCGCTTCGTCGCTTGCAACATGAGGAGTGCCAGGCGGTCAGCAACAGGCTCTGAGAGTCCAATAGTTTGTTGACCTTGGCCGTCCTGGATCGTCTTTGAAGGCACTGTTTTGTCTAATGCAAGGATTGTATTGATTCCAATCAGGCAGGCGTCAAACATGGGTTCACTGGCCTCACATTTTTCAACATTGAGCAGATTGTGAAGCTGAGTTTGGACACTCGGAAGGTCCGCGGCCAAGCTGATTGAACTCAGGCCCCACACCAGAAGGGGTTGCAAAACAACAGCGTGGAACGAGATCTGCTTCATAGGTCCACCTCGAAACCTCGATTGGCGCGAGGAAGTGATATTCCTCGGATTCAGGGAGCTGGTTTCGTGTAGGAGATTCATGCGAAAATCGTGCGGAACTCGAAGCGCCCTCAAGTCTTTACCAGGTGTCGATGAGTTTGACAGGTCACTCAAAAACGTCATAAAAGGCGCGGCAAGCTGTCCTCAAAAAAAATTCAAGCATTCAAGGAGTTTTCCATGTTTCGACTTGTTCTTTTGATCCTCAGTTCGTGCCTGAGTTTGACCGTACAAGCGACTCCAACGGGAGAGGACACAGCCAATTCGGCTCTGGATGGACACAATCTCTCAATCACCGGCAGTTTACTTGCGCAGTTACCACCTGCTGTTGTTTGCGAAGGGGGTCCGGTTCTGAACCTGAAAGACGCGAAAGTCGATCTTTCGGCCTCATCAGTTTTGTTTCTGTTGCCTGCCGATGGTGAGCAAGAGTTTGGTTACATTCTGCAGGTGAATGATCTTCAAGCTCTTGTGTCTGGGAAAATTTCCAAACTCAAATCGGCAAGCTTCTCGGGCTACTGGTGGTCCGATGGCGATCATGTCAATTTCGGAACGGATGTTGAGTGTCTGAAAGGCAACTGACGGTTCAGATGGATTTCGTCGCATGCAGGGGAGGGCACCGATTTTTGTGCCCTGACGATAACAAACCCGGCCTGGAAAAGCGAGTTTGCAATTTCAGACGAAGGCCTTCGGTAAACTGTCTCTGGGGTGCCTTCACCGACGGTCTTCCAAACCTGCGTCAGCTATTCTCTTTCAAAAGAGTTTCCAGTGACCGAAAAATTTTACCAAATCCCGGGGAACAAACCCTTCGGCGGTGCTTTGAGGTCTTTGTCGCAGTAAAGAACTTTGCTGCACACAGAGTTGTCCTGATTGGACTTGTGCAGTTGCCCGATACGATCTGCAAGCGCCTGCCCGCAGATTCGGATTCGGATTGAATCTGGGAATTGCTCTTCTGTGGGACCCAAGCAGTGACAGCTGCCCGGGCTGTTGCGAAAGGACTGGGCACCAAAAAGCTGTTTGTAGCCAAGGCTCATCAGGTAGCGATCAATAGCATTTGCAATCATGAGCTTTTGCGTCTGATCTCCCAACGACAAGGCTTTTTGAGACCAAAGATAAGCCTGGTAGTAGTGATCCGGAACCACTCCGTGCTGGAACACCAAGGCTGCAGCCGCATAGTCCTTGGCCGTCTGAAAACAACCTTCGGCAAAAATCTCAGCCACGCGTCGGGCGCGGACCTCATCGGCCGCTGAGACTCGGTTCCAGTCAATCTGAGCGCCCGGGATCTGTCGATCTGCTTGGTCGGCTTTGACGATCTCTTGCAGCTCCTGAGACCGCAGCAATTGCCGCGGCGGGTCCTCTGGGCACGAATGAAACCTGTTGTCTGTCTGGACCGGAGCGGGGCTTTTTTGGACCTGTTCGGCGACACAGGCGCCGAGCAGCAACGCAGGCAGGAGCAGAAGGAATTTCAGCATGTGAAATCACTATCACAGTGAAGGTGGCTGGTCACTCGGGTTTTGCCAAAGTCTGGGTTTTTCGGTACCCTTCCGCTTGACAACGCCCCTGGCATCCCCAAGATGCCTCATGCAAAGCCACAAAGAGGAGATCCAACAATGGGTAAAACAGTTCAATCGTTCAATGCAGAGATCAAACAACTTTTGGATATCGTCATCCATTCCCTTTATTCGCAAAGAGAGATCTTTTTACGGGAACTGATCTCGAATGCCTCCGACGCTTTGGACAAGTTGAAATTTGAAAGTCTCACCCAAAGTCAGCTGGTCAAAAACTCGGACGCCTTAGAAATTCGTTTGGTGCCGGACGCAGCGACCCAGACTTTGCAGATTGTCGACAACGGTATCGGGATGTCCGAAGCCGAAGTCGTCGAGTTTATCGGCACCATCGCAAAATCAGGGACGAAGTCGTTTGCCCAAATGGCACAAAATGCTTCCGGGGCGACAGGGGCACAGAAAACAGAGTTGATCGGCCAGTTTGGCGTGGGCTTCTATTCGGCATTTATGGTGGCTTCAACAGTCACTGTGCACACACAAAAAGCCGGAACTGAGGCCGGAACAATTTGGGAATCTTCAGGTGATGGACAGTATTCGATCGAGTCCTCACCTCGAACAGAAGGTTCGGGCACGACGATTACACTGAAGCTCAAGACCTTTGCTGAGACTGAACATGAAGACGGCTCGACAGAAAAAGCCCAAGATTTTACAGATCCTTGGGTTTTGAAGGGGCTTGTGAAAAAGTATTCAGACTTTATTTCCTGGCCCATTCGTATGAAAGTCGAAAAGAAGAAAGAAAATGAAAGCACCTGGGAGGATGAGACTCTCAACAGTCAAAAGGCTCTTTGGCTGCGGCCGGCGGCGGAAGTGAAGCCTGAAGAGTACGAAGAGTTCTACAGCCACTTGTCGCATGATTGGAACAAGCCGGCTCGTCATATTCATTACAAAGCAGAAGGCACCTCCGAATTCACGGCTTTGTTGTATTTTCCTGCGCAAAAGCCTTGGAACTACAACATGAAAGAATACGAATCTGGACTGAGTCTGTACATCAAGCGTGTCTTCATCATGGATCACAGCAAAGACTTGTTGCCACCGTACTTGCGCTTTGTTCGGGGACTGGTGGACTCGAATGATCTGTCGTTGAATGTTTCACGCGAACTTTTGCAACAAGATCGTCTGGTGACATTGATGAAGAAAAACATTGTCGCGAAGATCTTTGCAAACCTGAAGGACTGGCTGGCAAAAGACCGGGGAGCTTATGAGAAGTTTTGGCAGGAATTTGGGACCACTCTGAAAGAAGGAATTCCAACGGAGCCCGCGCAAAAAGAAAAACTGCAGGACTTGTTTCTCTTCCGCTCGACTCAATCCGCAGATTGGACCACATTGGAGGAATACGTTGCACGGATGCCTGAAAATCAAAAGGCGATCTACTTTCTGACTGGTGAGAAGCTGGAACAGGTGCAATCGTCACCCTATCTTGAAAAATTGAAGCAAAAGAAATTCGAAGTCCTGTTGCTGACAGATGCGATCGATGAATGGGTGACTCAAGGTCTGACTGAATTCAAAGGCAAGAAAATCTTGGGTATTACTCGCCAAGATTTGGATCTGGATTCAGACGATGAAAAGAAAGCGCATGAGGAAAGTAAAAGGTCCCAGCTTGAACGCTTTAAAGCCTTGATGGAAAAAATCAAGGCCAACCTTTCGGAGCAAGTCGAGGATGTCGTGGTCTCTGATCGACTCACCGACACTCCTGTGTGTTTGGTCGTTGGTCAAAATGCGATGTCGGCCAATTTAGAGAAAATTCTGTCAAAATTTGAGGGGCAAAAGTCAGATGGCAACAAAAGAATCCTTGAGTTGAACCTGACTCATCCACTGTTCGATCACATGCTGCAGTTGCCCGAGGATCAGCTTGCGACTTGGTCAGAAGTGCTCTTCAACCAAGCGCTTTTGGCCGAGGGGACTGCTTTGCCAAATCCAGCTCGTTACACGCAACTGATTTCAAATATCATGATCAAAGCTAAGTAGCATTGATCCGATCCATCGGCCGCCCTCCGCGAGGGCGCGCCGCTTGCTTTTTCAAAGCGTTTGCAGAAATTGGATCAGGTTCCGTCGGTCCTCATGAGACAACTGACTCACTCCGTTCTGGGCGAAGATGTCTTCATCGTGGCCCCGATTGCTCAACCCTCGAACTCGCGAGTCAAAATGGAAAATGGGATCTTCCTTCCAGGCCTCAGGCGTACGGTCGCCGAGGGGATAGCCATTGCACTCCAAATCGAAGTCGGTTTTCGGGTCCTCAGCTGGGCCCGCATCATACTCCACGGGACGTTGCGCCGAAGGCGTCAGCAGCGCGCAAAGACTAGGTATTGAATTGTTGTGCAAATAAGGCCAGCGTGCCCAGATCCCAACAAGGGGTGGGGGCACATATCCGGCCTGAGCTTGAACCACAATGCCGTGGGCTTTGGAAATATTCAGATCATTGAGTTTTTCCAAAGACTTCATGCCAAGTCGCCGCTGCGGGTCTGTGTCAACGTCATGGATGGGAGTGATCGGCCGTGGAATCACATGGAGAGTTTGCAGCTGCTCGCGCCAGGGTTTGCTTTGCGAGGCCGGATCATCCCACGCTTTTTCATAGAGTCCGTGGCAGTGAGCGCAGCGCTGATTGAAAATATGCTGACCCGCTTTGACCCGTGCGGGTTGCAAATGTTCAGCGGAAAAAAAATCTGTAAAGCGGGGAGGTTGGCTTGCGAAAACCATCGCGGTCAAACTTTGAATCACCTTCGGGTGTGCTTCCATCCATTTTTCGAGCTCCTGCAGATCCGTTCCGCGGCCAATTTCATTCCAGAGAATATTCGTGTAGATCGGATCTCCGGCAACCACACTTCCATCGCTGAGCCACCGATTCTTGTATTTGAGGTTCCACCAAACAGCGGGCTTTGAATCGGCTGGCATTGTGTCCAAGATTGGATCGGGGCGGGGGTTCGCTTCGAAGTCTGGGCTCGGAGTCGCGTAGGGATCTTGGGCTCTGCGATTGAGGGACAGAGCGACTTGTGCAAGCGACGTGTCCAGGCCCCGCCGCAAGGGCATGACCGCCGCGACGCGATTCAGGCGCAAGAAGGTCGAGCTCATGAGCGTGGCATCAGCATCCGTTGCTCCAGTGAAATCCTGAAAAAGCCAACTGTTGTAAAAGGGAGCAATTTTCTTGGCAGTCACAAAAATTTCGTTGGCGCGTGGAAACCGATTCGTGAGCCCCAAGACTGTTTTTCCAAACAGTCGACCTGCGTGACAGGCCCCACATGAAATTGTAAATCCGGTCGAGCCGTCCCGCGTGATTTCACCATACCCCAGTGGTCGCAGGGAAGGATGCCCCGTCGGCCAGGTCACCGTGTAGACGCCGGTGTCTGTCGCGGCTGGAGGTGGAACCAGTCCAATTTTCAATAGCAGTTGATTCCAGTTTTCGACGCCGACCAGCCAATCAACAGTTTCATCAAATGTTTTTTGCCACCAAGTTCGAGATTTTTCGTTGATCATATTCTTGAGAGGCGCGGCAGGAACGAGCAACCCTGTGATCTCAACGGGATAGATTTGGGCATGAATCTGTCCTTCATGGACAGCCTGTTCCCATGCTTGGTCCGGGAGTTCCAAGACGTTGGGAGTGCCATCCACGGGAACATCACGTTTGACACTCCAGAGATTGGGGTCTGACAAGGAGGCTCCGGCAATTGAATTTGCGAGGGTGAAAAGCAAGACAAATCGGTTCATTCGAGATCTCCAAAGTTGGCTATCGTAAAATGCCAGTTCTTGGATATAAACAAAAAAACAGATAGGAATACGCGAAAATGACGCAACGAGTGCAGATTTGCTGCTCGATGATTGGCCGCCAAAGCCTGCAGTTTCTTGCAATCCCGCCCAAACTGTCCTCAACTGACTTTTTGAAAAAGGAGTTTTCCATGTCTCGGACAGTCCTCGTGGGTCTTTTTTTAATTGGTCTCCAGAGCGCGGCCCAAGAGAGTCACTTTGCGGTCCATCATCGGATTCCGCTGAGCGGAGGCGAGGGCTGGGATTGTCTCTCTGTCGAATCGACGACGGATCGGCTCTTTGTTTCGCGCAACAACCATGTCGATGTCATCGACCTCAAAACCGAAAAAGTGGTGGGTACGATCAGCGATCACATTGACGGCGCTCATGCGATCGCTTTCGTTCCAAACCTTAACAAAGGTTATATCACCAGCGGCAAATCGGGAAGGGTTGTCGTCTTTGACTTGTCCTCTTTGAAGGTTCTCAAAGAAGTTCCTGCCGATGTGGGCGCTGATATTATTCTCTTCGAGCCCAAAACCCAGAGAATTTTTTCGTTCAATGGGCAAAGTAAAACAGTGACGGTGATTGATGTGAAAACTGACACCGTGATCACCTCTCTGCACATGGACGGGAAACCCGAGTTTGCGGTGGAGGACTCAGGAAAAATTTACGTCAACAACGAGGATCGAAATCGACTTGAAGTGATCGATGCCCAAAGCGTGGCGTTGCTGGCACCATTTCCACTGCCGGGCTGTGAAAGTCCGACGGGTCTTTCAGCTGATGGAAAATCACGCAGACTGTTTTCAGTTTGTGACAACGAGGTCATGGCGATCACCGACATGGACACTGGGAAACAGGTTCGCACGATCAAAATTGACAAAGGCCCGGACGGGTCGGTGTTTGATGCGGGCTACGCTTTTTCATCCAATGGCGCTGGCACGTTGACAGTGGTGCGGGAGAAAAATTCGCAGTCGTTTGAGGTCGTTGACAGGGTGAAAACCCAAAAAGGCGCAAGAACTGTGGCCGTGAACCCCAAAACTCATGATCTGTATTTGGTTGCAGCCAAATATGAACCTCTGGATCAGCAGAATCCCAAGGCACGTCCCAAAATTATTGCCGGAAGCGTGGAGCTTCTCGTCGTGAAACGGTAGTCATTTCGGTGTCTGCAGGGCGTTGGCGATTCTTTTGTCTGGAACGATCCACAGAATTGCCACGCCGACATAAATCAAACCCGACAACAAAGGCTGCCAAAAAGCCAAACCAATCGCAGTGAGATAACAGACCAGTGACAACTGGCCCTTACGGTCACGTCCGACTGCATTTGCAAGAACTGAATCTTTGCCGTGAAGTCGAATGAGTGTTTGTGAGAGAATAAAGTAGGCCATTCCTGACATCAACAGGACGAATCCATACAAGGCCATGGGCCACTCTGCAAAATCGTTTTCACCAGCCCATGCCGTAATAAAGGGTGTCAATGACAGCCAAAAAAGAAGGTGCAGATTGGCCCAGAGAACTTGTCCGTTGACGTGTTTCGCCGCCTGGAACAGATGGTGGTGATTGTTCCAATAAATTCCCACGTAGATGAAGCTCAAAACATAACTCAAGAAGACTGGAAGCAAGGGCAGCAGATCTGCAAGTCTGGCACCATGGGGAACTTTCAGTTCCAGAACCATAATCGTCAGGACAATTGCTAAAACTCCATCACTAAAGGCTTCCAGCCGGCTTTTCTGCACGATTCATTGCCCCAGGGAGCCAAAATTGCGTTTGATCCCATCTTCAAAGCCCGGCAATCCTTTGTCGACAGCTTGACTGCCATACAGGTAGGGATTGGTGAAATGCCCGCCCGATTGCAAGTCAAAGGCCGCCGCACCCAACCAGCGCCATTCGCCGTAGTAATGCAGAGCGCTTTCGGGCCCTCCACCAAAAAACGATCCTTGTGTCAGTGGCCAAAAGTGGTCGGCCACCAGTTGGGTCGCCGTCTGGGTGTAACTTTTGACAGTGATGTACTGCTTGTGATGGCTGGGTGCTGATACGTAGATTTGCGCCGAAATGTCCTCTTTTACTGTCGAATCTTGATCTGCAAACACGACTGTGAGTCCTGTTTCACTCCCAAGATGGGCCAGAGACGCGGGATCCACTCCGGCAGGTTCGAACAGAACCACGGCTTTGGGCACAATCTGCATTTTGTTTTGGTACGCAAGACCCGCAGCGACGCCTGCCACATACGCGCCTTTTGAGTGCCCCGAGAAAACAACTTGATCGACTGCTGCGATTGGAGCGAGCTGCTGCAAAGCACAGGCCGTGAGATTCACATAGTCTTCGCCCATTCGAGTCCAATCTTGATCGAAAAACCCAGAATCATAGGTTGGGAAAATTGCGATGATTCCCTTTTTTGCAAGGTGCTCAAGTGTCACTTGATAGTTGCTCAACGACAGAGCTTGCCCGTGACCGTAAACGACAACCGGAAATTTCTCTTGGGAGTTGTTGCTGTGCGGAAAAAAAACATCCACTTCTCGTTCTTGGCAGGTCAGAGTTTTGGTCTGGACCTCAAAAGTGTAAATCTTACTGCCAGGATCGTTGGCGGACTTTGGAGCGTCGGGCAGTGCCGGACCTGCCCAGGTCTGTGTCGCCAAAAGAGCAAATGATAGGAATACAAAATATTTTGAGTGTTTCACAATTCGACTCAAATCTCAATTTGCAGGGTAGGTGCAGCCGTTTTGCGCTGTCATTGCCAGTTGCGAAGTGTCGACCTGTGTGGCGGCTGTCGCAACGGCTTCTTGATAAGCAGCGGCATCAAGAGTTGGAGTTTTTGACAGAACATACAAAGATTTTTTTGTCGGATCCGAAACAACGGCCCAACTGTAGTCTGCAGCCAGTCCAATGATCCAGTACTGACCCTTGTTTGGCAGGCCGAAGTCGATCAGAAATTCTGCATGGGTCGTTGTGTTTTCGTCTGTGGCAGTGCCTTTGATCGTAATCAGCTCACCACTGGCGTTGCCACGGTTGCAAGTGTTCCAAACACTCGCCGTGCCGTCCGGGAGAGCTCCGAGCACCTGTCGCGAACAGGCCGAGCAGTTGTTTTCGAAAAATAAAATATTGCGAGAAATCTGGTACCACGTTCCGAGGTAGCGACCCACATCGACAAAGTTCACAGTCTTCAGATCCGCCGCTTGGGCCGTGGTGGAAAGAGTGACTGTTGCAGCCAAAGAAATCAGAATCGCTTTGAAAAAATTCATTGAAGCCTCCTCGTTTGGTTACTGAGGCCCAGCAGAACTCACCCGTGCGGAAAGTTCCAGAAAAAAAATTTAGCATGGCTGCGTCAATTGATTTGGATTTAATCTGAAAATCAGGATTCTTGCAGTTTGCGACTGTTACTGCTTCACGAGATATTCAAGAAGGGCGTCGGCATGAGGGGCTCCCCAGCCGGTCAAAAAATTCCAGTCTGCTGCTGTTTGGTTCGGGGGCACTGAGTACCGTCCATTGCTCCCACCGAGAGTTGGAAAAAAAATCGCGTTGTGATCGTTGGCAGACATGGCATAAAGGATGGGGTTCAAGTAGCCAAGCGTTGGGCGGTGCTTCGTTTGTCGAGCCTCGTTGACCAAGACCATGAGCGCTGCCAGCAAAGGAGTCGAAAGGCTTGTCCCGGTCGCTTTTTGCCAGCCATTCACTTCCGCATTGGCAAAAACCCAGTTGCCACCACCGAAGGACAGATCCGGAATCACGCGGTGACCCGAGTGTGTGATGGGCTCAATTCCATGTTGGAAATCAGGTTCAATTGCATTTGTGGAGGGACCGCCGACAGTGAAGCTCCAGGCGTACTGTTGACTGGACTGCATGGTCGTCGCACCCACCGCAATCACGTTGGGGGAGGTCGCAGGATAGGGCATGTATTTCTCAGGACAGGGG
>Ga0075019_10001031_pt1 | contig 15884 bp, 16 predicted proteins | sample ColStrG_CSR_2013_FD_71473 | JGI IMG/M metagenome (GOLD analysis project Ga0075019, IMG submission 71473) | Freshwater sediment microbial communities in response to fracking from Pennsylvania, USA - Cold Stream Run_MetaG_CSR_2013 | ecosystem: Environmental > Aquatic > Freshwater > Creek >...
TGGAAAACTATTACGACGCTTTGAACAGAGACCAACTGCCCATCATGCGCGGGTTGGAATTGAATGCCGACGACTTGCTTAGACGCGCCATCATCCAGGCTTTGATGTGTCATTTTGAATTGGCATATGAACCCTTTAACACCTCATATCTGGTGGATTTCGAGAAATACTTCGCTACCGAGATGCCCGAATTGCTCGAGTATGAACGCGAAGGACTGCTGGTTCTTTCCCCGCAGGGTATGGTCGTGACCGCGAAAGGACGGATGCTGATACGCAATATATGCATGGTATTCGATAAATACCTGCGTACCCGCACCGAACACGCCAGCTACTCGAAAGTGATTTAAACCTGCCGATGCGTGCGCCGTATCACGCCTCTTCCCCTCATTTTTATCGCGCTCCGTTATAATTCGTGTCTGTATTACGGCGAGGCGGACATGAACAAGATTCTTAAAGTCGGTTTGATCTCAACCGCTGCAGTTTTTGCGGCTGCAGTGGCGGGAGCGGCGTATCTCGCCGCGACATTCAACCCAAACGACTACAAGGAAAAGATCGTTCAGGCGGTAAAAGACAGCAAGCATCGCACGCTGCATCTGGATGGTGATATCAGTCTGTCGTTCTTCCCTAATCTCGGCGCCAATCTGAGTCGCGTGTCGCTCTCCGAATTCAACAGCGACAAAGAATTTGCCGCACTGGAATCGGCGCGCGTGTCGTTGGCGCTGCTGCCCCTGTTCAGCAAACAGATCGTCGTGAATGAGGTTGATGTGAGCGGGCTGCATGCCACGCTGGTCAGTCATAAAGACGGAACGACAAATATCGACGATCTGCTTGCAGGCCAACCGGGATCAGCTCCTGAGCCTGCCAACCGGCCGGTAAAATTCGATATCGCCAAAGTGGTGATCGCAAAGACCAACCTTGCTTATGTGGATGAACTCAGCGGTGCGCAATACGCGATCAAAGATCTGCAACTGACCACGGGGCGTATCGCCAATGGCGTGTCTGCCAAAGTCGCCATGTCGGTCTCCTTGGTGTCCAACAAGCCGGCGATATCCGTCAAAACCGAGCTGAAGACCACTTTGACGTTCGATCTGGATAAACAAAATTACCAGTTGGACGATCTGGAATTGAATGTGACCGGAGCCGTATCGGATGTGACCCAGTTGCATCTGCAAGCGAGCGGCAATGCCGGTGCCAAATTGAGCACCCAGGAATTTACCGCAACCAAGCTGGCGCTAAAAGTAAGTGGAGTGAAGGGCGCTGGAAGTTTCTCGGCTGACCTGTCCGCACCCGATCTTAATCTGACCAGGGATCACTATGCCGGTTCGAAACTCATACTGAATGCCAGTTTGGATGAGCCCTTTGGCAAGCTGAATGCGGTTTTGACTGTGCCCGCGATTAGCGGTACCGCACAGGCATTCACGGTCGACAATCTGATGCTGGACGCGCAGATCCAGCAGCCCGAGCAAACCGTCAAGCTCAAACTCAATACACCGCTGGCGGGCAATATGCTTGAACAGCAATTTGATCTGAGCAATCTGGACATCGCGCTGAATGCCACAGGTGACAAGCTGCCCAACAAGGCCGTGAGCAGCACGATGAAGGGCAATGTGCATCTGGATCTGCAGAAACAAACCGTGCAGGCGAATCTGTCTGGCGGGTTGCTGCAAAGCCAGTTGCGCGCCAAATTGGGAGTCAGCGGCTTTGTCCAGCCTGCGATACATTTTGATGTGGATATGGACCAGCTCGATGCCGATGTCTACCTGCCCAAGCAAGCCGCTGCTGCGCCCAAAACGGCACAGGCCGAACAAGCGCTGGATCTGTCGGCACTGCGCACACTGAACCTGGACGGTCGGTTGAGCATAGGCGCGTTAAAAGTGATGAATGTCAAAGTGAATCAATTGCGCTTGGATATGCAGGCGCATCGCGGCATCGTGAACGTCGATCCGCTGTCTGCCAAATTGTATCAGGGCAGCATGAACGGCAGCATCAGCGTCAACGCGCAAGCCGTGCCCGGCATTGCTGTCAAACAAAGCCTTACGGGTATCGACATCGCAGCGTTGGGTAAAGACGCGGCCAATTTCGACACGCTCGAAGGAAAAGGCAATGTGAGTCTTAACCTCGCCATGCAAGGCAACAAAGTGAGCGAGATGAAACAGGCTTTGACTGGCACCGCATCGCTGAATCTGGCAGATGGTGCGATCAAGGGGATCAACATCGCGGAAAAGATTCGTGATGCCAAGGCGATGTTCGGCGCAAAGTCGCAGACTCAAGCTGCGAACATGGAAGAGAAGACGGACTTCAGCGAAATGAAAGCCAGCTTCAAGATCAACAAAGGCGTGGCACATAACGATGACCTGTCCATGAAGTCGCCATTGCTGCGGCTGAGCGGAACAGGTGACATCAACATCGGTACCGACAGCATCGATTATCTGGCGAAAGCCACACTCGCCAAAACCCTGGAGGGTCAGGGCGGAGCCGACACGGTGGGTGGAGTGACCGTGCCGGTACATGTCAGCGGGCCGTTCGCAGATTTGAAATACAACCTGGAATTCGGTGCCATGGTGAGCGATCAGGCCAAACAAGCTGTCAAGAAGCAAGTCGATGTGAAAAAGGAAGAATTGAAAACGAAGCTGCAGGATCAACTCAAGGGCGGACTCAAAGGGTTGTTCAAATAGTGCGTGAGCCTGGTGTCGTTCAAGAGACTTTCGCCTCGCGTCTGATCGCTTGGCAACGTACGCACGGTCGACACGATCTGCCCTGGCAGGGGACGGATGCCTATCGTGTGTGGCTGTCCGAGATCATGTTGCAACAGACGCAGGTCGCCACCGTAATACCCTATTACCAGCACTTCGTCGCATCTTTTCCCAACATCGCCGCACTCGCTTCCGCGACTGAAGAACAAGTGCTGGCGCACTGGAGCGGCTTGGGTTATTACGCCAGGGGTCGCAATCTGCATCGCGCCGCGCAGATCATTGTCGAAAAATATCACGGTGAATTTCCGCGCGAGTTCGAGCAAATACTCGAACTGCCCGGTATCGGCCGATCTACCGCCGCCGCGATTTGCGCGCTGGCGTTCCATGACCACCGCGCGATCCTGGATGGCAACGTCAAGCGTGTGTTGGCCCGTTACTGTGGCATAGAGGGATGGACGGCGGACAAAAAGATCGAGGCGCAGTTGTGGCAACAAGCAGAAACTCTGTTGCCTATAAAAAAATCCCCTCGCCCCGTCGGAGAGAGGGTTAGGGAGAGGGGCGAGCATGAAATCGCCACCTACATCCAGGCTCAAATGGACATGGGTGCGATGCTATGCACGCGCGGCAAACCTAAATGTATACAGTGTCCGGTGCAAACCGATTGTGTCGCTCATCAAACGGGTCGTGTGCACGCACTCCCCACCCCCCGCCCGCGCAAAGCCGTACCGGAAAGACACGCCACGCTTTTATTGCTGATGCACGGCCGTGACATCTTGCTGGAAAAGCGTCCCCCGCAAGGCATTTGGGGCGGCTTATGGTGTTTGCCGCAATTGGATGATGGTGGCGAACTGTTGAAAGAATATCTGCAGCGCAACGGCATGGATGTAAGCGAGCGAATCGATGCTCGTCATACCCGCGAAAGCGCGAATCCAACCGATTCAAAAAATCAGTACGAAGCGCTCACGCCCTTCACCCACACCTTCACACATTTCAAACTGCACATCACGCCGGTGTTGTTGCAGGTGACACACAAGCCACTACAGGTGCAGCAAGTGGGCAGTGTATGGCTGGGTGTGGAGGAGGCTTTGCAGGCGGCGATACCAACGCCGGTGCGAGCGTTGTTGGAGAAAATTGAGTAGACTGAATCCTCGGAGGTAGTCAATCACTATGGACAAGCAAGAAATCATCGAAGAAATCAGGCGGACAGCCAAAGTCAACAACGGAAAAGCGCTTGGCCAAGAGCGGTTTGCAAAAGTGACTGGCATTAAAAGAAGTGATTGGTACCCGTATCACTGGCTTCGCTGGAGTGATGCCTTAAAAGAAGCGAACCTTGTTCCAAATCAACTAACCACGGCAATCAGCAAGGATGTTGCTATTGAGAAGCTGCTAGTTTTAATCAAAGAAGTCGGTCATTTTCCGATTGCCGGAGAACTGCGTATCAAGGCAAGGCAGGACGCCACGTTTCCTAGCCATGGGGTGTTCGAAAAATTCGGTGGGAAAAAGAAACTGGCTTCGGCAGTTGTTAGCTATTGCCGCGCACAAGGCGGGCTAGACGATATCATTGAAATTTGTACCGATTATGGAGGCGGGTATGAATCTACTTTGACAGAGAATACCGAGACACCAATTGATCAAGATGGATTTGTATATTTAATGAAGTCAGGTCGCTATTACAAGATTGGACGAACTGATGCAGTTGGGCGACGACATAGCGAGATCAAGACACAAATGCCCGAAGCAGTCGATGTGGTTCATCACATTAGTACGGATGATCCAAGTGGTATTGAAGCGTACTGGCACAAAAGATTTGCTGACAAACGAAAAAATGGCGAATGGTTTGATTTATCTCGCGCCGACATCAACGCATTTAAGCGACGTAAGAAATTCATGTAGCCAAAATAGCGTGCGCAAGGCGCATGCTATGTTTTTTGTTTTTCTTTCCCCCGTGCGCCGCCGAGTAGCGCAGGCTGGTCAGGGGATTTCGGCGAGGACTGTCTGAGCGCATAGCGCGAGTTCCGCAGCCGCCTGAGCGGTCGAGCAACACAGGGCACCCCGCAGGGGCGGTAAACCGGGGGCGACTTCTTTGGCTTACCTTTTTTGGCAAGACAAGAAAGGTAAGTAGTTGCCGGTCTACCACCGGTGGTTTTGGATTTAAAAGGAATTGGGCGGACAACGAGTCTTCCCTCACCCTAGCCCTCTCCCGGGGGGAGAGGGGGCTAATTGTGAATAACTACTCGCCCCACTTCTTCATCAACGTCTGCTTGACACCCAAATGATCTAATATCCTCGCCACGACAAAATCCACAATATCCTGCACGCTCTGCGGATGATGATAGAAACCCGGATTGGGCGGCATGATGACGGTGCCGGCGTGGGCGAGTTTGAGCATGTTTTCCAGATGGATGGCGGAGAAGGGCATCTCTCTGGGGGCGAGGATGAGGGTGCGTTTTTCTTTGAGCATCACATCGGCGGCGCGGGCGATGAGGTCATCGCTGATGCCGCCGGCGATCTTGCCCAGCATGCCCATCGTGCAGGGGCAGACCACCATCGCATCGCCGGGGTTGGAGCCGGAGGCCATCGGTGCGTACCAGTCCTGGATACCGAACACTTTTAATTCGCCGCTGAATTTACCGAAACGTTCTGTGAAAAACTGCTCCGCATCCTGCGGACGATTAGGCAGCGTGAAATCGAGTTCCTGCTTGGCGACGATCTGTGCCGCCAGTGTGTAGACCAGATGCACGCGCTGTCCGCTGTGCAGCAGGGTTTCAAGCAGACGCAAGCCGTAAGGCAGGCCGGATGCGCCGGTGAACGCGAGAGTGATAGTTTTCATAAAACCGATTGTCCACTAAAAACACTAAAAACACGAAAAATTTGTAAGGTAGATTCTGCGCTGCTTTGTTCGTGAATTTCGTGTTTTTCGTGGACTAATTGTTTTGAGTTGAATCCATGAAACGTGCAGCGATCAGGCCGTTCACGGTGCCGAATATCAGTGCGGCGGCGGCGAAGACGGGGATAAGGTAGGCGATGCCGCTGTGCGGGATCAGCCACACATAGACCACGCCCATCTGTCCCGCGATGTGCGCGAAAGCGGCGAGTATGCTTTGGCTGACCGGACCGAACCAGCGTGGCGGCAGGTGTTGCGCGAAGGCCAGTACGATGAGGCTGCATAGCGCACCGGATAATCCGAGGAAAAATCCCGGTGTGAGAAAACTGCCGAACAACAGGCTGCCCGCGACCACGCGCAACAACGATACCCATGCCGCGACGCGCCAGCCGTAACGGCTGAGCACAATGAGCGTGACGATGTTGGCCAGTCCCGGTTTTACACCGGGCAACGGCGAGGGGATCGCGTTCTCCAATACCGTCAACCCAAGAGCCACCGCCGCCATACGCGCGATGTGGTGGTCTTGAGAATCAGGATGGAGGATCGCGGGCCGAGGATCGGGGGTCGGGGATTGAGGCGCGCGTTGAATACTGAGCGGTGGAGTTTCCTCGCTCCTCATTCCTCGCTCCTCGATCCTAGTAGTTGAGGCTGTCATATTTTTTTCGCTTGCCGGTCAGTTCCACGCTCACTTGATTGGGCAGGCACAGCGCGATCTCTCCGGCTTGTTGTAACCAGCCTTGGCGCACACAGTACTGTCTCGGGCTGGGGTCGGAGCTGATGCGTGCGCGGCGTTTTTCTATGGTGATGATGCTGGTCCCCAAGGGACCGGGAACGGCAATCTGCTGGTCGCTGGATAGTGACACGGTGCGAAAGATTTTTCCGCCACTGCGGATGACGGCGGTATCGGCCAGATCGCCACTCCAGAGTTTCATCGTAAGCAATATCACGCATACGCCACCCAACAATACCAATAGCCAGTCGCCTGGTTTGATATGTCTTAGAACCGCCGTTTGCATCACTTTAAATAAATAATTGACTATGGAGCACACTAAACTCAGGGAAGAAAAGCAAAACAGAGAAAATCGAATATCCGCTTTTGTTCTTTCCGTTCGTGTGTTCCGTGCTTGAAAAAGTTTTGCGGCTCATGGTTTGAGTTCACGGTGGCGTACCAGCACTTGTTGTTCCGGTTCGAAATGACGCGCGAGTTTTTCGGCCAGATACACCGAGCGGTGTTGACCCCCGGTACAGCCGATCGCGACGGTGAAGTAACTCCGGTTGTCGGCCACAAAATTGGGCAGCCAGCGCGCGATGAAGTCGCGTATGTCGGTGTACATGGCTTGCACGTCGGGCGTGTTTTCCAGAAAATCGATGACCGGCTGATCGCGTCCGGTCAGGGGTTGCAGGACAGGGTTGTAATGCGGGTTGGGCAGGCAGCGCACGTCGAACACGAAATCGGCATCGAGCGGCAGTCCGTGTTTGAAACCAAATGATTCGAACAACAATGTCAGTTGCGCGCGATCGACGCGGATGAATTCCTTGATCCAGGCACGCAGCGCGTTCGCATGCACTTCGCTGGTGTCGATGCGGTGCCCGATATCGCTGATGCCGGTGAGCAACTCGCGTTCGCGTGCCACGCATTCGGGCAGGGTGCGGACACCGTCGCTGAGCGGGTGCAAACGCCGCGTCTCGGAAAAGCGTTTGACCAGCGTGTCGCTTTGCGCATCCAGAAAGATGACGTGCACATCCATCCCTTGCTGTTTGATCTGGGTCAAAAAATGCGGTAAACGTTGCACGCTGTTGGCACTGCGCACGTCTATGCTCACCGCGATCTTGTCGTAGCCGGCTGCCCGCAAATGTTCAACCAGAGGTGCCAGCAGCTCGGCAGGCAGATTGTCCACACAATAATATCCGCTGTCTTCGAGCACTTTGAGCGCCACGCTCTTGCCGGAACCCGAAAGGCCGCTGATTAAAAAGAGCTGTGTCATCTCGACATCAGTTGGTCATGGCGAGCGACGAACTCTTCCATGGTGTTGATACCGCGCTGTTGCAGGACAAAATTACGCGCGGCCGCCTCGACCAGCACCGCGAGATTGCGCCCCGCTACCACGGGGATGTTCACCGTGCTGACGTTGACGCCGAGGATTTCCTGGTCGGAGGCATTCAACGGCAAACGTTCTACTTGTGACAGATCGCCGCCGGGCGGGCGATGCAGATGCACGATGAGTTTGAGGCTTTTCTTCCGGCGCACGGCAGTTTCGCCGAACATGGTGCGTATGTTCAATATTCCCAAGCCGCGCACTTCCAGAAAATCGCGCAACAGTTCCGGACAGCGACCCTCCAATGTGTCGGGCGTGATGCGATGCAGTTCCACGATATCATCGGCGACCAGGCCGTTGCCGCGTGTGATGAGTTCCAAACCGAGCTCGCTTTTACCCACCGCGCTTTCGCCCGTAATCATCACACCCACACCCAGCACATCGAGGAACACCCCGTGGCGGGTGGTCGATTCGGCCAACTCTTTGGCCAGATAGTGGCGTATCAACCACATCAGATGCACGCTGGGTTTGGACGAGGCGAACAGCGGTATGTGTGACTGGTTGGCGAAATCGATTAGTGCTTCCGGGATGTTGGTCGTGCCGGCTACGATCAGACAGGTTGTGCCATGTTTAATGATCTTGGCAAACGCCGATTCACGCTGGCTTTGACTCAGTTCACGGAAATAGTCGAGTTCGGTCTCACTCAATACTTGTATCCAGTTCGGGTGGATCAAATTGAGGTGACCGATCAAACCTTTGTTCGAGGCATCGACTTCATCGCTGTTGATGATGTGATCTACCCCGTCGGTTCCGGCGACACGGGTGAGATCCAGTCGTTCCTGTTTGTCCTCGAAGAGCTGTCTGATGTTGACCTGGCTCATGGCAGTGCCCTGGTCAATTTAATGCGCGATCGGATACCCGCTTTGCATGACTTATGCGCTTCGCTTATCGGATTGACAGGGACTCTCATGCGGATGCGCTCCACTGATAGAATAATTGATGGATGGCGGCGGGGTCGTTGCTGGCATTCAGTTGTTCGCGAAAATTCGAGTCGCTGAATATTTGCGCCAGTTCACCGAGAATTTGCAGGTGCAGATCCGTCGCGCGCTCAGGTACCAGCAATACGAAGATCAGGTTCACCGGCAATCCGTCGGGTGCATCGAACGGGATCGGGTTGCCGGTTTTGACAAAGGCCGCCGTGGCATCGCGCAACTTCGCAATTCGCCCGTGCGGTATGGCAACTCCTTGCCCCAATCCCGTCGAGCCGAGTTTCTCCCGGGCGAACAGGCTGTCAAAGACCGTGCTGCGGGCGATCTGTTGGTTGTTTTCGAATAACAAACCAACCCGTTCAAAGACCCGCTTCTTGCTGCTGGATTCGTTATCCAGCAGGATTTGGTTCGGGAGCAAAATCTTGCTGATCAGATTCATGATGGGCTAATCCAATAGTGCAAAAAATGGGCGGCATCGCTGCCGCCTGAAAGTTTACTCCGTTACCGTGCCATGTTTGCCGGATTCGTCGTGGCGGCGTGAAGAGAGTTTTTCCTTGTGCTTGATCACTTGACGGTCCAGCTTGTCGACCAGGGTGTCTATCGCCGCGTAAAGGTTATCGTCGTCGCATTCCACGAACACGTCTTTGCCGCTGATGTGCACGGTCGCCTCGGCCTTTTGTTTGAGCTTTGCGACGGACAAAATGATCTGCACATCGATCACATGATCGAAATGACGTTTGAGCTTGCCGAATTTTCCGGTCGTGTATTCGCGGATCGCGGGAGTGATTTCCAAATGGTGTCCGGTGATATTCAGGTTCATGGTGTGCTCCTTTTTAGAGTGATTTACGGAGATTCACCGGGAGTATATGCAATGCTTCCCGGTACTTTGCTATGGTACGCCGGGCGATGACTATGCCCTGCTGTGCCAAGATTTCTGACATGCGACTGTCGGTGAGGGGTTTGCGGGTGTCTTCCGTACTGACCAGTTGTTTGATCAGCTCGCGTATTGCGGTGGAAGAACAACTGCCGCCACTATCCGTTGCCAGTCCGCTGCCAAAAAAATACTTGAATTCATAGATGCCGCGCGGAGTACGCATGAATTTTTGCGTGGTGCTGCGCGATACCGTGGACTCGTGCAACTCCAGCTCCTCTGCGATCTCACGCAGCACCAACGGGCGCATACCGATCGCGCCGTGCTCGAGGAATTTCTCCTGGCGTTGCACGATAGCCTGGGCGACACGCAATATCGTGTCGAAGCGTTGCTGCAGATTCTTGATCAGCCACTTTGCTTCCTGCAAATGAACGGAAAGTTGCGAGCCGTTCTTGTCATCGCGCTGTTGCAAGATGTTGGCGTAGATCTGATTGACACGCAGCTTGGGCATCGCCTCGGTATTCAAACGCACGCGCCATTTCCCCTGGTATTTATCCACGATGATATCGGGGATGACGTAGTCTGCGACCGCGTGGTCGAACTCCGCACCGGGCTTGGGATTGAGGGCGGCGATCAGCATCTGCGCGGCACGCAGTTGGTCATCGCTGCAGCGCAGCAATTTTTTGATCTTGGCGAAGTCATGGGCCGCGACCAGTTCGATGTGCTGGCTCACCAGAGTGATCGCCAGATCTCGATGAGGCAAGTCATCGGGTAGTGCTTTGAGCTGCAGCGAAAGGCATTCGGCCAGATTGCGCGCGGCCAGGCCGGGCCTGTCCAAGTGCTGCAATTGAACCAGAGCGGTTTCCAGATCATCCAGCGTGATGTCAAGTTCGGCGGGCAGTAGCTCTACCAGTTCGTTCAAGTCCTGCGTCAAATAACCGTTGTCATCGAGCGCGTCTATCAGCAGCCCGATTATCTTGCAGTCATGGCCATCCAGTTGGGTGGTCGAAAGCTGGCTATGCAGATGGTCGCGCAGACTGGCTTGCAGTGCGGCTTGTTCGGGAAAGGAATCGTCATCCTCGTCATCGTGGCTGCGCGCGGCATGGTTCGTCACCCAGTCTGACGGGTCGCCTGCCAGTCCGTCATCTTCGCGTTCATCGGTATGCGCGGCTTCGGCGGGAGTGGCCGCTTCAGTGTTGGAGTTATTGCGGGTGTCGCCGGAGTAGGGGGCGGGCTGGCTATCTTCCGCCAGTTCCAGCATGGGGTTCTCTTCCAGCATGAGCGAAACTTCTTGCTGCATGTCTTGCGTGGAAAGTTGCAGCAAGCGTATGGCTTGTTGCAACTGGGGAGTCAGCGTTAACTGCTGAGATAAGCGTAGTTGTAGTGATGCTTTCATTAGCTGATCTTTGTTCCGGGATACCTTCTCGTCATAGCTTGAAGTGTTCCCCCAGATATACTTTCCTCACGCCTTCATTATAGATGATTTCATCGGGCTTGCCTTCGGCCATCACGGCACCCGCATTGATGATGTAAGCGCGGTCGCAGATACCCAAAGTCTCGCGCACATTGTGATCGGTGATCAGCACACCGATGTCGCGTTGTTTGAGGAAACGAATGATCTTCTGGATATCGATGACCGCGATCGGATCCACACCGGCAAAAGGTTCGTCGAGCAAGATAAAGCGTGGATCGGTCGCCAGGGCCCTGGCAATTTCGACGCGACGACGTTCACCGCCGGACAGGCTGATCGCCGGGTTATCGCGAATATGGGTGATGTGCAAGTCTTCCAACAGGCTCTCGAGCCGTATTTGCAATTCCCCGTTGCTCAAACCCTGCAGTTCGAGTACCGCCTGGATATTTTGTGTCACCGTCAGGCGTCTGAAGATCGAGGCTTCCTGCGGCAAATAACCCAGGCCCAGGCGCGCGCGTCTGTGGATGGGCAGATGGGTGATGTTGTGGTCATCGATGAATATTTCACCGCCATCGGCCGCGACCAAGCCGACGATCATGTAGAAGGAGGTGGTTTTACCCGCGCCATTGGGGCCCAACAGACCGATCACTTCGCCACTTTTCACACTCAGGGAGGCATCGCGCACCACGCTGCGCGCGCCATATTTTTTTTTCAGACCTACCGCGCGCAACTCGCTCATTTCGTCTCCGCGGGGGATGCTGCGGGCGGGTCTTTGGGATGCGGCTGCAATACTGCCTTGACCCGGTTGGGCGGCGCGCCATTTACCGGCGTGTCATTGTTGACCACGAATATTTCAGTCTGCGAGTTGTAGTTGATGTGGTCGCCGCGGATGAAATCCTGATCGCGCTTGAGACGTGCCTGACCGTACAGATCCAAAGTTTGTTTGAGCGTGTCGTATTCGATGCGCTCGCCGTAGCCTTCGACATATTCTTCCAGACCCTCGCGTTTTTGCCGGAAGCTGGCGACGGAACCGTAGACTTTGCCGGTCTTGTTGCCCAGCTTGTCCTGGGTGACGACTAGCCTGTCGCCGTGGATCTGCAGCGTGCCCTGGACAATCTGCACGTTGCCGGTGAAGGTGCTGGTTTGAACCGTCTCATTCATCACGACCTGGTCTGCCTCGATTTGCATGGGTTGGTTGCGGTCATTCAATTCCGCCCAGCTTGTCGGGATGCATAGCCACGCGGCTATCGCCAAACTCATTTTATTTAACAGCATTTGATGCTTTCACCTGGGCTAGGAATTTTATGATTTGTGTCTGGTTGTCCATTTCCATGCCGACCGAACTCAGGCGACCATTCGCATCCGTCATTGTCACGGCGCGGTCGGTTTGGGCAGTCTGCAAGTCTGGAATGACTTTCAGATATTCCGTTTGTATCACAAGTTCGCTATGGGTTGGACTGGCTGCGCGCACGACTTTCACGGCATCGCTGAGTTCGATCACATCACCTTTGCTGGACAGGGTGCCGTTTCTCGAAGTCATATGCACATTCGGGCGCATGGGTGCGAGTGCGGTGATATCGGGTTCACCCAGGGTCGTGCTGTCGTCGTCCGAATAATGCACGAGTTGCTTGGCTGACATGATGAAATGCGGTGTGCCCTGTTGATCCAGGGTGACTGCTTTCAGATTATCCACGATGGCATCGGGTGTGTGTTGTTTACGGCCGCCCGTTTTTTGCTCGTCAGGTTGGGTTTGTTGATCCAGCCAATAGCTTACCGCCAGTATGCCCAGCAAGGGCAGGATCGGCAACCACGACCTGATGCGAGAGCCGAAAGTCATTTCAAGTATTGCGCCAATTGCCCGTCCAGCGTTCCCTGGGCATGCATGATCAATTCGCAGGCTTCGCGAACCGCACCATGACCACCGCGCCGCTGTGTGATGTAATTGGCGTGTTCGCGTACCAATTGCGGCGCATCCGGCACGCTGATCGCCAGGCCGACATTGCGCAGCACGGTCAAGTCGACCACGTCATCACCCATATACGCGGCCGCATCGCGGGTGAGCTTCAGTTTGTCCAGCAGATCGTTCAAGGCATTGAGCTTGTGTTCCACTCCTTGATAGACGTGTTCCACGCCCAGGTTTTGCGCGCGCAAGGTCACGCATTTCGAAGTCCGCCCGGTGATGATCGCTACCTCTATACCACTGGCCTTGAGTAGTTTGATACCCAATCCGTCGAGCGTGTTGAAGCGTTTGAATTCATCGCCGGAGTCTGACAAATACAGTCCCCCGTCGGTCATTACACCATCCACATCGAAGGCAACCAGCTTGATTAATTTGGCGCGACTGAGCAGCATAATATTCCCCGGAAAAATTATATGACTTTGGCGTGCAGCAAATCATGCATGTTGAGCGCGCCCACCAAACGATAGTCCCCGTCCACGACCAGCATCTGATTGATGTTGAATGTTTCCATGCGCTCAACTGCCTCAACGGCAAGTGCTTCGGGATTGATGCAGCGGGGATGCGGCGACATTACACTGCGCACCGGCGTGGTGTTGAAGTCGAGTCGTTTTTCCAGCGTGCGACGCAGATCACCGTCCGTGTAGATCCCAAGCACATGAAATTCCGCGTCCACGATGGCAGTCATGCCCACGCCTTTTTTGGATATCTCCAGTAATGCGTGGCTCAGCATGGCATCTTCGCGGACCGCGGGTATGCGTTCGCCGCTGCGCATGATGTCGCGCACATGAGTCAATAGCCGTCGTCCCAGGCTGCCGCCGGGATGGGAGCGGGCGAAATCTTCCGCGCCAAACCCTTTCGCATCGAGCAGCGCAACGGCCAATGCATCCCCCAAAGCGAGCGCCGCCGTGGTGCTGGCGGTGGGGGCCAAGCCCATCGGGCAGGCTTCCTTATCCACGGCCGCGTTGAGATGGACATCGGCTGCGACCCCCAAACTTGAAGACGGAAATCCGGTCATGCTGATGAGTTTCGCGCCCTGACGCTTGATCACCGGCACGATGGTCATCAACTCCTGGCTTTCGCCGGAATACGACAGCGCGATGATCACGTCGTCCGAGGTGATCATGCCCAGGTCGCCGTGGCTGGCTTCGCCCGGATGCACGAAATAAGCGGGTGTTCCGGTGCTCGACATGGTTGCTGCGATCTTGCGCGCGATATGCCCAGATTTACCCATGCCGCTTACGATCACGCGGCCTTTGCAGGACAAGATCAGATTCAGCGCGTGCAAGAAATGCTCGTCCAGACGAACAGCAAGTGCACTGACCGCGGCGGCTTCGATGTTCAAGACCTCGCGTGCAAGGTCGAGCGCGCGCGGCGTTACGGAGAGTGGTTTATTCATGCGCCGCATTATAACAGCGCAAAAAAACCGCCGTAAAACTTTGCAAATCCGCGGTCAGTGCGGCATCATCGGGCTGATAGACAAATTATGTATGCGAAACGATGGACAACTCGCTTTCACTGGTTTTGATTTTGCTCGCCACAGCGGTAGGCGTTGTGGTGTTGTGTCGTATCTTGCGCTTGCCGGTAATGTTGGGTTATCTGGCCGTCGGGATATTGATCGGGCCGCATGCTCTGGCCTGGATTCCCGAGTCGGTGGGTACGCAACATCTCGCCGAGTTCGGTGTGGTGTTTTTGATGTTCAGTATCGGCCTGGAATTTAGTTTGACGCGTCTGATGGCCATGAAGCGTACCGTGTTCGGTTTGGGCGGCGCGCAGGTATTGGCCACCATGCTGTTGGTCATCTTGATCGCCATGCTGTTCGGTTTGGATTGGCGCGCAGGGCTCGCCCTGGGAGGCGTACTGGCGATGTCGTCGACAGCCATCGTGAGCAAGATGCTGGTCGAGCGAGCCGAATTGAATCTGCCATACGGGCGCCAGATGATGGGCGTGTTGCTATTCCAGGATCTGGCCGTCGTGCCCCTGTTGATCATCATTCCCGCACTCGCGTCAAATTCTGCCAATCTTTCCGCAACCCTGCTGTATGCGACATTGAAAGCGGCACTGGTGTTGGTGGTCCTGCTGGTTTTCGGACAGCACGTGATGCGCCAGTGGTTCCATGTGGTGGCGCGCCAAAAATCTTCCGAATTGTTCATGCTCAATGTGTTGCTGATCACTCTGGGTTTGGCCTATCTCACCGAATATGCCGGGTTATCACTGGCACTGGGTGCATTCGTCGCGGGTATGCTGATCTCGGAAACCGAATACCGCTACCAGGTGGAAGAGGATATCAAACCCTTCCGCGATGTGTTGCTGGGTCTGTTCTTTGTCACGATAGGGATGAAACTGGATCTGGGCGAGGTGGTCGGCGATCTGGGCTGGGTGCTGCTGGTCGTGATCGGCCTCATCATCTGCAAAGCCTGGATCGTGGTGGTGCTGGCGCGCGTGTTTGAGGGGGATTGGGGTGTGGCATTGCGCAGCGGCATCGGTTTGGCGCAGGCCGGTGAATTCGGTTTTGTGTTGCTGACGTTGACGGATGATGCCCATTTGGTGAATGTGGAAGTATTGCAAATTTGCCTCGCCTCCATGCTGATATCGATGTTGGTCGCACCGTTTTTAATCCATCACGGGGAAGCGATTGCGCGCCGGTTTTCGGCGGCAGAGTGGACCAACCGCGCGATGCAGATGCATCAGATCGCCATTCAAAGCATGGGTAGCCACGGGCATGTGATTATTTGCGGTTACGGGCGCAGCGGCCACACGCTGGCGAATTTTCTGGAGCAGGAGAATCTGCATTTCATCGCGCTGGATCTGGATTCACGCCGGGTGCGTGAAGCTTTGGCGGCCAAGAAAAGTGTGGTGTATGGCGATGCGGCCAAACGCGAAGTGTTGATGGCGGCGGGATTGATGCGTGCCAGTGCACTGGTGATCTCATATAAAGACAAGCATTCCGCGCTGGCCATTTTGCGTCATGTCAAAGAGTTGCGGCCTGAGCTGCCGGTGGTGGTGCGCACCAATGATGATACCGATGTGGAAGTATTGAAGC
>Ga0075019_10001033_pt1 | contig 15876 bp, 15 predicted proteins | sample ColStrG_CSR_2013_FD_71473 | JGI IMG/M metagenome (GOLD analysis project Ga0075019, IMG submission 71473) | Freshwater sediment microbial communities in response to fracking from Pennsylvania, USA - Cold Stream Run_MetaG_CSR_2013 | ecosystem: Environmental > Aquatic > Freshwater > Creek >...
CCGCCACCGGAGATGGTCAGGTCAGTAATCGGTGTGCCACGCAGTGGCTCATAGCCGGAACCGATGTGGCCTTCAACGAAGGGCTTACCGTTGGACGGTGCTGTTTTTGGTGTGATTTCAATCGTGCCGCCAATTGCTTCGGCGTCTTGCTCAGGCAGGTTTGATTTGGTGACAGTCAACGCGCCAACCAGACCATTTGGAATCGCATCCATCGCCACAGCGCGTCCGCCACTTTGTGGTGAAGCATTGTTCGATGCCGGCAGACGCATGCCTGCGAAAGTCGTGCTGTTCAGATCGGAATCGATACCGCGAATATTGATGTAACGGCCTTCGCCGGTATCTGTTTCCAGAGAAACGCCAGGAATGCGACGCAGGGCTTCGCCGACGCTGACGTCCGGCAGTTTCTTGATGTCTTCGGCGGTCATCAGATTGATCAGGTTCGGTGCTTCTTTTTGCGCAGCCCGTGCCAGCGCATTGCTGGAACGCTGGGCCTGGATGATGATCTGTTCAACTGCTGATTCGGCAGGTGCAGCCGTGTCGCCGGCTGGTGCTGCGGCAGCCATCTCAGCCGCGGGTTCGTCGGCGTAAGCCAGCTGCGGCATGACCAGCGGGAAAAGCTGGGCGATGGACAGTGCGATTAAAGTTTGCGAAAGACGAGGGTATTTCATGGTTGTTCCTTTTAGGTTCAATTGATGGATGGCTTGCTGTAATCGTTGACGGGTCAGACAGGTTCCAGCGGGAAGCGCAGCAGCTGGAGTGCGAAACCGTAAGACAAAAAAATGATGAGACTGCCATGAACAGTGCAGTCTGGTGCCGAGCGACACTCTGATCGGGGAATGTGACGGTTTCATGTCAAACCATCGTTTTGTAACAAAAAACGACAGTTTGCGAAAAATAAGGAAAGGCTAAGGTTCTGCTAAGTATGCTGAGGTAGCCGCTCCTGGCTGGCACGAGGCGCGCCACGGTTCCCGCCTGAAACTGCCTGCATAACCGATGTCAACCACCAGGCTTCCGTTGCGTTACTTACCCTGTAACACACACGGCCTGAAGGTTAACAGGCTGATTCTTAATCCGAAAAGCTCATCAAGGAAATCCAAATGAATAAAATTTCAACATGTCTTCTGTCTTTAGTCATGGTTGCCGGTTTGATCCCGGCTGCGGCTATGGCGGATGCGTTGCCTGGCAAGCATCCAGGTTATCTGCATGCATTAACCGACATGCGCACTGCGCGTTGGCTGCTGAGTCATCAACCGGGTGACGCCAAGGTCTATGGCGGTGAAGATGTGGCGATTACCGAACTGAACGCGGCGATAGGCGAAATCAAGAAAGCATCGATCGATGACGGTAAAGATCTTAACGATCATCCGGCTGTGGACGTATCTGAACATGGCAGCCGGTTGCTGCGCGCCATCGAAACGCTGAAAAAAGCCCATGCCGATATCGATAAGGAAGAAGATAATCCGGAAGTCAGAGAACTGCGTCACCACGCGCTGGAACATCTGGATAAAGCCATCAAGGCAGCCGAGCAGGCGCATGCTGACTGGCTCAAAGAAAAACACTGATGCTCTGTACAGAGTGAAGCCGGGCCGGTTGTTACCGGCCCTTTTTTTATGCCGCCGTTGCATTGCTGACCCGGCCGTGTTCACGTACCAGCTGTGCGATCAGATAAATCAGCAGGCCGTTGAAGGCGATGCTGATCCAGCCCAGTCTTTCATAGCCTGCCAGGCGTCCGGCCTGCATGCTCATCAATGTGCCGCCCAGCGTCACCACCAGTCCGCCGGCGCATTCCTGCAGCGCAAATGACAGACTCATCATGCCGCCGCGCATGTCCGGTCTGATCTGCGCAGTCATCAGTTGATTGCACAGACTCCAGCGCGCCACGCTGCAGCCATAGAAACTGGCTGCAACCAGTATGGCATAGGCCGCATGCTCCAGATTCAGATGGGTCAGCAGCCACTGCAATGGCAGGGCCAGGGCAATCACCCCCATCAGCAATTGCTGCGCAGTCCATTTCTGAGCCAGATAACTCATCGCAAAATTGGTGCAGATCACGGCAGCACCGGCAAACAGATAGAACCGGGCGATGGCGGACGGCGACAGTTGCAGGGTATACGTGAAGTAGGGCGCGATAAACGGAATCAGTATCCAGCCGCAACCCATCACGGTTCCCATGAGCAGCAAACCCTTTCGGTGGGCGCTGGGCTCGAGCATGCGCTTCAACTGCAGCCAGGGCGCGGGCCCCGGATGCGCTTCCAGTACCGGAATCTGAATGCGCACCAGTATCAGCGTCAAACCGAGCAGTGAGGCGATCAGAGAGTAAATCCCATGCCAGCCCAGCTGAGACTCGATATACACCAGCGCAGGCAGACCGATGCCCAGGCTGATCGAAAAACCGCTGATCACAAACGCATAGGCCCGCGGCTGCAGGTCGGTGTCAAACAGATCACCTACCATGGCATAGGCCTGGCTGGCCGCCGTTGCCCCAAACAGGCCGGCAAACGCGCGCAGACCCAGCAGTACCCAGTAATTGCTGATCTGCGTAGTCAATACCGCTACCACCAGCAGTCCGGTGAGCATGATTTCGGTAACCCGTCTGCGTTCGAAGCGATCGATGAACCCGGCGATCAGAAAGCCGCTGGCACCGGCCGTCACGCTGCCGGCGGAGACCAGCACCGCGTAACTGGCGGGCGTGAGCTGCAGATCGCGCATCAGTGAGCCGCCGATGGCATTCAAGGCCATCCAGTCGAGACTGCAGGCAAATTCGATCAGCGCCAGGGCGACGACGGCAATCAGCGGATGTTTGGGCTGGTGGATCATGACGGGATATGGTTGTTTGTGGGCACCGGTTGCGGGGTTGCCATCTTAGCTCAGGAGTCAATGCAGTGGTAAAACGCATCCAGAGCTCGCCGGCCGGCGAGGTGCGTTCAGCTTCAGCGCAATTGATTCAGATCAGCCTGGCGTCGATTATTTATATGTTTAATAGTTGTAATGATAAGTTTTGACGATTTGTTCGTTACATTGCGCTACATGCAGCGTCTTTTTGTGCCACAATCTTGCCGAGTTTTAATTGAAGTTGCGGTAAAGATTTATTTGCTCCCAACTTTGCAGGGTAAATAACATCTCAAAGTCATTGAGGACGTATTACATGAAAACCATAGAATTTCCCGGTGGGTCACATGCCGTTCTGGCATTGCATGGCCTGCTTGGCAATCCTTTAGAAATGCAGTTTGTCGGAAAAAAATTGCAGCGCGCAGGCTACAGTGTCGTCATTCCGCTCATACCGGGTTACGGTTACGCGAGCGGACAGGCCGGCTCGTTCAGAACCACCAACAGTGAACTCTGGTACGAAGAAGTCGCGCGCCAGTTTGATGAACTGAAAAAAAACTATGACAGCGTTTCCGTGGTCGGCCTGTGTATCGGCGCCGTGCTGGCCCTGCGACTGGCGATGGACCGCGGCGATGAAGTCGCTGCGTTGGGATTGCTGGCCACCACGCTGTATTACGACGGCTGGAGCATCCCCAAATACAGCGTGCTGCTGCCGCTGCTGTACTACACGCCGGCGCGCTACCTGTATTCGTATCAGGAACGCTATCCCTACGGGTTGAAAAACAAGAATCTGCGTACCTGGATCGAGCGCGAAATGAAGGTGAAAAGTTCTTCCGCTGCGGGCGCGTCCCATCTGTCAGCCGAAGGTATATTCCAGGCCCATCGCCTGATCAAGGTGGTAAAAAAGGGACTGGGCCGGGTGACCGCTCCGGCGCTGATCATCCATGCCGAGGAAGATGACGTAGCCAGCACCAAAAGTGCTGATCTGGTCGAATCCGGCATCAGTTCCGCATGCAGAAAAAAAATCATTTTGCATGACAGTTACCACATCATTACGCTGGATAACGAAAAAGAGCAGGTGGCAGCAGAAACCATCGCCTTTTTCCAGAAACATACTGAAGTCAGTCTCCCTGCACTGAAATCAGCCTAACCTGAATAAATATTACTTATGACGACTTTTCAAACCGTGGCCAAACTGCTCGCCGAACGCATTGAAATTGATGTGGATCAGATTCACCCGGAAACCGATCTGGCGACACTGGGCGCCGATTCACTGACTGTGATGGAACTGATTTTCGATCTGGAAGATGAATTCAAAATCAGCCTGGGCGATGAGCGCCCTACGCTGGTGGTGGTGCAGGATATTGTTGACCACATAGACCGCTACATCAAAATAGCAGCAGAACAGCCGCCTCAGTAATGGAACGCGTCGTCATTACCGGACTTGGTGCGATTTCCGCTCTGGGAATCGGTGCTGACCATAACTTCGCTCAGGCGCTTGCCGGTGTGTCCGGCATTGATTATCTGAACCTGTCATTTACGCGCCAGATTCCCGGCTGCGTTGCCGCCCAGATCCGCTATCCGCTGCCTGATCTGGTAAAAAAATCCGAACTGTCCCTGTTTGACCGCTTTTCGCTGATGGGCTGGATAGCCGCGCACGAAGCGGTGCAGCAGTCCGGCATCAATCAGGAATCCGGCCAGCTGGATCAAAGCGGCGTGTTCTGGGGCACGGGCATGGGTGGCGCAACGACGCTGGAAAACGGTTACATCGACCTGTTCATCGAAGGAAAAAACCGGCTGCGTCCGCTGTCGATTATCGCCAGCATGAATAATTCACCGGCTGGTCAGATCGCCCTGCGCTGCGGCTTTGGCGGCACCGTCAATACCTACAGCAGTGCCTGCGTGTCGTCGGCGCAGGCCATCGGGGAAGCGTATCGTCACATCCGTCACGGCTATGCCAATCGCATCCTGGCAGGCGGGTCGGAAGCCTTGCTGACTTTCGGTATTGTCACTGCCTGGGAAGCCATGAAAGTCCTCGCGACAGCCGATCCGTCCCGTCCTGCTGAAGCCAGTCAGCCATTTGCCGCCAATCGCAGCGGCCTGGTGCTGGGTGAGGCGGCTGCGGCGGTGATGCTGGAATCGCTGTCGTCGGCCCAGGCACGTGGCGCAACGATACTGGCCGAGCTGGTCGGTTACGGGGCCAGCAATGATGCAACCCACATGAGCAATCCCAATCCCGCCGGACAGGCGCGGGCCATGGACATGGCCATCGCCGGTTCAGGTCTGACCCCGACACAGATTGACTACATCAATGCGCACGGGGCCGGCACAGCCGCGGGCGACGCTACCGAAACCGAATCGATCAAACGGGTCTTTGGCGCGCATGCGCAGCGCCTGATGGTGAGTTCAACCAAATCCATGCATGGCCATACATTGGGTGCGGCGGCTGCGCTGGAGTTCGTGCTGACCGTGCAGGCACTGCGCAACAAGGCTGTGCCGCCTACGGCGTTTTTGCGTCAGCCAGATCCGGCATGCGATCTGGACTACGTTCCACTGCATGGGCGGCGTGATCAGCAGATCCGCGCAGCCATGTCCAATTCGTTTGCGTTCGGTGGCAGCAATGTTGCGCTGATCGTGAAGGACTTCGTCTAATAGCGCTGCTGCAGCGCTGAAACAGCAACCGAAACAGCGCTGTATTCCGGGTTTAACGTCAGCAGATCCACCTTAAAATGGGCTGGAATCAAGCTACGCGTTTTGGGGGTATGCCGTGTCCTGTCTGACAGACGAACCGATAAATGCATGTGGATTCAGGCTTCTGGGTCGCCATGTCAAAATCAGCGATAAAGCGAGTATTTACGATCTCGAACCCATTGTCATTGGTGCCAGGTCACTGATTCGCACAAGTTCGAGGGAATGTGCGCGATGATTCCGTTTAACAGGCCACCCTACACAGGGAATGAAGATCAGCATGTGTTGTCCGCAATGCGCAGCGACAAGATATCGGGCAATGGCTTTTATACCCAACAATGTCAGGACTGGTTTGTCCGGGAACTGCAGTGCCGGGCCGCGCTGCTGACACCATCCTGCACCCAGGCGCTGGAAATGGCAGCCATCCTGGCCGACATTCAACCGGGTGATGAAGTCATCATGCCCAGCTTCACTTTTGTCAGTACTGCCAACGCATTTGCATTGCGTGGCGCGACGATAGTCTTCGTTGATGTCCGGGCAGATACGATGAACATCAACGAAGTGCTGATCGAAGCGGCGATTACCTCAAAAACCAAAGCCATCGTGCCGGTTCATTATGCGGGCGTTGCCTGTGAAATGGATACCATCATGGAGATCGCGCAGCGCCATGACCTGATCGTGATCGAAGATGCGGCGCAGGCGATTCTGTCAACCTACCGGGGGCGCGCACTGGGCACGATAGGGCATCTGGCAGCATTCAGCTTTCATGAAACCCAAAATATCACCAGTGCCGGCGAGGGCGGTCTGCTGATCATCAATCACGAACGGTTCGTGGTTCGCGCAGAAATCATCCGCGAAAAGGCCAGCAACCGCGGCCTGTTTTTCAGAGGCATGGTCGATAAATATTCCTGGTTGGAGATCGGCAGCAGCAATTTGCCCAGCGAGCTTCAGGCGGCGTATCTGTGGGGGCAGCTGGAACTGATTTCGACAATTACCCGGACCAGGGTAAGCATCTGCGATCGCTACCGTGCCGCACTGTCAGAGCTTGAACGGCAAGGCCTGATCGCCTTGCCGACTGTGCCGGCTGAGTGTTTCCAGAACGGGCACATGATGTATCTGAAAACCGGCAATCTGGCAGAGCGCACTGCGTTATTGAATCATCTGAAAGTCGCAGACGTGCTGGCCGTGTTTCACTACCTACCGCTGCACAGTGCAGAGGCGGGCAGTCGGTATTCCCGATTCCATGGCACTGATGTCGTTACCACACGGGACAGCGAGCGACTGATGCGCCTGCCGGTATGGTATGGCCTCGATGAGCAGACTGTTGACCGGATTATTGATCTTGTTTTTGATTTTTTCGGTGTAGCGCGCAGCGCGAAAGCCGCGACGGAGGTCGCCGTGCAACCGGCCGGTGATACCGGTTTTTCCGGAGCGCTCGATGGACTGATTGAGCAGCTGATTGAGCAAAATAGCGATAACAGCGATCTTTATCAGGCCATTGCCGGGTGCACCGCTTTTGACACCATGCGCAGTGCGGAGCGCGAGCACTGCCTGACAGCATTAATCACTTATTTGCAGCACCCGCTGCAATTTCAGCGCACACCAAACAATTACATTTTTTGTGCCTCGTTGCTGGCGCAGCATTTTTCGGCAGCGCAGGGCATTGCCTTTCTGAGCAGCCTGATCGACAGACTGCCTGATGCCGTGTTGCGTCACCAGCTGTTCTGGAACGTGGTGTCGCTCAACTTCCGCAAGAATGCCGGCTGTCAGGCCGAGATCTACCGTGCCTATCCGGCCATGGCGGGAGCGTGGCAGATTGACATCGCACGGACGGATTTTGCCTCGTCGTTCGATTGCGTCATTCTGACGACCCAATTGTTATCGCGCCTGCATGCGCCCAGCGCTGACGCGTTTGGTTATTTTAAAATTCTGAAAAAACTGGGCTTTCATCCCCTCATCATCAATACCGACGAGCTGCCGCGCCGGTGCGATCTGCCATTGATCAACCCGATCATCGCCAATCCGTCGATCTATCCGGCAGGCATGACCAAGGTCGACAGCGACGGCGTGGAAATCGAGATCTTTACGCCCGGTAAAGAGATGCCCGACCCGGTTGGTCTGGGCATAACCTGCGCGCTGATTGCCCGGATCAATCCTTCATTCATTTTGGGGGTTGGCTGTTTTGGCATTTTGCAGCAGCGGCTCGGCGCCCTGTATCGCTATCTTATTTTGCCGTTGTCGGTCGATTTGACGCCTGGTCAGAACTGTTATTCGGTCCTGTTCAGAAAACTCCGGCCTGCTGACCAGGATTTCATGGCGCGTTTTTCTTTTGATGCCACACGCATTCTGGATGGCTACTCGTATCAATACGAACTGCCTGTGGTCGATCCCATGAACTATACCCGCGCCCAGTTTGCGTTGGCCGCGGCAGATTTTGTGGTCTGCATCGTCGGGAACCGACTCAACGATGAGCTCGACAGGCCATTCATTGAATTTCTGGCCGGCGTTGCCGGGCTCGACGAACGGGTCAAATTATTGTTCGTCGGCGCAATCAATGTTGAAGTGCAGAGCACGCTGAAAGCCGCGCTGCGACCCGAGGTATTCAGGCACCTGGCATTCTCATCCGATTTGCCGGGCTTATTCGGGATTTGTGACCTGTATCTGAATCCGCCCAGACTGGGTGGCGGCTCGTCTGCAGCATTTGCGCTGGCCTCGGGCGTGCCGGTGTTTTCACTGGCCTTCGGCGACGTGGCGAATATTCTTCCCGATCCGTTTGTGATGTCCTCGCCGGCGGACATGCTCGCGGCGATCAGGACATTGCTGCTCACCGCCGACCGGGCTGCCGTCCGGGATCTGGCCCGCGCATCGTTTGTGACAATTTCAGATCGTACCGGGATGGTGTCGGATCTCCTGCGGCGCATCGGTGTGGACATTCCCCTGCCGCTCTTCGCTTCAGAACCTATTCAAACCGATAGCTGATTGCTGCAAATCCTGAACGCAAAACATGGCGCTCCACCAAAGGGCTGTCGGTAATCGATTTGTCCATCCAGGTCTGGCGCAGATTGAGATTGAGGTACCAGTTGCCGCTGACTTGGATTTCTGCAAACAGCGCGGCGAACAGGTTGGTCGCGTCGCCGGGCGCATAACTGGGCAGACCGCCCTGGCTGGCCTGAAGGTCTGAAATGCCGTAGTAATAACGCAGGTAATTACGAGAGCGGTATTCCGCACCGGCCTGCGGATACAGCGCGATGCGGCCTGACTCCCACCTCTCGGCAAAAATCAGATCGACCAGGTTGCCGCCTGACTGATTGACGTCGTGGTACGCGTTGAGGATGACAGCGCCATACGGCATGATCTGCAGCGTTCCGAGGCCGAGCGGAACCGAAGTCTTGCGCTTGCCGAGAGCACTGACCGCAGGCGTATAGCCATCATCGATCACCCGTGTCACCAGTTCCAGATTGCCGTAGCCTAGGTGAGTGATGCCGTAGCCGAACGTGTCTACCCGTCCAAAAAAAGATCCGTAATCGAAATTAGCATAGGGAATCACATGTCCGGATGACGAATTGGAGCGGGCGACGGTCGGACTGTGATAGACGCCGACCCCCAGGTCGCCGCTAAAAACCGCGGCAGATTCTGGATCCGGAGCAGAATTCTGACCATAGGCCGCCATCAGCGATGAGGGCAGCAGAAATTGGAACAACACGATAAAGAGGGTTTTATTCAAGGCAGGTCACTCAGATGGTGGGAGTTGGCAGGAGGCTGCATTTTACTTCTTTGTCGAGCGCAATTGGCTCGCGGCCGCAAATCAGGTGAGCATGGCAGCGATGGGCGCGCCCTATCCGACGCAAAGATCGTCGTTTACGCACAGGCATACTATTAACAGTGCGATAAAAGTATAATCGTCGTATTTTTAGCCCTGAGCCAGCGTGCCATGTTCTGCGTTACAACCGATTAGCTGCAGGTCGCTTTGTCGTTGCATCGCCTGCGCAACATACAGCAAGAATGAAAGCGGACTGACAGCACGACTACTGCCGTATTTTTTAAGAAGTCCCCCGACCAAACCATGTCAATCCAATATGTTTTATCTTAATCAGTGCGGCATCGTCTGCGCCCTCGGAGTTTCCTGCGACAGCGTTAAAAGCAATCTGTATGATCCGTCGCGCTCCGGAGTACAGATGACGGACCAGTATTCGCCTGGCCGCAGCCTGCCACTCGGCATGGTCAGTGCACAACTGATTTTGCCTTCGATGGAACACAAACCGCTGCAGCTGCACAGCCGTAACAACCAGCTGGCGTTGTGCGCGCTGGAACAGATCCGGCCCGCGGTTGATGCTGCCATCGCACAATTTGGCGCGCATCGCATTGGGGTCATCATCGGTACCAGCACCTCCGGTATTGCCGACGCTGAAACAGCCATGCGGACCCATCGTCATACCGGCGCATTCCCGGAGAACTACCACTATGCGCAGCAGGAAATGGGCTCGCCCGCGGCGCTGCTGGCCGATGAACTTGAGATCACCGGGCCGGCCTATGTGCATTCCAGTGCCTGCGCCTCCAGCGCCAAAGCCATGGCCAGTGCGGCACGCCTGATCAAGATGGACCTGTGTGACGCGGTGATTTGTGGCGGCGTGGATACGCTGTGTGAATTTACGGTAGCTGGCTTCTCGGCGCTGGAGTCGGTCAGCAGCACGCGCTGCAATCCGCTCAGCATGCATCGCAACGGTATCAATATCGGCGAGGGGGCCGCGCTGTTTCTGATGTCGCGCGAACCGGCCGCGGTCGCATTGTGCGGCTGGGGTGAATCGTCCGACGGGCATCATATGTCGGCCCCCGATCCGCTGGGCAGCGGTGCGCGCATTGCGATCAGTCAGGCACTGGCCCGGGCCGGCGTCGCGCCCGACCAGATCGATTACATCAACCTGCACGGTACTGCCACCGTGCAGAACGATGCGATGGAAGCGCGGGTCATCAGCGAGATGTTTGGCGCGCTGGTGCCCGTCAGCTCGACCAAGCCGCTCACTGGCCATGCGCTGGGCGCGGCCTCGGCAATTGAAGCCGCTTTATGCTGGCTGGCCATGCAGGACGATAATCCCTTGGGCAGACTGCCACCCCACGGCTGGGATGGCATCCCGGATCCGACATTGCCGGTTCTGCACGCTGTTAAATCTGGATATCAGCTGGATCGACCTATACAATGGGCGCTGAGTAATTCTTTTGCTTTTGGCGGCTCGAATGCCGCGCTGGTGTTTGGGAAAAATCAATGACAGTTTATCCACCGGTCACCAGCCTGATTCCGCACCGTTTTGGCATGGCGCTGCTGGACCGGCTGGTGTCGGTGTCGGACGATACCTTATGTGCCGAGGCACGAATTTCCCCGGACTGCATTTTTTTCGATGCCACCATCAATGGCGTCGGGTCCTGGCTGGGGATTGAGTACATGGCGCAGGCGATTGCCGCTTTTGAAGGGTACTGGTCGCTGCAGCGCAATGAAGAAGTCAAGGTAGGATTGTTGCTGGGCTCGCGCCATTACGAAAGTCATTGTTCCGAATTCGCAGCGGACAGCATTTTACAGATTGACGTGCATCGGGTGCTTCAGCATGAAAACGGACTCGGTGCCTTTGACTGCCGGATTATTGACGCGAGTAACCGGCGTTTGCTGGCCCATGCCACGGTCACCGTGTTCAAGCCGGACAACGTGCAGGATTTTTTGACAGGCAGCGCAACAACCGACAACAGGTTGGGAAGTGGAAATCAATGAGTACAACAGTCGGACCGGTTCTGGTGACCGGATCATCACGCGGCATAGGCCGGGCCATTGCTTTGCGTCTGGCGCAGGACGGGTATGACATCGTCCTGCACTGCAAGAGTCAGCGCACCGAAGCCGACCAGGTGGCACACCAGATCAGGGCAATGGGGCGCATTGCGCGGGTGCTGCAGTTTGATATCAGCGCACGCGAAACCTGCGCCAGTGTATTGCTCGAAGATGTAGAACAGCATGGCTGTTATTACGGCGTGGTGTGCAATGCCGGCGTGGCACGCGACAACGTGTTTCCGGCGATGTCAGGCGAAGACTGGGACATCGTCCTGCAAACCAATCTGGACGGTTTTTATAACGTGCTCAATCCCCTGATCATGCCCATGGTGCGCAGAAAACTGCCGGGACGCATCGTCACGCTGGCCTCGGTTTCCGGATTGATCGGCAACCGTGGTCAGGTCAACTACAGTGCCGCCAAAGCCGGCATTATCGGCGCCACCAAGGCGCTGGCGATCGAACTGGCCAGCCGTAACATTACCGTCAACTGTGTCGCGCCAGGCCTGATAGACACCGACATGGTGGCCAACGTGCCGATGGAAGAAGCGCTGAAACTGATCCCTGCCCGGCGCGTCGGCAGGCCGGAAGAAGTTGCTGCCGTGGTGAGCTTTTTGCTGCAGGCCGATGCAGCCTACGTCACGCGCCAGGTGATTTCGGTAAACGGAGGCATGGCATGACCGGCACCGTGCTGAGCAAACGCCGCGTGGCGGTGACCGGCATGTCCGGCATCAGCCCGCTGGGCAATGACTGGCCGGCGGTGCGTGCGCGTCTGGCAACGTATCGGAATGCGATCGTGCAGATGGCCGACTGGGCCGACTATGAAGGTCTGAACACGCAGCTCGGCGCGCCGGCTGCCGCGTTTGAATTGTCCGAGCACTACAATCGCAAAGCCACGCGCAGCATGGGCCGGGTAGCACTGATGGCAACGCGCAGCAGTGAACTGGCGCTGCTGGACGCAGGTCTGCTCGACAGCCCGCTGCTCACAGGCGGGCAGTTGGGCATTTCCTATGGTTCGTCGGCCGGCACGCCCGGCGCGATCGGCGACTTTGGCCGGATGATGGAAGAACGCAGTACCCGCGGCATCAATGCCACCACCTATATCAAGATGATGGCGCATACCGCGCCGGTGAATATCGGCGTGTTCTTCGGCATTACCGGTCGCATCATCACCACGTCCAGCGCCTGCACTTCCGGGTCCCAGGGCATAGGCTATGCCTACGAAACCGTCAGCAGCGGACGGCAGATTGCCATGATCGCCGGCGGAGCGGAAGAACTGTGTGCGACCGAGGCGGCGGTGTTCGATACGCTGTTTGCCACCAGTATAAAAAACGATCAACCGCAGCTGACGCCGGCACCATTTGATGCGCAGCGTGACGGTCTGGTGATAGGCGAAGGTGCCGGCAGTCTGATCCTCGAGGAGATGGAGCATGCCCGCGCGCGCGGCGCACACATTTATGCCGAACTGGTCGGCTATGGGACCAACTGCGACGGCTGCCATGTCACCCAGCCCAATACCCACACCATGAAAATCGCCATGCAGCTGGCACTGGATGATGCCGGTCTGCAGGCGTCGGATATCGGGTATATCAATGCCCATGGCACCGGCACCCGGCAGGGCGATATTGCCGAATCGCAGGCGACCGCGCAGTTGTTTGGCAATCGGACACCGATCAGTTCATTAAAAAGTTATATGGGACACACGCTGGGTGCCTGCGGCGCTCTGGAGGCCTGGATCAGTATTCAGATGATGCGCGAAGGGTGGTTTGCGCCAACCCTCAACCTGACCGAGGTCGATGCCGATTGCGCCGATCTGGACTACATCCGCGGAGAAGCCAGAAAATTGCAGTGCACCTATGTCATGAGCAATAATTTTGCATTCGGCGGCATCAATACCTCGTTAATTTTCAAAAAAGCGGATTAACGTGAATCAAAATTCTGCGACTGCTACGGCTGATCTGTATTTGATGGATTTGACCGGCGTGCCGCAGGAACATTTCCCCAGCCTGCTTGCCCGGTTGTCCGTATCGGAAATCGCCCGGTTTCACCAGTTTAAGTTGCCCTTGCGTCAGCGTCAGTTTTTGACCGGGCGCATCATGCTGCGCTTTGCCCTTGCTCACCTGTTGGGTGTGCCGGCAGCGCAGATTGAACTTGCCGAACAGGCGCAGCGTGCTCCGCTGCTGGTAAAACCGGAACATGCCCCTTGCGGCGGATTCAGTATTTCTCACTCGGGCAACTGGGTGGCAGTCGCCTGCAGCCGGCATGCGCAGCTGGGTCTGGATATTGAAATATTGAATCCGGAGCGCAATCTCGCCGGCATTGCGGCGCACAGTTTTCCGGCACAGGATGTGTTGTGGATGCAGTCACAGCCTGATCCGACAGTGGCGTTTTATCAGCTTTGGAGCAGCAGGGAAGCGCGTTATAAATTGACCCAAAGTCATGCACAACACAGCACGGAACACCGGTATCTGTTCAATCATCCGGTGCTGGCCATGGTATTGATGTCAGACTCAATTTTATCTGTTGCACCTGAATGTAAGCTGCTAGACTGGTCTGAGCTCGACGCTGCGCTGGCGCAGTCGGAACATTAAATTTCGCGGAAAATGGTTAATTGGATATGAACAGGTTGTGCCGGATACTTGTTGTTGGATCGGTCGCATTATTGATGCTGGGAAGCTGCTGCGCTGCGCCGTTGAATCTTTGTTTTGAAGACGTCCCGCAAAAACCCTGGACCACGCCCGACCAGAGCGGTTTGAATTTGACGCTGCTGCGCCAGGTTGAAAAGCTGCTGGGCGAGCATTTTGTGTTCAGTCCCAAACCGTGGAAACGCTGTCAGGAAGAAACCCGCACGGGTGTCGTCGATGGATTTTTTGCCTCGGCAAATTCGGATGAGCGGCGTCTGTACAGTGCCTTTCCGGTTTTGCCCGACGGCAGTCCGGATAAAAGCACCGCGCTGTACGAAGACCGCTTTGATCTCTACTTCAGGAACGACAGCAAAGGTGACTGGGATGGGAAAAAACTGACCAGCACCGAGCGACCAATACTGGCGCAGCGCGGCTACCAGGTCGCCAGCATCCTGCGGGAACAGGGTTATCGGGTTGACGAGTCGGTCAAGTCGGGTGTGGACGGTTTGCGTTATCTGGAACAGGATCGTGCTGATGTCGCTGTATTACAGGGCGGAGAAGCGCGTGAACTGGCCAGCAGCGATCCGCGCTATGCGGACATCATTCACCGCGCGCCGATCCCTTATGTGGTGATGCCGCTGTATCTGGCGATCAATCAAAAGATTTATGACGCGAATCCAAAACGCATCATCGCCATCTGGAACGCCATTCGTCAGGTCAGGGAATCGGCTGAATATCGTGCACAGGCTGAGGCTGCAGGGGTGCGTTGAAACTGGTCGTACTTGCCCTATTTTCCTCTGATTAAATTGAACGATGATGTGGCTGAGTCCAGTCCTCTAAACGCAAGCCCTTTACGCGTTCAAATTCACTCGTATTATTGGTCACCAATATTGACTGTGTAGCGATTGCGTGTCCTGCAATGGCGGCGTCATTATGTCCGATTGGCATACCAATCGCATTGAGTTCAGCTCGAATTCGGATGGTTTCGTCTACGGCATCGGTACCCCAGGGCAAAATTGCATCCAGTCGTTTGATAAATGTGCTGACCAGATCAATGTGTCTGGGCTTTGCTTTTGGTCCGATCGTTCCATATAGCATTTCCGAATAAGTGATGGCGGATACGACTATTTTTCCCTGCGCCATCACACATCGTTCCAACCTTTCCAAAATGGCGGGCGGCATTTCGCGCATGATGAAAGAACAAATATTGGTGTCGAGCATATAGGTCTCGCGCATTTTATTTGCTCATCCAGTCGAAACGTCCCTCTTCAATTACGTCCTCACGATCGGTTAGAAATTCGGGATCCGGCTGGAGCTCACTATTCAACGATGTCCACGAAGGGCGGGCAGGGCGTAAAAGCAGCGTCTCTCCTTCTTTACTTATTTCTAATTCCACGACGCCGCGAAATTCCATGTCCTTCGGAATGCGAATTGCCTGATTGCGGCTATTCATAAATATCGAAACGGTACGCATGATATCCCCCTTTTTTAAGATGGTCCATTATGGCATATGTCTGGCATATGTCAACATAGTGCCTTGATCTTACTGAAGACTTTGGTTACCCGAAAAGCACATTGACTGACTTCTGACCAGTACCTGTTGACTTTTTAATCATGATTCCACAACCAGTCCCACCACCCCGGCAGCTTCTGCCTGGTCGAACCATCCCTGACCGCGCGCGCCAACGCGGCGCGTTCGAGTTCATCGCGTTGGGTGTAAAAAGGCAGCGCGGCGGTCGGCATACCCAGTTCCTGCGCAACCTGCAGCAAAATCTGCAAATACACTTCCACATGATTCGAGGTGTAGGTATTGACGTCGTGGAAGGTCACCACAATCGGCGTCGCTCCATCCACTGCCGGCAATTCACCCGCGAGCCAATGTGGCTTTAAATCAGTCAGCTGTTGCAGCAGATTGCTGTGTTTGTGAAA
>Ga0075019_10001040_pt1 | contig 15787 bp, 14 predicted proteins | sample ColStrG_CSR_2013_FD_71473 | JGI IMG/M metagenome (GOLD analysis project Ga0075019, IMG submission 71473) | Freshwater sediment microbial communities in response to fracking from Pennsylvania, USA - Cold Stream Run_MetaG_CSR_2013 | ecosystem: Environmental > Aquatic > Freshwater > Creek >...
CCCAGGCGGCCAGTGTTGATGCCCAGGATGGGGACTTCGGCTTTGCGGACGTAGGTGACCGATTCCAGCATGGTGCCGTCGCCGCCCAACGAAAAAAAGAATCAAGGTTTTTAAGGGTTGCCTGATGATCAAAAGTTTTCAACTTATAGCCGGCCAGTCGCGCCGCTTTGGTCGACTTGAGAAACTTGTCCGACACCCACGTTTCAATGTCACGCTGTTGCAGCGCATCAAGGATCTTGACGAGAAACCGCGATGATTTATTTTGAAAATCTTTGCCGTGAATGCCAACGCGCATGGGACCGAAGATATTAAATATCCAAGTATTTCATTAACAAATCGAGCCGATCCTGATCGCCCGAGCTGGATACCTTTGTTTCCTGGTAGCGGCCAATCACCCGGTAGTTGAACCGCTCAAGCGTGGCCACGATCCGCGACAAATCCAGTTGATTAATTTTCAACGTGATCTTGATCTTTCCTTTGTCCATTGGATCCTCGATCATGATGCTGCTGATCACCTTGGCATTGTTTTCTTCCACATAACGGCAGATTTCAGCCAGAGAGTAGTCAATCAAGTCCATGGAAAGCACGAGGATACCGCCCGGCATTTGCACAGCGGCCGTTTGGGCAAACGACGACATGATGTCTTGCACCGTGATGACGCCTGCGTATTTTCCCTCGTCATCGCGCACACTCACCATTTGCAGTTTGTGCTGTGAGGCGGTTTTCAGAATGTCATAAAAATGAGACCCCAGGTCAACGGCACAGTCCTTGCCCACCAATTCAAATTGGCTCAGGTCCTGTCCGATTTCATTAGACTCCAGAATGATTTCTTCTGAAATAAAACCCATGAGTTGGCCGTCGTCGACCACCGGCAGGTAATTGCAGCGGAATTCTTCCATCCACACGATGGCTTTGTGGGCATCATCCGTCACCTTCAGTGGCGGAATCATGTGGTTGATCAGTTCTTCGGCAATCATGCTTTGACCAAAAAATCTTCTACGAGATCGTTAAATTTTTCCGGGTGCTCCATCATTGGTGCGTGGCAGCACTTGTCAATAAATTTTAACTCCGAGTTGGGGATCAAACGGTTGAATTCATGGCCGACCATGGGCGGTGTGATCGTGTCGTTGAGGCCCCAAATGAGGAGCGTGGGCACCTTTATTTTTGGGAGCTCCAAAGCCAGGTTATTCCGTTGCGCCGATTTGGCTATGGCCACGATCCGCATGCATTTGGGAATGCTTTTCGTGGTTTCGAAGACTTCGTCTACCAATTCTTTGGAGGCTACTTTGGGATCGTAGAAGGTGTAGGCTACCCGCTCGCGGATGTAGTCGTAGCTTCCGCGGCGTGGATATGAGCCGCCCATGGTATTTTCAAAGAGACCTGAGCTGCCCGTCAGCACCAGTTTGGCCACCTTCGTGGGATTGTTCAGCGTGTACAATATTCCCACGTGACCACCCAGCGAATTTCCCATGATGATCATGTTGTCAAGTGCCATCGCGTCGACAAAGCGTTCGGTGAACTCGCGCAATCCCACCAAGCCTGCCTCTTTGATCGGCATCTCATAAATGGGAAGCATGGGGATGACGACACGCAAATGCCGCGAATAATGACTCACCACGCCTTCCCAATTACTCAGGGCGCCAAAGAGGCCGTGCAAAAGCATTAACACCTGCCCCTGCCCTTCGTCGACATATTTGAAATCCCCTTTTTCTCTTATGCGCAGTGACATGGTCTATTTTCCGATAAGTAAGTAAAAAAAACCCGAACTTAGAATTGCTTAAAACTTTCTTTGAACAACGGCACAAAGCTTCCTGCAAATTCTGAAACTGACTTGGCGAAGTGCAAGGTTCTAGGGTAAAGCCAGGAACCATGCACCCAACTTTCCGGCAAGGTATAGTTTATTTTTTCAGCCAGCCAAAATATAACGCTGGCACAAAATGCGTACTTGACCGCTCCAAGGATGGCACCGGCCAATGCATCGACCTTGCCCAGGAACGATTGGTCCATCAGGTGCTTGAGGCGGTGCCCGGTGAAAATCACACCTACCACCACCAGAATAAAAATGATAAAAAATGAAAGGTACGGGAGGAAAGCCGTATCCGCGTTGAAATGACGCTGCAAGTAGCCGACTCCCCACGCGGTAAACCGAAAGCCCACCAGTACGCCGAGCACCAGGGCGGCTACAAAAAATAGCTCAGCCAGAAACCCACGTCGATAACCGAAATATGCGCCAAGGGCCAATAAAATGGCAATGGCGATGTCAATTTTGCTCAAAGCGCCAGATTCTTTTTCACCAATTCCGAAATAACCTTGCCGTCGGCTTGGCCGGCGAGTTGCCGGGTGGCGACGCCCATCACCTTGCCCATGTCCTGCGGTCCTTTGGCGCCGGTCTGCGCGATGATCGCCTTCACTTGTGCCTCAATCTCTTCGACCGAAAGCTGCTTGGGTAAGTAACGATTGATGATGGCCAGTTGGTGGAGCTCGCGCTGCGCCAGATCGGCCCGGTTCTCTTTTTCAAAAATCTCTGCCGACTCCTTACGTTGCTTGGCAGCCTTCATCAACAGCTTATTTTCTGTTTCGGCGGAGATCTCCGTGCTCACGCCCTTTTCCGTTTCGGCCAGCAAGATCATGGATTTGATGCTGCGCAGTGCTTCCAGTTCCTCTTTGTTTTTGGCCAACATGGCGGCCTTGATATCGCTGTCAATTTTTAGTTTCAGGCTCATGATGTTTGTACATTTGTTTTGCGAAATTAACACGAACAGGACAATAAATGACACGCCTTTCGGTAAACATCAACAAGATCGCTACCCTGCGCAACGCCCGCGGCGGCAACAACCCTGATGTGGTGCAGGTGGCGCGGGACTGTGAACGCTTCGGTGCACAAGGCATCACCGTGCATCCCCGGCCGGACGAGCGCCACATCCGTTATGCAGATGCGCTGGCATTGAAAAATAACGTGCGCACCGAATTCAACATTGAAGGTTATCCCGATGAGCGGTATGTGAAACTGGTGCTGGAAACGCGGCCGGCGCAGGCCACGCTGGTGCCGGACAAACCCGATGCCATCACGTCAAATGCCGGCTGGGACACGGTGCGGCATGCAGGCTTCCTGACCGAAGTGATTGGCGCGTTGAAGCAATCCGGTGCACGCATTTCTGTCTTCGTCAATCCTGACGAACACATGGTAGAGGGAGCCCACAACGTGGGCGCCGACCGAATTGAACTCTACACGGAGCCGTATGCCTCAGGTTTTCACGCCGACCGGGCCAAAGCAGTGGCACCGTATGTGGCAGCTGCAACAAGGGCACGCACACTTGGACTTGGCATCAACGCGGGTCACGACCTCGACTTGCACAACCTGCACTACCTCGCACATACGCTGCCGCATCTAGACGAAGTATCGATCGGGCATGCCTTGATTTGCGATGCTTTATATTTTGGATTGGAAAACACAATTCAATTGTATTTGCGTCAGCTCGTATGAGATCCGCCGGGCAGCTGCCCCTGCACTTTTCCAAAACACCATGTTCCAAAAATGGCCGCAGCGAGGGTCACCACGGTGACGACCGACCCGGTACCGATCTGCGCGTAAAGGGGACCGGGGCATGCGCCGGTCAACGCCCATCCGAAACCAAATATTAAACTGCCAATCACAATGCCCGGATGAAAACTTTTGCGGGGCGCTTCAATTTCCGCACCATCCCAGGTTTTGACACGCCATTTGCGGAGAAGAAATAGACCTAGCGCGCCGGTAGGAATGGCCGTCATGAAAATGCCAAACATGTGAAAACTTTCGAACCGGAACATCTCTTGAATACGGTACCACGAAATCGCCTCACCCTTCGTCAACGCGAGGCCAAATACCACGCCAGCCAATAAGAAAAACAGATTTTTCATAGCGCAAGAATGTAGGGTAGAATTAAATTTGAAAACAGAATGCCGCCCAAAAAAAAGCATGCCGTGGCCACCAACGAAGGCCATTGTAATGCGGACAGCCCCAGGATGCCATGGCCGGATGTACAACCCTGTGCATAGCGCGTGCCGAAACCCACGAGAAACCCACCGACCACCATCATCAAAAATCCTTTCAGCGAAAGTAACGAGTGCCAGCTGAATAGATTTTCAGGCATTTGGGAATGGCCGGGTACAATGTGGAAGATAGAAAGGTACTGTACCGTTGGCGCAGCAATGGCTACCGGTTCAGGATTGGCCAACCACACGCCGCCGATCCATCCACCGATCAGCAAGCCTCCGACGAAAAACAAATTCCAGATTTCCTTCTTCCAATTGTATTGAAACAATTTGATGTGGCCGGGGAAGCAGGCGGCGCACACGTGCCGCAAACTTGAAGAGATGCCCAGTCGCTTGTTGCCCATCCACAGCAGCATCGGCACCATCAGGCCGATGATGGGGCCGGCTACGTACCACGGCCACGGTTTGTATAGTAAGTCCATAGGGTAAATAAAAATTCAATATTAATACAAAGCGCCAACTTCATCAACGCAGCACCGAATTTGTCAGGCACGTGACGTTCGCGCGCAGATCGCCAACTAATTTTAGGTTTACTTCGTTACTTTAGCAGTTCAAAGTTTCGCATCATGCCGTTCAAATTCCTTTTTTGCAGTCTTTTGGTGTTTTTCGCAGGCCTGTTTGCCGCACTCGGCCAGGTGCTGAAACCGGCCAAGTGGACCACCGATGTCTCCAGCCGTGAGGTGAAGGCAGGTGATGAGATCACGCTCATCTTTCGGGCCGTCATCGACGCAAACTGGTATCTCTACTCGTCGGAGTTTAGCTGCGAAGACGGACCCATCAAAATGTCGTTCACCTTTGCGCCCGACAAAAGCTACAATTTGGTGGGTGGCATCACGCCTGTCGGGGCCGTCGACAAGCACGATAAGATTTTTGAATGCGATGTAAAAATATTCAAGGGCACCGCCGAGTTCCGGCAAAAGGTGCGCGTGCTTCAGGCACCCTTGAGGATCGCCGGCACGTATGAATATCAGGTGTGTACCGAACTTACCGGACAGTGCGTTCCCGGAGACGGCGAATTTCTTTTTGACAAGATCAACGTGACCGGCACTGCTAAGCCGCAACCCATAAACACGCCCCCTGCTAAGGAAACTTCGGTGACGACTCCCACGGTGGTGGCGCCCGTGGATACCACTACACAAAACGCCATGCCGGCATCTTCTACCGTCACCGGACCGCGATTGGATCCGTCGGTGGCTGGCCCGAGCGCCGGTGGAAAATCGCTTTGGGGATTTTTTCTGCTTGCCTTTGTTGCCGGCTTGGCAGCCTTGCTTACGCCTTGCGTTTTTCCGATGATCCCGATGACGGTGAGTTTTTTTACCGGTCGTGGCAACCGCTTTCAGGCGTTGATGTATGGGCTCTCGATCATTGTGATTTATACTGTGATTGGCGCCGTGTTGGCACCGCTGATGGGTCCCGAAACGGCCAATCATCTGTCTACCGAATGGATTCCCAACCTGATTTTCTTTTCTGTATTTATTGTCTTCGGCCTTTCGTTCCTGGGTCTGTTCGAAATTACGTTGCCCGGAACTTTCATCAACAAAGTAGACCAGCAGGCGGAAAAAGGTGGTCTGACGGGAGTATTCTTTATGGCGTTCACGCTGGTGCTGGTTTCTTTTTCATGCACGGGACCACTGGTAGGAAGTATTCTGGTGTCATCTGCGGGCGGCGAGTTTCTCAAGCCCATCATCGGCATGTTTGCATTTGCGCTGGCGTTTGCCATTCCCTTCACGCTCTTCGCATTTTTCCCCAACTGGCTGAAGTCACTGCCAAAGTCCGGCGGCTGGCTCAATACAGTCAAAGTCGTACTTGGCTTCATCGAGATTGCACTGGCGTTTAAGTTTCTCAGCATAGCGGACCAGGCATTTCACTGGCGCATTCTTGACCGTGAAGTCAACCTCGCGATATGGATTGTCATCTCGGCGCTGATCGGCCTTTATTTAATGAAAGCTTTTCGCCTTCCCGGCGATACCGGCAAAGATGCCGAAGACAAGACGGTGAGCGTGTTACGCCTGTCGCTGGCGGTGATCGTGTTTACGTTTGTGGTGTACCTGGTGCCGGGCATGTGGGGTGCGCCACTGAAGGCGCTGGCCGGGTACCTGCCACCGATGGCTACCCACGATTTTGATCTCCTCGCAGCAAACCGGCATGACAAACCCAATGCTATTTGCGATGTGCCCAAGTACGCCGATTTCCTCCATTTGCCACATGGCCTGAATGGCTACTTCGATTACAATCAAGCGCTGGCCTGCGCCCGCCAACAACACAAACCCTTATTTATCGACTTCACCGGTCATGGATGCACCAACTGCCGCGAGATGGAGGCGCGGGTCTGGAGCGACCCGCAGGTGCTGAAAAGATTGCGCGACGACTATGTAGTGGTGGCGCTATATGTTGATGACAAGACAGAACTTCCGGAGCGCGACTGGTATACATCGACATATGACCACAAAGTGAAGAAGACCATCGGCAAGCAAAATTCGGATCTGCAAATCACGAACCTGAACAACAACGCGCAGCCATTTTATGTGCTGGTCGGCAATGATGAAAAGGTGTTGGTGTCACCCAAGCCATACGACCTGAGCACCGAAAATTTTGTCAAATTTCTGGACGAAGGTAAAAAGCGCTTCTCGGCGGCTTTCTAACGCAGGTTTTTTACGCTAAACTTGCGGTTGAAATTGCTCGCATTTTGACCCAAAGGAAAAAAGTCTATCTATTCTTGTTGGCCGCGCTGCTGGTGGTGGCTGCCGCGTGGCTGGTGATGGCGGATACCAACTGGCTTACTTTTCCCGGTGACTTTGAGACAGCGGTTGACTCCACGCAGTTTGTGAAAATCGAAAAGCCCGTAGTAAAATATGGCATGCTCGTGAATGGGCTGGACATAAAACAAGGCGAAGTCAAACGCAACCAGCTTTTTGCCGACCTTTTTGCCGGCGCCTATTTACCTCCGGCACGCTGGCAGCAAATTAATTTGTTGCCCAAACAGATTTTTGATTTCAGAAAAATCGTACCGGCAAGAAAATTCACCCTGATCACACAAAACGACTCGCTTCACACGGCCGTGGCCCTCGTGTATGAACCAAGCCCCGTGGACTACGTGATTTTTCATTTAAAAGACACGTTGCGTGTGGAGGTATGTGCCCGCGAAATCAAAACCGAAGAGAAGTCAATCACCGGCACTATTCAGTCGTCGCTGTACGAGACCATCGATGCACAGAAGATTTCACCAGAACTCACCAATAAGTTTGTCGATGTGTTCGGCTGGCAGGTCGACTTTCAGCATCTGCAAAAAGGTGACCGTTTCAAACTAATTTACGAAGAGCATTCTGTGGAAGGCGCGCCGTACAGCATCGGGCAAATCAAGGGCATCTACTTTGAACATTTTGGTCACCGTTATTTTGCATTTCCGTTTGACCAGGGTGCGGGCATCGATTACTTCGATGAAGAAGGCAACAGCCTGCGCAAAGCATTGCTGAAATATCCGATTGAATTTACGCGCATTAGCTCGCGCTATTCCATGAGCCGTTTTCATCCGGTGGCAAAGGTGTTCCGGGCGCACCTGGGCACCGACTTTGCCGCGGCCACGGGCACACCGATTCGCTCGGTAGGCGATGGCATCGTGCAAGAGGCGCAATACACGGCCAACAATGGCAACTATGTCAAAATTCGCCACAACGGAACGTACACAACAGGCTATCTACATATGTCAAAAATTGGGGCGGGAATTACCGCCGGTGCCCACGTGCGGCAGGGCCAGACCATTGGCTACGTGGGCAGCACTGGCCTCGCTACCGGACCGCACTTGTGCTACCGGTTTTGGCGCAATGGTGTCCAAGTAGATGCCCTACGAGTGGAGTTGCCTCCGTCGCAACCGGTGGAGAAAGAAAATTGGGAGACCTTTCAAGACGTGAAAAGAGAACTGATCTTACGCCTGCAGTCGATTTCTTTCGACGCGACGTCTGATCCGTCTGCACTTTCGCTGCGCTAATACATCCCGCTTTTATTTTGTGCTGAATTACTCCGTTATTTATAGCACGTTTGCCCAGTGGGCATCTACAAACAGGACACGTGAGGACCGGGATCATAATATTTTTATTAACACTTTCGTCAGTTGGCTTTGCGCAAAAAGTGGGGCTGGTATTCAGTGGTGGCGCTGCCAAAGGACTGGCCCATGTTGGGGTGTTAAAGGCCCTCGAAGAAAATAACATTCCGATCGACTATGTTACGGGCACGTCTATGGGAGGCATTGTCGCAGGCTGCTATGCCGCCGGCATGAGCCCCGCCCAAATTGAAGAGATTGTTACTTCCAAAGCTTTTCTGGATTGGGTGAACGGGCGATTTGAGGATGGCAATGAATACTTTTATTATAAGAAGGAAAATGAGCCGTCATTCTTAAAACTCAATCTTTCGCTCGACTCGACTTTCAATTTCCTCTGGAACACCAGCCTGGCCAACGATCTGTCGCTCAATTTTGCCCTGGCCGAAAAACTGGCCATTCCCGCGGCCATTGCCAAAAATAATTTCGACAGCTTGTTTGTGCCGTTGAGGGTAGTGGCGTCGGACATTTTTACTCAGACGCAGGTAGTGCTCGACAGCGGTGTACTCAGCGACGCACTGCGCGCCACGCAAACGGTGCCTTTTTTTTATAACCCGATCAAGGTGGGTGGAAAGTACCTGTTTGACGGCGGCGTCTACAACAATTTTCCGGTTGACGTGATCCAAAAATCATTTCACCCCGATGTGATTATCGGCTGCAACGTGTCGTCCAAAGTGTATACCACTTATCCGTACAACGAAGACGAAAAACTCATTTCGCGGTCGTTGATTTACATGCTGCTGGACAAATCCGACCCCACCCGAATTCCGCCGAGTGGGGTGTATTTGCAGCCCAATCTAAAGGAATTCTCGGCCTTTGACTTTGCAAAAGCCAAATCGCTCATCGACAGCGGGTATGCAGCCACGATGCGCAAAATGCCTGAGATCAAGGCCAAGATTTTGTTACGCAGGTCATGCGAGGAGGTAAGCGAAGCCCGCAACCGCTTCAACGACCGGGCCATTCCCATTCAGGTCAATGACATTGCTTTTGATGGATTTGACAGTGGCCAACAACGCTACCTTACCCATTTTTTTAAGAATGGCAAACGGCCGCTTTACTTTCGGGATATCCAACGCGGATATTATAAGCTTGTGTCGGATGAGTATTTCAACAACGTCTATCCCAGTTTTATTTTCGATCCGAAAGACAAATCGTATCGCTTCAAGTTGGCGCGTAGAAAGCCCAATAACTTTCAGGTTGACTTTGGCGGTGTCATTGCCTCGCGGGACATCAGCAACATCTACCTCGGCGTCAATTATTACTCGTTTGGTCCGGTGCTCAGCCATACGCAAATCAATTTTGCCACGGGCGATTTTTATAAATCAGCCCAGGTCAAGGCGCGGTTTGACTTCCCGTATGTTGGCCAGTTTTATTTGGAACCGGAGGGAACCTTCAATAGCTGGAATTTCCTTCAGGGCAACGAACTATTCGGCACGAAAAGCACCCCAACCATTCTCGACCGGGTGGATCGCAAGTACAGCGTCAAACTGGGTGTGCCCGTCGCGCGCCAAATCAAAGCGTATCTGCAGGGCGCTTACATTGCCAATGCCGACTCGTACAGCAACCGCACGGTGTTGATTTCGACCGACACCTTGGATCAACTTAAATTGTCAGGCACTCGGCTGGGGGCCAATATTTCCTTCAATTCGCTCAACCGAAAGCAGTATGCCTCCCAGGGCAAAGCCTTCAGTATTTCACTCAGTTATTTCAACCTGCTGCAGGAATACAAACCGGGCAATACCTTTACGGATCGAACTTCCATGCGGGCCAACCAAACCTGGATACAGGCAAAATTCAATGCGGAGCATTACTTCAGAAAAGGAATTTACAGCTCTGGCTATCTCTTCGAGGGCGTGCTTTCCAACCAGCCTACGTTTGCGAATTACTACGGCACGATCATCAATGCCCCGGCCTTTAATCCGCTGCAAGACAGTCGTTCGCTCATTCTGCAGAATTTTCGGGCATTCAATTACGTGGCGGGCGGGTGGCGCAATGTGTTTTCGATCCGAAAAAACCTCGACTTTCGTCTGGAAGCCTATGCCTTCAAACCTTTGCAATCCATTAGTCAGGACAACAACCAGCGGGCCAAGGTCGATCAGCAGATCCAGCAACTTTACTTTGTCGGCATGGCTGATCTGGTTATGCATAGCACGGTGGGTCCGATCAGCCTGAGTCTAAATTACTACGACGATAAAAACCACCAACTGGGCGTGCTGTTGCATGTAGGTTTTTTGCTTTTCAACAAGACATCGCTTGAATAGAAGTCAGGAAGACCGGGCGCGCGGGTTACTTTTTCGTTCAAATAACCTACCGCAATCATGTACTTTTTTCTACATTTTTAAATTTTTAGCTATGTTTACCCTTTAATCTTCTGACCCAACCCCGTATGCGCAGATTTTCTCTCGCCTTGACGCTGTCCGTGCTGTATTTTGTTTCTTTCGGCCAGTCTGTTCAATGGGCCTCCAAAGTGATCGAATTTTCATCGGAGCTTACGCCAGTCCAATATTCAGCCGCCCAGGCGTTGGGCAAGCCGAACGTGTTGCCGGCCGGCGGCCAAAACCCCAATGCCTGGACTCCTGACAAGCCCAAGCGTACAGAGTTTATTAAACTGGGATACGCCACCCCCATGGAGATTCAACAAGTGGCCATAGCCGAATCCTATAACCCCGGATCATTGTTCAAAGTCTATATCTATGATGAGAAAGGCGGGGAGCACCTGGTGGGAACCTACAATCCGCAGGCCATTCCCATCGTGGCCCGCATGCAAAATGTTTTTTTTGAAAAGACCACCTACAAAGTGAATGCCGTGAAACTGGAGTTTGACGGAAAGGCATTGCCAGATTATTTTTCCATCGACGCCGTTGCCATTTCCAATTCAAATTACCCGATCATCGCCAATATTGACAAGCCCGAGTTGCTCGCCAAAGGACTGCTCATCGAGCACCTCGACAAAAATGTAAATAGTGAGTACAACGATTTGAATGCGCTGCTGTCGCCCGATGGCAAAACCTTGTATTTCAGTCGTCAAAATCACCCTGAGAATACAGGTGGCGCGAAAGATAAAGAAGACATCTGGTTTTCGGAACTTGGCGCAGATGGCAAATGGACGTTGGCCAAAAATGCCGGCCCCGCACTCAACAACGCCTATCCCAATTTTGTGAACGCGGTCACGTCGGCCACGCCGGATGGCAAAGCGGTCTTGCTGGTATTGGGCAATCAATACAAGGACAATGGAAAAATGATTTCGGGTGTATCAGTCAGTAACAACGTCGGGGGTACATGGTCGAAGCCGCGGGCGCTGCAAATAAAGAACGATTACAACTACAGCGACCGGGCCCAATATTTTCTCTCGAATACCCAAAAAGTTTTGATCATGTCCGTGGATCGGGAAGACACCAAGGGCGGGCGCGACTTGTACGTGAGTTTTGCACAAAGCGACAGCGTGTGGTCTGAGCCGCTCAACCTGGGTGCCTCTGTCAACACTGCCGGTGACGAAAGCACGCCGTTCCTCGCATCTGATGACAAGACCTTGTACTTTTCTTCCAATGGGTATAGCGGCTATGGCGGAAGCGATATCTACATGACGAAACGGCTCGACGATACATGGACCAACTGGTCGCCGCCCCAAAACATGGGCCCGGAAATCAACTCCAAGACTGACGACTTGTTTTTTAACATTCCGTCCACCAGCGAGTATGCGTATTTTTCACGCGCCGTTACGCCCGAAAATTTTGACATCTATCGCGTGAAAATGCCGATGTTCAGAAACCCCGAACCGATCGTGATCGTCAAAGGGAAACTGGTGGATGCTAAAACAGGCAAGCCGCTGGGAGCTAAAATTATTTACGAGCGACTGTCGGACGGCAAGGAAGTTGGCGTAGCCTATTCCAATCCTGAAACGGGCGAATACGAGATTCATTTGCCAGGCAGCCAGCAATATGGCCTCCGCGCCGAAGCGAAAGATCACATTTCAGAAAATCAACACCTGGACCTGCGCGACAACAAAGTACCGGGAACTGTCAACGAACTGGTGAAACTTGAGCCAGTGCCGGGCAAAGAGCCGGAAGTGAAGACCGTTGATCCGATTCAGGTAGCCAAGATTGAAGAAAACGCAAAGATCACATTGAATAACATCTTCTTTGATTTTGACCGTTCGTCGTTAAAGTCTGAATCGTATCCTGAATTGAATCGCGTGGTGACCTTGATGAACGACCGACCCACCATGCAGGTGGAGATTGACGGGCACACCGACGCCATCGGGGCAGCCGAATGGAACATGGGCTTGTCCGAACGTCGGGCGAAAGCTGTCGCCAATTACCTGATCAAAAAGGGCGTGGCTGCTGACCGCATCGCCGTCAAGTTTTTTGGCGAAACCATGCTGATCGATTTGACCAATACCAAAGCCGGAAATGCGAAGAACCGCAGGGTAGAATTTAAGATCGTAAAAATGTAACTTGATCGCCATCGCTGCCGCCAGCGGTGACATCTATATCGAAAATAAAAAGCGACATCGAGCACATGAAACACCTTATCTTTTTACTCCTTTTTTCACTGAGCGCCCTGTCTTGCTGGAGTCAGGTCGGCGACACGCTGATCTATGCGCAAGGAAATATTATCAGCGCAAAGACCAAGGAGGCAGTCGTAGGAAAGATCACCTTTAAAAGTGAGCCCTATGGTAGCAAGTCGGGCTTCCTTTCTGGAAGTTCATTTAGCTTTCCATTGTACGACAACGATAAATATTCAATTACCGTGGAGGCCCCGGGCTACGCGCCGTCCAAATTTTTGATCGATCCGGCCGAAGCCAACGCCGACCGGAAAGTGATTAAGAACATCGAACTTGGGCTCCCCAGCACGGCCGCGACCGTGGCGGAAGAAACACGATCGGCGGGCAAAGTCATGCGACTGGACAATCTTATTTTCAATGTTGGCACGGCCAACATCGAGCCGTCTTCTTATAAAGAGTTGGACAATATTGTGAAAATGCTTGCCGACAACCCCAAGATGGTCATCCAGTTGGAGGGTCATACGGATGCCGTTGGAGAACCGAAAGCCAACTTGCAGCTGAGTGAACAGCGCGTGGTGGCTGTGAAAAACTATCTTGTAAAAAAGGGCGCCAACAAGAATAACATCCGGACGATGGCCTTTGGAGGCACACAGCCATTGTCGAAAGAGAACACAGAGGAGGCGCACCGCCTCAACCGCCGCGTGGAGTTGCGCATATTGCAAAACTAAAATTCTAATTTCCCGCCATCGTGCGATACGATTCGCGGTAGTGATTTTCCAACAATCTCGTAAGACTTGCTTTTTCTCCCACATCCAGGGTGCTGGCCGAAATGGTATGAATCAAAATCGGGATAAATTCTTCAATACGCAGGTGATCGTAAATGGCCCAAGCTTTTTGCAGGTCCCGGCAACTTTGAGGCAGATCATTGCGATGGAAAGCGCTGATGGCGCGGTTGAAATAAAGTAGACCGGGCAACTGCGAAAATGCCAGTTCGTGATAAAATTGAATCCCGGCCAGGTACAACGACCCGCCGACAGGATCTTGGCTTTGATAAGAAGTGATCCTGGCCTGGATGGCGTCCGGATGCACGACGATACCCTGGCGGGAATCAGTACTTTCCAGTAGCACTTCGCCCTCGGTTGTATTCACCAGCAGAAAAATGTGGTAGTTGGTTTCCATGATTCGGAACCGCATGTCCAGCGCGTTGAGAGTTTCACCAAATAAGTATGTGCCACTCAGGCAATCATATTCTCCGGACTCAAAAGCATCGCTCACTTGAGCATAGGCCCGGTAGGTTTTTAAAAATTTCTGATGGGTCTTGTGTGCGATGGTCTTCAGTTTTTCCACATCCGAAGGATAGCTCCGAGCCTTCAGTGTAGAAATTAGTTCCTTGTATTTTGGCTGTTCGGACAAAAATCCTGCTGGCTGCGGCTGGGCGATTGCGCCCGGCAATCCGATTATCCAGATAAGCACGCCTGTAAAAATACTTTTCATGTTAATTTAATATTAACAAAAAGTATGATGAAATTAACAATTTGATAATACAATCACAAACGGGCTGGAGGGATGATCGTCAAGCGATTTTTCTAAAAAAAAAGATATCTTTCAAAAACCACAGAAATCATGATGGGCACGAGCCACGATCTAACCAGAATAGCAGGGATATTTGAGAAACAAAAGGCCCGTTCGCTTGCACTACGGACCGAAAAACTGGCTGCGCGCAAGGCACGGCTGAAGTCTTTTGGTCGTTTCTTGCATGAGAACAAGGACCGGATCGCCGAGGCGATCTATAGTGACTTCAAAAAGCCGAAAGCAGAGTCGGCCATTTCTGAACTTTATCCCGTGCTGACGGAAATTCACCACGCCGTGGCTCACCTCGACACGTGGGCCAAGACCCAAAAGGTAGATGCGCCATTGACTTATCTTGGTTCCAGGTCGGAGGTTAGGATTGAACCCAAAGGCGTATGCCTGATCGTCGCTCCCTGGAATTTCCCATTCAACTTGTGCATGGGGCCGTTGGTGTCGTGCCTGGCAGCTGGGAATACAGCCATCCTGAAACCGTCGGAACTGACGCCCCACACGTCGGCTTTAATTGCCGCGTTGGTCAGCGAATTTTTTGACGAGGATCTGGTGACTGTGGTAGAAGGAGACCAGGAAGCTGTAAAGGCGCTAATGGACTTGCCGTTTGATCACGTCTTCTTCACGGGTAGCCCGGCAGTAGGAAAAATTATTATGCGAGGAGCCGCTCAAAACCTCGCTTCGGTGACCCTTGAATTGGGAGGCAAATCGCCAACGGTAATTCACGAGACAGCAAACATCGAAGACGCCGCTCGTCGCATTGCATTCGGAAAATTTTTGAACAACGGACAAACCTGCATCGCCCCGGATTATATCTTGGTCGCGCCGACGATACAAGACAAATTCATTGCTGCACTGCAAGCCGAGGTCAACCGGTTGTTTGGCGTGGATGGGAAAATTACGGAGGCATCACCGCACTATGCCAGAATTGTCAACCAAAAGCATTTCGATCGTCTGCAGAAAATGTTGGAGGATGCGCGGCAGAAGAATGCGTCGTTCGCCTTGACCGGTCCAAGCAATCGCGAAAGCAACTTTATGCATCCCGTCATTGTGACGCAGGTGACGGCCGACATGCTGATCATGCAAGACGAAATTTTCGGACCTATTTTGCCGGTGCTTCCATTTCATTCCGTCGCCGAAGTCGTACAACTCATCAACGTGCGACCGAAACCGCTGGCGCTTTATGTGTTTGGTTCCTCCTCGGCCTTCCGCGAGAAAATTCTGGCGGAGACTTCGGCCGGGTCGGTGGGAATAAACGAATGCATCACCCAGTTCACACATCCCAATCTGCCTTTTGGCGGCGTCAACACCAGCGGCATCGGAAAATCGCACGGTCGACATGGTTTTATGTCGTTTTCCAATGAAAAGCCAGTACTCAAGCAAAAACGAGGTTTCGCCATGCCTTATCTCCTGCATCCACCCTATTCGCCAAGCAGGAAAAAAATGATTGATTTTATGCTGCGATGGCTTTGATCAAAAGCTACCGCAAAATGCAGTACGCGCGTTGAGGGCTTGCTGCGTACTTTTGCATTGAAAATATGAATCATGAGAATTGTCAAAAGGGTTTTTGTCGGGTTGTT
>Ga0075019_10001041_pt1 | contig 15787 bp, 13 predicted proteins | sample ColStrG_CSR_2013_FD_71473 | JGI IMG/M metagenome (GOLD analysis project Ga0075019, IMG submission 71473) | Freshwater sediment microbial communities in response to fracking from Pennsylvania, USA - Cold Stream Run_MetaG_CSR_2013 | ecosystem: Environmental > Aquatic > Freshwater > Creek >...
GCCCTGGCGCCGCTCAAACGCAAGCTGGAGGCGGCGGAAGCCGTTCTGGCGCGGGAAACCCGATTGCTGGCGGAACTCGACGACGCTCTGGCGAATCTGGACACCTACGCCGACCCTTCGCGCGTGACCGAGCTCAATACGCGCCGCGCGCGCCTCGTCGATCGCGTCGCGACCGCCGAAGCGCAGTGGATCCAGGCCGCCGAGGCGGTGGAGGGCGCGTCGGACCCCGCACCGGCCAAATAGGCGGCGCCGAAGGTCAAACCGATCCGGCGGCCGACCTGAACCGCCTATCCACTCAGGGCCGATAAGGCCCGAAAGTCGATCGAAACGGACGGCTGATCCCCTCCGCGATCGCGCCGCCCCCATCCCGAACCGCAATAGCGGATTTGAACCCATTAGCCTCGGCTTCCGACTTGAACCACTCGCCCTCGGGAGAATGACGCGTTACGCCATCGAATAGCGTTGCGGTCATCTGCGTGCTGGCCAGCCCCATGTTTTCGAAGGCCTGATTGATCATCAGCTTCTGCATCATCAACTGATTGCGGGGAACGCCTTCCATGCGGGCGACGATAGCTTCGACTCGGCGATCCAGCTCGGCAAGCGGAACCGAATCCAGCACCAGGCCCAGCTTCAGCGCTTCCTGCCCGTACACGAGATCACCCGTGAACAGCATTCGCTTCGCCTTCTCGGCGCCAAGGCGATAGACCCACATGGCCGTCGTCGGGCACCCCCAGACGCGCGCGGGCGGATAGCCGATACGGGCCTCATCGGCCATGATCACCATATCGCAACAGAGCGCGATATCGCTGCCACCGGCGACCGCCGGCCCATGGACACGCGCGATCGTCGGCTTGAAAGAGCGCCAAAGCGACATGAAGTCACGGGTGTTCTGGCTCATCATGAAATAGTCGGCCATCGGATCCCAAGGGGCGTCGCGCCGATTGTCGCCCTCCGGGCGCCCTTCGCTGGGCGACCGCGGCCGGGGCGCCCGCTCGGCGTATTCGACGAGGTCATAGCCACCGCAAAACCCCTTGCCCGCCCCAGTGAGCACAATGGCGTGAACGGCGTTGTCTTCGTTGGCCATGCCGACGGCGGTGGCGATCTCAGCGGGCATATCGCGATCGATGGCGTTCATCCGCTCAGGGCGATTGAGCGTGATCAACGCGCGACGGCCCTGGGTCTCATAGGTGATCGACTTAAATTCCATTGCCGTGTCTCCGTTTTCCCAGGTGTCTGTCAGGACCGGACCTTCAGCTCGCGGGGGCCGCACATGGCGGATCGAGCGCCGCACTGGCCCGACCCATCTTTATTGATCCGCGAAGGCGGGGCCGTTGTCTGTGGGGACGCCAGCGGTATCCGCCGGCGAGACTTTGTTGAGCCGATGTCGATCGATGGCGAGTTGCTGATAGACCTCCCGCCGCGCTTCGTTGATCGCACCGAGCGGTCGGTGATCCGCCAGCGCGTGCCAAGGAGAGAAAGCCAGATTCTCCGCCAGGGCGGCGTTGGCGTCGATGTCCTGCGCGGGGATCGTGATGCGTCCGATCCACACACGCCGCGCCCCTGTCGCGCGCGACCAGGGCACGGTTGGATCCTCGATCGGCTGTTTGCCTGGGTCCGTCTGAACGTCGACGCCAAAATCGAAGGACACCTCAGATCGTGCGAGGGTGGCCCGTAAAGCCATGCCAAGGCCGCCTGGCGACGTGGGTCTTAGGGAGGTGTCGAAGTCGCAAGGTTTCGCCAAATATTTCACAACATGGACGCCCAATTGATAGGGCACAGCGCTGTAGTAGGTGCTCCCCAGGGGTGAACATGGTTTCTGGCCGGCGACCTTGACCATGGCCATAAGTAACGGCGTGCGTAAAATCGCCATATCGAGCCAGAACATCAGCTTCGAAAACAGGCTCCGCGTTCGATCTAACAAGCCTTGACTGACAAAGAGATAGTCGTTGATCCGGCCGGTAAAGAACGTCTCGCTGTCAATCAGCAGAAAGTCCTGAACGCCGCCGTTATCCGCCCCCGGCAGCAGCGGCTCGCCTTCGACATCCAACACCTTGATCGCCATGCCATGGGCGTCCGCACCGCGATCGTCCGTCGCCCGGCTGTTCGAAAAGCGAACATAGGCAGGGTAGGAACCGGCCGAGTGAAACAGGCCTATGCGCAAATCTTGTGGAATATCGTCATTAAGGCGGAAAGTCGCGGTTACACAGCCGTGGTGCTTGGCGTGCTGAGCGCGCCTAGCGTGCAAAGGCGTCGAATCGGCCGCGGCGGCGTTGAGCGACACCATCGTCTCGACGTCTTTTGGATTGACGGAAGCGCTCGGCATGTTCGCTATCCAACCCCTCTGACGAGAAGAGTAATCTAGAGCCGGTTCCAGGGCGAGGGAACCAACTATTGACTCCGCTCCAATTCATCTCGGCGCCGCGGGGCTCTCATCGTCGCGAAACGCTCGGCCCTTGTCCGCCCTACGCCTGCCGGTCCCAGCCGCGCTGTTCGCCCTGGCGCCAGTAGGTGACGGCATGGCCGGCGCCCTTGAGCCGCGCCCAAAGCCCTCTCGCCGTGGCCAGTGAGGGTTCGTCGCGGCCATCGAAAATCACGACGCATCGCTCGAAACCTGTCAGGGCGTCCGGCTCTCCGTCCACCACGAACGCCGCATTGGCGCGGTTTGGGTTCTCCCCCATCGACCCGACGATAACCGGCTGGCGGTCGGACCGCGCTTCATTGGCGATTCCGTGCGGCAGGAAACTGTCTTCGCGGTAGGTCCATAGCCACTCGTCAATGGCGCGCACCCTGGCTGCGTCATTGGACCAGACGACCGCGCGCCAGCCCCGTGCTAGCGTTTTCTCCAACAGTTCGGGCAGCACCTGTTCGAGCGAGGTGCGTTCCAGATGATAGAACCAGACCTCGCACGGCGCGGCGGCGTTCATTTCGTCCGCCGTCAGGCCTCGAAACCGTTCGCCACCAGCCGATCCAACAGGCGTACGCCAAAGCCCGTGGCGCCGCTGGGGATGGTCGCGACGGTGGACCCAGGCTTCCAAGCTGTCGAGGCGATATCAAGGTGCGCCCAGGGCGTGTCCTTGATGTAACGCTGCAGGAACAAGGCCGCCGTGATCGACCCCCCATGGCGCGGACCCACGTTCTTCATGTCCGCGACGGCGCTATCGATGCCTTTTTCGTATTGCGACGGCAGTGGCATGCGCCAGAGCGTGTCGCCACTGTCCTTGGAGGCCGCGAGCAGCTTATCCGCCAGACCTTCATCGTTGCTGTAAAGGCCGGCGAGATCCTTGCCCAAGGCCACCACGATGGCGCCGGTCAGGGTGGCGAGGTCGATGAGGAATTTCGGCTTGAAGCGCTGCTGGCAGTACCAGATCGCGTCGGCCAGCACGAGGCGGCCTTCGGCGTCGGTGTTGATCACCTCAACGGTCTGACCCGACATCGTCTTGACGACGTCGCCGGGACGCTGGGCGTTGGCGTCGGGCATGTTCTCGACCAACCCCAGGATACCTATCGCATTGACCTTGGCCTTCCGCGCCGCGAGCGCGTACATCGCGCCGGCGACCGCGGCGGCGCCGCCCATGTCGGTGATCATCTCTTCCATGCCGTCGGCCGGCTTGAGGCTGATGCCGCCGGTGTCGAAGCAAACTCCCTTGCCGACGAAGGCAATCGGCTGGGCTTCGGGGTCCTTGGCGCCTTTCCATTGCATGATGGCGAGTTGGCTTTCGCGCACACTGCCCTGGCCCACACCCAGCAGGGCGCCCATGCCGAGCTTTTTCATTTCCTTTTCGCCGAGAATCTCGACCTCAAGGCCGAGTTTATCGAGCGCCTTCACTCGGCGCGCGAATTCCTCGGGAAACAGAATATTAGCGGGCTCGGACACCAGGTCGCGGGCAAAGATCACCGCCTCAGCCAAGCTCGACGCGGGTTTATACGCCTTGGACGCCGCCTTCGGGTCGTCGACCTCGATCACGACCTTCTTGATCGACGGCTTCTTGTCCGCCTTCTCGGTGGTGCGATAGCGATCGAAGCGATAGGCAGCCAACCGGATACCGAGCCCAGCCGCCGCCGCCAGGGCCGCCGTCACGTCGGGCAGGCGCAACACCAGGGTGTCGGCGCCGCTGAGCTTTACAGTGTTGTACGCCTTGGCCGCGGCCTGCTCGATGCCCTTCTCGTCGAGGTCCGCCTTGCCAACCCCAACAAGCACAGCCCGCGCCACGTCCAGTCCGTGCGGCGCGACCAGGTCGAGGGTCTGCCCCGTCGCGCCCGTGAATCGGCTGGAGCCGATCGCCCGTGAGACCGCGCCCGCGGTCGATTCGTCTAGCTGCGACCCCGCGCCCGCTAGAGCCCCTTCAAAGGCAAGGACCGCGATGGCCGTCTTCGCCGAGATTTCACCGCCATGGGCGGCAAATTCAATTTTCATAGTCTCACTTCCCGACAGTCCGTCAGCGCCATTCAGCGACGCGACTCGGCCCTTCTAGCCGCGGATCGGACGAATTCACACATTCGACGCCAAACTGACCACGCTTGCAAGCCGCGCGGGACAAATCCAGACTCAGGCGAACTCGGCGAGGACGTCATCGGCCGCCACGCTGTCGCCGGTCTTCGCCCCGACGATTCTGACCTTACCGTCTCGTTCGGCCCGAATGATGTTCTGCATCTTCATCGCCTCGATGACGCAGATCACCTGGCCTTCCTTGACCTCCTCTCCCTCGGCGACATCCATCGAAACCACCAATCCAGGCATCGGCGAAACCACCAACCGCGAGGTGTCCGGCGGAATCTTGACCGGCAAACGCTGATGCATCTCGGCCGACTTGGGCGTCAGCACCAGCACACGGCCGTGAGACGCGCGGAAGCGAACGTTGAAGCCCTCGGTGGCGGGTGAAACCGTCGCGGTGAACGCGCGGCCATCCAGACATGCGGAGAACAACGCAGCGCCCGGCCGCCAGTCAATACGGTCAAGGCGAAGCGTACGGCCTTCGTCGACGAGGTCGACAGTGAGCCCGCCATCCGCAGTCGTGACCTTGACCGCACGGTGGGTCCCGCCGGCGACGACCACCCAATGCTCGCGCCGGTCACCCGACGCCAGATGGCTGCCGGTCGTCCGGTTACGGCTGACCGCGGTACGGTGCATGGCGACCGCGGTCGCCAGAATGACATCGGACTGCCAGGGAGATGGCAGGAGCCCCGCAAAGCCGTTCGGGAATTCGTCCTTGATGTAGTTGGTGGACAGGGATCCCGAACTGAAACGCGCCTGTTCCATCACGGCGGAGAGGAACGCGGTGTTGTGGCCGGGACCCTCGATGTGCATCTCCTCCAAGGCCCGCGCCATGCCGACAATCGCACCGGGGCGATCCGTCGCCCAGGCGCAAAGCTTGGCGATCATCGGATCGTAGAACGTCGAGATGTCGTCACCTTCGCGAACGCCGGTGTCGTTGCGCACCACATAACCGTCGGCCGGACCCTCGGTCGGTGTGCCGTAACGCGAGAGCCGACCGATTGACGGCAGGAAGTTACGATAGGGATCTTCGGCGTAGATGCGGCTCTCGATCGCCCAACCATTAATCTTCAGCGTCGATTGGCTGAGGTTCAGCGCCTCGCCAGCGGCGGAGCGGATCATCTGTTCCACCAGGTCGACGCCGGTGATGAGTTCGGTGACCGGGTGTTCAACCTGAAGACGTGTATTCATCTCCAGGAAATAAAACGATTTATCCTGACCGGCCACGAATTCCACGGTACCAGCTGAGTCGTAGTTTACCGCTTTGGCCAGCGCGACGGCCTGGGCGCCCATGGCGGCGCGGGTGGCCTCATCGAGCAATGGCGACGGCGCCTCTTCAATCACCTTCTGATTGCGGCGCTGGATCGAACATTCGCGCTCGAACAGGTGAATGACATTGCCGTGCTTGTCGCCCAGCACCTGAATTTCAATGTGCCTGGGATTGACGATGAATTTCTCGATGAAGATCCGGTCGTCCCCGAATGCGCCCTTGGCTTCGGCGCGCACGGCGGGGAAACCTTCTTCCACATCCTTGCGGTTGGCCGCGACCCGAATTCCCTTACCCCCGCCCCCGGCCGACGCCTTGATCATTACCGGATAGCCGATCTCCTCGGCGATGCGGACGGCGTGGGCGGTGTCGTCGATCTCGCCAATGTGGCCGGGAACGATGCTGATATTGGCCCTGGCCGCGAACAGTTTCGACTGGATCTTGTCGCCCATGGCGTCGATCGCGTCGGGATTAGGGCCGATGAACACGATACCGGCCTCCGCGCATTGCCGGGCGAAGGCCGCGTTCTCGGAGAGAAAGCCGAACCCCGGGTGCAGCGCCTGCGCCCCGGTCTGCTTGCAGGCCGCCAGAATCTTGTCGGCCACAAGATAGGATTGGTTGGCTGGCGATGGGCCGATGTGGACCGCCTCATCCGCCATGGAGACCGCAAGCGAGTCTGCGTCGGCGTCGGAATAGACCACGACGCTGGCGATCCCCAGGCGTCGGCAGGTCTTGATGATCCGGACGGCGATCTCGCCGCGATTTGCGATCAGTATTTTCGAAAACATCCGCTTGGGGCCGTTCAATTAAGGGTTATGTTGGGGGTAGACGTGATGGGTGACCCTGACAACCAAGGCGTTGGTCCGGGCAAGGAGGAGCAGCAATGACGGATACGACGGTATCGACGACCGGTTTGGACCTCAGGGCGCCGAGCGCGCCAGACCTGGCGCGGCTGGAGGCGAGTCTCACCCGCGAGGAAAAGGACGTGCTGCTGCATCATGGCACGGAAGCGCCGTTCTGCGGCGGACTGCTCGATAACAAGGAAGACGGGGTCTATTGCTGCAGACTGTGCGGCCTGCCGCTTTTTCGCGCCAAGACGAAGTTCGAGAGCGGCACCGGCTGGCCGAGCTTCTGGGCGCCGATCGACGAGGCGCATGTGCGCGCGGTGAAAGACACCAGCTACGGCATGATCCGTATCGAAACTCGCTGCGCGCGGTGCGACTCCCACCAGGGACACGTGTTCCCGGACGGGCCGCCGCCGACCCGCCTGCGATACTGCATCAATTCGGTATCCCTCAGCTTCGTGAAGGATGGTCTGCCCCTGCCAGACCCTCTGGGTCGCGGCGATCATCTATAGCGGGATATTGTCGTGTTTTTTCCAAGGGTTGGATTGGTTCTTGCCCTTGAGACTCTTCAGCGCCCGCACGATGCGCCGGCGCGTGCCGTGCGGCATGATCACATCGTCGATGTAACCGCGTGACGCCGCGACGAAGGGTGTGGCGAAGTGGGCCTTATATTCCGCTTCGCGCTCGGCCAGCTTTTCCGCATCGCCAATGTCGGCGCGGAAGATGATCTCAACGGCCTGTTTGGGGCCCATGACCGCGATCTCAGCGGTCGGCCAGGCGTAGTTGAGATCGCCGCGAATGTTCTTTGAGCTCATCACGTCAAAGGCGCCGCCATAGGCCTTGCGGGTGATCACCGTAACCTTAGGAACCGTCGCCTCGGCGAAGGCGAACAACAGCTTGGCCCCATGTTTGATCACACCGCCCTGCTCTTGTTTGGTGCCGGGCATGAAGCCGGGCACGTCCACCAGCGTGACGACGGGAATGCCAAAGGCGTCGCAGAAGCGGACGAATCTCGCCGCCTTGCGAGAGGAATCGATATCGAGCACCCCGGCCAGAACCTGCGGCTGGTTGGCGACGAAGCCCACCGGGTCGCCGTCCATGCGGCCAAGGCCGCAGATGATGTTCTTGGCCCAGTCCGGTGAAATTTCGAAGAAGTCGGCCTCATCGACGATCTTCAGAACCAGTTCCTTCATATCGTAGGGCTTGTTGGGATCGCTGGGGATCAGGGTGTCGAGCGACGGTTCGGCCCGGTTGGGGTCGTCGCAGCTCTCGCGGTGCGGCGGGCTCTCGCGATTTGAAAGCGGCAGGAAATCAACGAGCCGGCGAATCTGAGTCAGAGCTTCAAGGTCGTTGTCGAAGGCGCCGTCCGAAACCCCGGATTTTAGCGAGTGGACGCGCCAGCCGCCCAATTCATCATGGCTGACATCTTCGTTGACCGCCTTTTTCACGACATCGGGACCGGTGATGTACATGTAGGACGTGTCCTTCACCATGAAGATGAAGTCGGTCATGGCCGGCGAATAGACGTCGCCGCCGGCGCAGGGACCCATGATCACGCTGATCTGCGGCACGACGCCGGAGGCCAGAACATTCTGCAGGAATATGTCCGCATAGCCGGCAAGAGAATCGACGCCTTCCTGGATGCGGGCGCCACCTGCGTCGAAGACGCCGATGATCGGCGCGCCATTGCGCACCGCCATTTCCTGCACCTTGACGATCTTCTCAGCCTGCGCTTTCGACAGCGATCCGCCAATAACGGTAAAGTCTTTGGAGAAGACGTAGACGACGCGGCCATTGATGGTGCCCCATCCCGTCACGACGCCGTCGCCCGGCACGCGCTGATTTTCCATGCCGAAGTCGTGACTGCGATGTTCCACGAACATGTCGAATTCTTCGAAAGAATCCTCATCAAGCAGAACGTCGATCCGTTCGCGCGCCGTGAGTTTGCCCTTGGCGTGTTGCGCGGCGACCCGCTTGGGTCCGCCACCGGCGCGCGCGGCTTCCCTGCGCTTCTCTAGTTCTTCGAGGATGTGCTGCATGACGTTCCCGTATTTAACGCGGCATCGCCGTAGCGCTCGTTACCGGGACTGACAAGTTCACCTTGCGGCGCTTCGACCAGCGTCGGCCGGGTTTCAGCCTCCTGATCGCAATGCGGCGAACCAGGCGCCAACCATTCGCGCTTCACGGGCGAGCCCCTCCGCTCTGGCTTGAGCTTCGGAATCGACGCCCCAAGCTTCCGCCTGGAAGGTCTCATCGACGCGGGACGCCGCGAAGGCCGCCTCCGCGTCAAGGTGGGCGTCCCGCAAAGCCAGGGCGATCACGGCCGAACTGAACAACGAAGAGGCGAAGGCGAGTCCCGCCAGGCCGAAATCGCTCTCACCTTGAAGTTTGCCGTCTAGACTCTCGAGCGTGCTCGCGGGCTGAGGGCGGTGGATGACGCCAACGCGGGTCTCAAGAACCAGCCCGTGCCGGTTTCGAACCCAATCCAGCAACGGTCCCCACGCGGCCTTCTGGCGGCGGACAAGGCTGCCGGGCGCCTCGGCAAGATAACAGGTGAGGTCCGACCCGGCGAAATCGACAATCGAGCGGATCGTTGGATGCCGTTGATCTGGTATGGCGTCCAGGGCGGTGTGGGCCAGGCGGGTCGCGGGCATGCTCGCCATGTTGATTGTGTCACCCTGAGCGCGCCATTCCGCGGCCAGCAGCTCGGCGAGATCGCCCGTCGGGGCGGCCAGCGCGCGGCCCCGCGGCGAGCGGGGCGTCCGACCGTCCAGCCGCACGACAAATCCTTGCTCGGACGGCCCGATATCAACCCTCTCGTAGAATCGACGCGGGGCGGCGGATTTGGGGTTGGTCTCTGGCATGATCACGCCTTCGTCATCTCTGGCGCCCTGGTAACGGACGAGAAATCGCCGCAATAATAACTTTGGGACGACGCGCGACGCTACTCGAAGTCGCTAAAGTGGAACGCCACACCCGTGAGCCTCGCCCCTGACCACGCCAGCGCCATCGCCGTCAATCGCCTGGGCCTCGGCGCGCGGCCTGGCGATCTGCGGGAAGCTCAATCCGATCCTCGGGGATATCTGCTGGAGCAGATTCGGACCTCTGGGGCCGACCAACCCCAAATCAATCCGCCTACCTCGCAGCAGCGGCTGTCGGAACTGACGGAATATCGCCAGGAAAAGCGTGACGCCAAGGCCGATGGAGACCCAAAGTCCGATCCGGTAAAGATGGCGGCGCGCATGCTGCGCCAGGACACTGGCGCCGATTTCCTGGCCAGGTTGAACCTCGGCGCGACGACCCCGGCGGGCTTTCGCGAGCGGTGGGCCATCTTCTGGGCCAATCACTTCACCGTTTCAGCCAACAAACTCGCCACCGCGACCTTGGTGGGCCCGTTCGAACAGGAAGCCATCCGTCCGCGTGTATTTGGTCGTTTCGAGGACCTGCTGATCGCGTCGTCCAGCCATCCGGCCATGCTCCTCTATCTGGACCAGGCGCAATCATTCGGGCCGAGTTCGATTCTTGCGTCCCGCGCGCTCGGCAAACTCAGCGGAAGTCGCGGCCTGAATGAGAATTTGGCGCGTGAAATCATGGAGTTGCATTCAGTCGGCGTCGACGCGGGCTACAGCCAGACCGACGTAACCGAATTCGCCAAGGCCATGACGGGCTGGAGCATCGGTGGGCCGCGTGAGAGTCCAGACCGACAGGGTCGCTTCGTCTTTCGCCCGTTCGGCCATGAGCCTGGCCTGCGGGCGGTGATGGGACGACGCTACGGCATGGGTGGTTTCGATCAGGCGAAAACGATCATGGGGGATCTGGCGGCGAACCCACACACCGCCCGCCATCTCGCACGCAAGATTGCCGTCCATTTCGTCTCAGACGCGCCGCCACCATCCTTGGTCGACAAGCTGGCGCGCGCTTATCAGGATTCCGAAGGCCAGCTCGGCGAGGTCGCGCGGACATTAGTCGGAGCGCCGGAGACGTGGGACACCACCGGTGAAAAGTTCAAGACGCCTTACGAGTTTCTTGTTTCAAGTTGGCGGGCGACTTCGACCAGGCCATCCGATATCGCCAGCGTCGCGCCATTGCTGAACTCCATGGGCCAAAAGCCCTTCAGCGCGCCCTCGCCCAAGGGCTGGCCGGAAGACGCGGCCGTGTGGTGCGCGCCCGACGCGGTGGTGAAACGGATGACTTGGAGCGAGGGTTTCGCGGCCACGGCGATTGGCGATCGCGATCCAACGATACTCGCCAATGAAGCTTTGGGCGCGCGGCTCACGCCAAAGGTGCGCCTCGCGATCGCGCGAGCCGAGACCCGGGCCGAAGGCCTCTCGATCCTGCTCATGAGCCCGGAGTTCCAGCGCCGATGACCCGCTATCTGCTTTCCCGCCGACAGGCGCTCGCCGGAGCCGCCGGCCTTGGCGTGACCGTCGAAATGCTCGGATCTTCGGCTTGGGCTGCCGGCGATCGCGACCTCGCCCGCCGCAAGCTGGTGGTGATCGTCGCCCGCGGCGGACTGGATGGCCTCTCTCTCACGCCCCCGGTCGGCGATGCGAATTATGCAGCCTTGCGCGGCGCGATCGCCTTGCCAGGTTTCGGTGAGCCGGGCGGCGCGCTCAAACTCGACGGGACATTTGGTCTGCACCCCGCCATGGTCGCCACCTACGCCCTGGCCCTGAAGGGACAGGTCCGCATCGCACCGGCGATAGCGACGCCGGACCGCGAGCGGTCGCACTTCGAGGCGCAGGATGTGCTCGAAAGCGGCGCGCCGGTCGTCTACGGCGCATCGTCAGGCTGGCTCAATCGCGCCCTTGAGGCCATGGCCCCCGGCCGGTCGATAAGGGCCATTTCGATCGGCCCAACGGCGCCGCTGATCCTGCGCGGCAAGATCGAGGCGGCATCATGGTCGCCTGGCGGCCGCCCACAAATCGACACCCGGCTACCCGGGATCCTGCAGGACCTCTACGCTGACGATCCCCTGCTCGGTCCTGCTCTGGCCAGCGGCATGGCGACGCAGGACATGGCCAAGGTCGCTAATCAGGATGTCTCTGCCGGACCGGTGATGGCCGAAACGATGACGTCCGGGGCCATGGACCGCCAGGTCGAGGCTGGCGGAGCCGCCTTGGCGCCCGCGCTACGCCAGGGTCTGCCTCAGGCCCGAAAGCTTGGCGCCACTCTGGCGGCCTTCATGACCCAGCCGGACGGAAAACAGGTCGCAGCGGTCTCAATGGACAATTTCGACACTCACGCGAACCAGGGAGCCGCGCAGGGCCAGCTGGCGACGCGACTGGCCTACGTGGACGCCTTCATCGACGGATTCGCCACCGAGCTTGGCCCGGCCTGGTCCGATACGGTAGTCGTCATGGCCACCGAGTTCGGCCGCACCGCGCACGTCAACGGCACTCGGGGGACCGACCACGGCACGGCCTCGACCGCGCTGGTTCTCGGCGGGGCGATCAGGCGTGGCGGCATCATCGGCGACTGGCCAACCCTGCGCGCAAACGCCCTCTACGAAAACCGCGACACCGCTCCGACCCTCGACATGCGCGGCCTGTTCAAGGGCGTGCTGCACGATCATTTGGGCGTCGACCGAGGCATGCTGGACTCCCTGGTTTTCCCCGATAGCGCGATGATCGCGCCGCTGACGAATTTGATCGCCTAGATCGCAATGGCTTTGGAATGGGTCGATCCGAACTCGTGAACGCGCTCGAGATCTCATAGTTAGTTCGGGATGGGCTGATCCGGCACGTCGTTTGAATCCGCGATATCACTCGCGACGCCCGCGGCCATCGCCAGCGCTCGATCCAGACGACAGCCGGGGCCAAGGTGGCAAAGCTCAGGCGGCAAGCCACGATGATCGCCGTTATCCGGATCGGGCCGCGGCGTGGCGATACGCGTCTCGACCGGGATCTCGCCCCTCCAACCGTTCCAGCCCACGTCGATGTCCAAGGCGGCCGACGGCCCGCCGGAGCGGGTTTTCACCGAAGCCTCCTCGATCTCCATCGTGACGAAAGCCGTCTGTTTGAGTTCGGCGAGGGTGGCGGGGCGCAAGCTCGCTACGTGGCCTGGGTAAAGGCGCTGAATCATGGCGTCGAGGGCCACGCGCTTTGCCGCGTTGTCCTTGATCAAACGGGCGCGACCAAATGCCATGACCGAGCGATAGTTGGCCGAGTGGTGGAACCCCGACCGGTCGAAGACCAGGCCGTCCAGGTGGCTGACCGTGAGGCAAACCGGCGCGTCGTGGCAGGATCGCAGCATGCGGCTGGCGGCTGACCCGTGCCAATAGAGAGTTCTTCCGTCCCGCCAGAATACGGTCGGCGTTACAAAGGGCTGGCCGTCGATCACGTAGCCAATATGGGCCAGCATGGCGGTGTCCAGCACAGCGAAAACGGCGGCTTCGTCGTGGAAAACACGTTTCGTGCGACGGCGCGCCTTGGTTCGTGCGGTTGGGCGAAATGTGGTCGTCGGGTCCACGTCACGCGGTCTCCGTCAAAGCGTTCTGCGCGAACGCGGCCAAGCGGGCGTCAAGCCCGGCCCGCACGGTCGGCCACTCGTCGGCCAGGATCGAATAGACCGCGGTGTCGCGGACGCGGCCGGTCCAGGTGATCATGTCTTGCCGCATCAGGCCGTCGAGCCGCGCGCCAAGCTTTTCGACCGCGGCTCGGGACCGCGCGTTGATCGCGTCGACTCGGAAAACGACGCGACGCGCGCCCGATGCGAAGGCGCGAGTCAGCATCAGCCGCTTTGCCGCCGGATTGGTCGCCCTGCCCCGGCGGTCAGGCCGATAGTAGGTGCCGCCGATTTCGACCACCGAGTGCAAACGGTCGATGTTAAGATAGCAACTGATACCGACACAGACACCGCCAACCACAACCGCGTGAGCTATGGCCCGGCCGGCGGCGACGTCACGGACATAACGATCCCAGCTGACATCGAACTGATCACCGACCCAAGAGATCGGATAGAGCGATGTCCATATCTCGGTGTCTGCCGCGCAGGCCGCTCGCAGATCCTCGCGATGGCGGTCGGCGAGAAGCTCCAAGGTGACAAAACCGTCGCGGAGGACGGCGGGTTCCAGGTTCATGTTGACGTCCCAGGTCAGTTTGCACGACCCGCGAATGGGCCTTGTGTGGATTGTTGAAAAGGTCCAATTCTCGCCAATGGACCAGACCACTCCAGCATGAACTGGGCGGAAATCTATCCCTGGCGGCGACCGGACGCCGAAGCAGTGGTGAGCCGCCACCTCTACGAACAGGTGCGTGGCGCGATCCATGCCGGCGCCCTGGGCCCTGGTCAGCGATTGCCGTCCTCCCGCGAGTTCGCCAACTGGATGGGTGTCGCCCGCGCATCGGTCGTTGCGGCATATGAGCTGTTGCTGGCCGAAGGCTATGCGGTCGGCCGCCCGGGCGCGGGCACTTTCGTGGCCGCCGACCTGTCGGAGATCGTCGACGAGATCGCAGGCACGGCGTTCGCAGCCGACGACGCCGAACCGCCGGCCCGGGCGATTTCCCTCGAGACCATGGCATGGCCAGCCGACTCCGTTCAGCCGCGACCGTTCACCCCCGGCCGGACGATGATGGACGCCCGCGCCGTCGACACCTGGCTGCGCGCGTCACGGCGCGCCTTACGAACATTGGACCCCGTGCATTTCGCCTACACCGATCCTCGCGGCGACATCGCCCTGCGCGAACAGATCCGCGACTACCTACGGGCCGCGCGAGGGGTCGTCTGCGAATCTGACCAGGTGATCGTCACCTGCGGCACACAACACGGGCTGGACATGGCGGCGCGGGTGCTGATCAGCCCCGGCGATCCGGTCTGGGTCGAAGACCCGGGCTACCTCCCCACCTATCACACCCTCTCCGCGATCGGCGCGCGCCTCAGTCCCACTCCAGTGGATACGGCCGGTTTGATCGTGAGCGATGGCGTGGCCAGGGCTTCCGGCGCGCGGATGGCGATCGTGACGCCGTCACACCAATATCCTTTGGGGGTGACCATGGGCATGGGTCGCCGCCTCGAACTGCTGGCTTGGGCGCGCGAAGCGAGAGCATGGGTCGTGGAAGACGACTACGCTTCGGAATTTCGCTACACTGGTCCGCCGCTGACGTCCCTCCAAGGTTTGGACGGCGGTGAGCGAGTGATCTATCTGGGCACCTTCAACAAGAGCCTGTTTCCCGGTTTGCGCATGGGATTTCTCGTCGCGCCGCGCGCGCTGGCGGCCGCGTTTTCAGCCGCCCGGCAGTTGGTTGATCGGCAACCCTCGACCATCACTCAGGCGATCGTCCTGGACTTCATGCGAAGCGGCGAGTTCGCCTCCCACATTCGGAGACGGCGGGTCGCCTATCGCGCGCAACGGGACGCGCTGACCGCCGCCTTGCGCGACCGCTTGCCGGATTATCTAGAGGTGACGCCCCCTGATCAGGGAATGCACCTCATCGCTTTTTTGAAGACAAACCGTTGCGACCTCGAGATCGAGCGCGCGGCCAACGCGCACGGCGTCGTAGCCCGCGCGATCAGCCGGTTTTTTCACGACGCACCGGTGCGCCGGGGCCTCCAGCTGGGGTTCTCGGGCTATCCGCCGCGGGCCATGGCGCCGGCGGTGGACCGTCTGGCGCACGCGTTCGCGGCTGCAACCCGCGCGTGATCGCCCACCAGATTGGAGCGCGCTGAGCTAGCGAGAAATCGACTCGATGAACTGGTCCAGCACGGCCTCCCCTTCGCGGACAGCCATATTCTCATCCAATCCCAGAGTGGCGTAGTGGCCGTCGATGTAGAGACGTGCGATGCCGTAAGCCAAGGCGCGGCCGGCGATGGCGTATCGCTCGGCGATTCCACGCCGGACCAGGCCCAATCGCAAAGCGGCCTTCATCTCATCCGCCATCGCCCCGACCGCCTGTTCATGCCGCTCGCGTAAGGATGGGCCGGCATAGTCGACCACGGCGCGGCTGGCGAAGGTCTGAAAATAGATGGGATTGCGGATGCCCCAGGTGAAATAGGCCACCGCCATTGCTCGATACCGACGAAGAGGGTTCTCGCGGGCGGCGGCGACCAGGGCGGCCTCAAGCTGCGCTGCAAGAGCATCCATGCCCTGTTCGGCCACCGCCGCCAGCAGGGCCACCCGGGTGGGAAAGTGACGGAACGGCGCTCCAGGCGAAACACCCGCGGCTTTCGCAACATCCCGCACCG
>Ga0075019_10001042_pt1 | contig 15785 bp, 14 predicted proteins | sample ColStrG_CSR_2013_FD_71473 | JGI IMG/M metagenome (GOLD analysis project Ga0075019, IMG submission 71473) | Freshwater sediment microbial communities in response to fracking from Pennsylvania, USA - Cold Stream Run_MetaG_CSR_2013 | ecosystem: Environmental > Aquatic > Freshwater > Creek >...
GCATCAGACCAATGATCAGCGCCTTCCGCATACCTGGTGCTAAAAGCTCCTTATAGGAACCTTCCTGCCTGACGGGTTGATCGACCGGTACGATGTGTAAATTGTTGCCGGTGATACGCTTGATGATATCCCAGCCCTCCCCATCCCTCCCATTTTGTATTAACCAACGGGGGCTTTCTGGAATAATAAACAAACCCGCTAAAAATAAAAGAGCCGGCACACCACCCAACCCGAACATAGCGCGCCATATCTCGTTTTTAAAAAGGCTGCCTACAGCAGCATGCATAGCATAACTAACCAAAGCTGCATTTGCTAAATATGCCACTAAAATGCCAAAAGTTAATGCTAGCTGATAAAAAGTCACCAATCGACCACGTATTCCTGCCGGAGCGATCTCTGATATATATAAGGGAACCAGGTTTGATGCCATACCAATGCCGACACCACCTAAAAGTCTGGCAGCGATAACCCATTGCAACGATGGTAAAATGGTACAACCAACCGCTGATGCAAGGAAAAAAGCGGCCGATAAGAGCAAGGGTTTCTTTCTGCCTATCCGGTCTCCCAACTCACCAGAGAAAGCTACGCCAATAATACATCCTACCAACGCAGCCGACACGAACCAACCTTGCTGAAAAGCACTAAGATTGAACTGCTTTTCAACAAGTGGCAGCACACCAGAAATGACAGCCATATCAAAACCGAATAAAAAGCCTCCCAACGAAGCAACGATGGTGATGGTATTTAAGCTGATTCGTTTATCATTCATTGATTTTTTGTTTTAATATTTCAGCTGTTTTTTTGATAGACATAAAATTGAAACACCCTTTATTATTTATGGTTTAAGAAATGCTTTTATTACTTTAGCGTCAGATTGACCGAGGTTTTGCAATGTATAGTGTAATGCACCCGCCGGTATGACAAACGTTTCTGCATAATGGTAAGTCTTTGTCGTACCGTTGCCGATTTCCACCACTATACTTGTCCCCTCCACAAGCATTAGTACATGACAGGACTCTTCTGTCGAAATACTAATCGACGAAGAAAATTCAATCCGATGTACATCATAAAAATGCTCGTTGTGGGTTGGCAAGTGAACAATCTGCCAATCGGAACCCCGTCCTATTACATATGGCTTTGACAACAATTCATCCTTGACTATGGCGCCCTTTCTGCTGAAATTAAGATTGTTAAAAGCATGTTCAATATTGATTGGCCGTGGTTGCCCGTCGAGGTCAAGCCTTAGCCAATCGTACATTTTGAACGTGAAAATATAAGGCGTCGCGCTAATCTCGAGGACTAAGTTTCCGGCTCCGGCGCTGTGCACAGTACCGTTGGGTATCAGAAAAAGATCGTGTTTTTTTGCCGGGTGCAATTGCACGTAACGCGTAATTTCCAATTCGGTGCCCTGATCACGGCTATGTTCAAGCTGCTTTCGAAATTCAGCCGGGTCAATATCTTCCTGAAATCCTAAATAGACGTTAGCGTTTTCATCGCAATCTAAAATATAGTAAGTCTCGTCCTGGGTAATATATTCACCAAAACATTCTTTTATATAGGATAAAGATGGATGACATTGGATAGAAAGATTTCCCCCCTGCCAGGTATCAAGAAAATCGAACCTGATTGGAAAATCATAACCATACTTTTCTGCGTGTTTACCCAAAATCATTTTATTCTGGCTAAACATAAGTGTATCAAAGGACACCTCAAGCAAATTGCCGTTACTCTCAAATACGATACCGTTTTCAGGCACTATGAGTTCGAATGACCATGCCAGGTTAACCTCTTTTTTACCTATGGCCGGAATATTCCTTTTCATCCATTGTCCGCCCCATGCTCCCGGTTCGAACCAGGGCCTGACCCTAAAAACTGAACTGGCCAGTTCCAGGAGACTTGCTTTGAGGTCAGTCGCTGCTATCCAGTTTATATGATCATCCCATTGCGTATCCGCGAATACCTCTATTTTATCAATTAACTTTTCTTTATATTGGTTCAGCACCACCCAGTCTACAAAGTAAAAGCGTTTGTACATTTCAGCAGGGGCTTCTACGGTATCGGCACCTAAATTGTTGATCAATCCAGCCCGCATCCTTAACTGCAGCTCATTTTTAGGTAAATCAAAATAAACCACATCGGCTTCTGGGGCTATGATAGCGGCGGCAGTTCCCAAAATAATTGTCAATTCGTATTTACTATCGCGATTGACTACTTCGTAATTATAAAAATCTTCAATGTCAAGCTTACATCGGCTACCCCAGGACCCGTTCGGCACACCTAAATATGGGGCGACCATTTTCTGAACAACAAACGGGTGCTTAAGGTAATCCGCAGTTTCCACCCATTTTACAGATACCCGCAAGTCATCAAAAGCTGCTTGAAGACTATACCTGACATCTTCCCAAAATACGCCTACATAGCCGTCCAGAGCCACAAATTTGTGTCCTGACAACCAAACCGCCAATGAACGGTAGCCGGCACTTATCTTTCCGTTGCCGATTGCGTGATAGGGGTAAATATCATAACCGTCATATTCTTTAAGTTCGATTTTAGCAGGCATTTGAGCTTGCGTACGCGACCTTCCTTTGTTTTTATCTTGCATATATTAACGCGCTATTTTGAAACCATATTCCGCTTCAGGCTCAGCAATTTCAAAAGTCTGTTTTTGGCATATTTATTAAAAAAGTGCTTCAAGAAACCCGGCTGCGAATAGCTGTCATAATGTAAAGCTATTCTATTTCGCTACCGAGTCGCAACACTATAGTCTCTTATAACTGTACTACTCTATCATTCACCCGCTGCAATTAAAAAAGGGGCCCGGGTTTTCGTCGTAATTCCGGTTTTAATTGCTGGTAACACTATTCTTATTGATTAGTCAGATAATGCACCTGTTATAATTCCCCAACGTTCATTTGGTGCCGGCCCTAATGTCAGCTCCAGGGTACCACCATCTAAAATTGTTTGGTGATAGATGTAGCATTTTGTGTAAGGTTTTCCATTGAGCCGGGCTGACTGAATGTACTTATTTGCCTTTGAATTATTTTTGGTCATGATGGTAAACGTCTTTCCTGAAGCCCCGGCTTTAATTTTTATTTCATCAAATACAGGACTAAAGATTTCGTATCGGTTATTGCCCGGACAGGCCTGATGTAAACCAATTGACGCCAAAACATACCATGCCGACATCTGGCCAACATCTTCATTCCCTCTAATCCCTTCAACGCGGTTATCATAAGCATTCTCACAAACCGTGCGTACCCAATACTGTGTTTTCCATGGCATATTTAAACGGTTGAACATAAAGGGAACCAGGTGAACCGGTTCATTTGCATGATTATAATAGTCATTCCAAAAAAAATCAGTCGGGGTGTGTTCAAAAAATGACAAAAGATCATCCTGTGTACGTTTCAAACCACCCATCAAATTGGTTAATCCTTTGATATCATGGGGCACAAACCACCCTTGCTGGTACAAATTACTTTCTACGCAACCATAGTCACGGTTAATGCGGCCAGTTTCCGGCCAAGGCATCCAACTTCCATCTTTGTTTTTTGGCCTGAAAGACAGAACCGATGGATCTTACATCGATTGATAAGTCTGCGACCGTTTTGAAAATACGCTTACATCATCCGGATGATGCAAGGTATCCGACAATTGCGATAGGCACCATTCGTCAAAAGAATATTCGAGGGTTTGGGATACACTTCTTCTTCCAAAAAGGTTATTTCCATTATTGCCAAACTTTTCACAACTGTTCCTTGCGTATTGATAAGCTTTGGGCACATCGTAATTGCGAATGCCTTTATTGTATGCGTCTGCAAAAACAACCACGGCCGGATTGCCAAGCATACAAGTGGTATAAGCGTTCAACAACTCCCATCTCTCCAGATAACCTTTACCACTTTCTTCCGCCAAATCTGTAAGGGAACTGATCATATCACTTACAACCGACGGGTTGATGATGGTTTGCAAGGGAAACTGGCTACGAAATACATCCCATCCACTGAATATGGAACGCTTGTGAAACCTATCAGTTCGATGTATTTTCCCATCGCCGCCGGGATAATCACCATTCAGATCGGTAATATTCCTTGGATCAATCATTGTATGGTATAAAGCAGTATAGAAAACCGTTTTCTGATCTTCTGTTCCACCCTTGATACTCATCTCGGATAATTTTTCATTCTATAAGCTTTCCGCCTGTGATTTCACTTTATCAAAGTCAAACAATGGAATTTCTTTTCCAAGATTTTCTTTTGCTCCCTCCATACTTGCAAAAGAGATTCCCGACTTCACAAATACCTGTTCATCTCGATGGGTTTCAAACTCGGAATAAAACCCCAGATGTTTTCCTTCGATTTCATTGAACCCCTTAATAATTTTTGATTTGGCAATTAGTGAATCATAGCCAATACTTTCAATTTCTTTAAGTTTTCTGATCTGTCCTTCAGGAATGCCGCCACGCCAAATCCCATAATTTTTTAATGGCTTACTAAATTGCGCATAAAAATAAACCGTATAATCAGCATTGCCGGCACCGTTACCCCATCCACCGCCCTCCGGTGTACACCTCATCCAACCTTCAATGGTATTTTTATCAATAACCTTCACATATTGAAACGTTGAGGTACCACCTACCCGACGCGCCAAATCTATCTATACCCGGGATTGTTTACTTTCAGGAAAAGTAAAACGCAACATGCCGCTATGTGGCGCAGCAGTAGCCTCGGCCCTTATGCCATAATCCGTTAGCGTTGTAGCATAATATCCGGCAGTAGCTACTTCATCCTTTTTACTATAGTGTGAACGATAGCCCTTGCCAAGTTCCGGATGCCGCCCCGCGACAACTTCTAAGGGGCCGGTAGTTGGCGTAACTAAAAAATTTCCCAAATCACCATACCATCCCACACCGCTCATTTGAGTAAATGCGAACCCTTCAATATATTTGTGCTCGTAACTATATCCGTTGCCGTTATCACCCCCGGTAACGGTATTCGGACTTACCTGAACCATCCCAAAAGGTGTAGCTGCCCCCGGAAAAGTCTTACCTAAACCGGCACCATCGTGCGCTTTAGCGGCACTGGTGCTTGCACCGATAAACGGATTTACATATTTAATCAACTGAGCCAGCCCGATGCTGACATGTAGTATCAGCAAGCAACAAATTATAACAATCCTATTGTTCATTTTTTTTAATTTATGTATAATCAGCAATTTCCCTTCTTTTTATTTGGAAGAAATTATCAATGGATAGGGACATGTTAATTGAAACGCTGAGGGGTACTAAAAGCATAATAATTGGAATTTTTTTTGCTATTCATTCAATTCCCAGTCAACTATCCAATATTTCCCGTCTTGATAATATGACCTTTTATTGCAAAAAAAAGTAAATAAACATAACAAACTAAGGGTGCAATAAACGCATACTTGATGGCACTATGATCCGATATAAAACCCATGATTGGTGGTATTATAGCCCCGCCAACAATGCCTAAGATAAAGACCGAAGAAGCCGTCTTTGTGTACCCACCAAGGTCCTTGATGCTCAAGCTGAATATGATTGGGTAAATTACCGATGTAAAAAAGCCGACGGAAGACAGGCAGGCAAGCGAAAAGTAACCATGGGAAAGGATTGCGGTAAAAACCATTATAAACGCCCCGCAACTGCACCAGGACAATACCACTGACGGCTTGATTCTTTTTAAAACAAATATGCCCAATACCCTTCCTATCAGTACAAGTCCCATAAAAGCTGTGATGAATAGTGCGGCTTTCTTTTCCGTCAGACCGGGCAAATTGCTCCATTTGGCATATCGGATAATAAAGCTGACAATACCCACTTCCGCACCGACGTAGCAAAATTCAGCACCTATTCCATAAAGAGTATGGCGGTAACTGAGGATTTTTTTTAAGGAATATCTTTGACCATCAACATTATCCTCTTCGTTAATCGCAGGCAGTTTGATGAACATCAGCATCAATGCCATGAGGAGGAATAACCCGGCGAGGCACAAATAAGGAAGTTTTACCAGACCGGCTTCAGAAGTCAAAAATATCTCGCGCTGAATGGGTGAAAATGACTTGATAACCGACTGCGGTATATCGTTATCATGCAGCAGCATTAAAGCAGCAAAATAAGGCGCGACCGTGGCTCCGATTGATCCGACAGCTGAGGACATACTTAAACGACTCGAGGCGCCCTCGGAGTCCCCTAATTTAGTAATATAAGGCGAAGCGGTAACTTCCAACAAGGTAAAACCAGCCGCCATGACAAACAAAGCGATCAAAAAAAAGGCGTAGACCCTGTTATCGGCAGCAGGGAAAAACAAAAAAGCACCAATAGCTGAAATGATCAAGCCAGTGACCATACCCCTCCGATATCCATATTTCTGAATAAACCAGCCAGATGGTAAGGCTGCCAAAAAATAAGCCCCGAAAAAAGCCGACTGCACGAGTGAAGATTGAAAATCGCTTAGCTCGCATGCCCTTTTTAAATGCGGTATCAACACATCGTTAATATTTCGGCTCATGTTCCAAAAGAACATCAGACTCATTACGATTAAGAGTGGCATCAGGAATCCTGCTGATTTGTTTACCTTGTCTTTCAAGTTTATTGATTTAAGATTGTTTGAAAATATGGTCCATTAATACCCAATGCTCCCCCTCCTTGGCGAATGGCAGCGACTGCTGAAATTTCAGCATCAGTGTTGACCACTCCTTTTGGCGCGGAAGTTTTGCCAACTCAGCAAAAGCCGCTGCTATGTTAAAATCATCGGCCGTTTCCATGATCATAAACAGCCGGTTGCCTGCCCGGTAAATATCCATAGATATGATCCCGCAGGCCTTATTGCCCTGAATGATTTCCGGCCAGATAAGCTCATCTTTATGGTAATGCTCATATTCAGCAATAAGCGCAGGATCATCCTTCAAATCTAGCGCAAGGCACCATCGTTTATTTAACATCTCTTTTTACATTTTTTTAAGTTCTATAATAGCTTTTATCACTTGGTTTCCGGGATCAGACAGGTGTTTGAACTGCGTAATAACCTCCTCGAAACCAAGGCGGTGTGTGATCATCCATTCCGCTTTGATGGTCCCTTCTTCCATCAGCTGCCCTATTTCTGAAAAATCTTTGGACAGTGCAGCCCTGCTGCCTTTAAGTGTCAACTCTTTTTTATGAAAAAGAGGATCAGAAAAAGTAACATCTCCGGTAAAAAGGCCGACAAACACCAACGTACCACCTGCGGAAACATAGTGAAAGGCATCTTGCATGGACTCTTTATTGCCTGTGGCATCTATCACAACAGTCGGTAAATACCCGGATAAATATTCCTGAAGCTTAGATAAGGGGTCTTCGCCTGCAAGCAATACGTCCTTGATACCTGATTTTTCGCGGCAAAAATCTAATCTTTTGATGTCTATATCCATAACCAGTACTTTCGCATCAGTTAATTTTGCAAATTCGGCCACGCAGAGTCCTATGGGCCCCGCGCCAATAATCAGCAAGATGTCATCGGAAGCTATCGCTGCCCGATCTACGGCATGCTTCCCGATCGCGAGCGGCTCTATCAGTACCAACTGGTCTAATGTTAGTCGGTTAAATGAATGTAACTGCGCCGCCGGACATACAAAATACTCCTGCATCCCCCCATCCACATGCACTCCCAAAACCTGAAGATGTTCTCCGCAATTTGTTTTACCTCTTCGTGCAGCTTGACCCAGAACAGGATTAAAATACGGTTCAACGCAGCAACGATCTCCTTGCCTAACATTAGCTACGTTCCGACCTATTTCAACTACTTCAACCGCTAATTCATGTCCTAAAATGCGCGGGTAAGTGAAAAACGGTTGCTTTCCCGCATACGCGTGCAAATCGGTGCCACAGACTCCAATTTGATGTACTTTCACCAATGCCTCGTCATCTGATAATAATCGGGGAAAGGGAACAGCCTTTAAAATAAAATTCCCTGGCGCTGCCAGTAAGATCGACTTCATACTACGTGATTAAAATATTTGTGATGGTATCAAACAGGCTTTCCGGTAATGCGCCTGCTTCCCAATCTGACATTGTCAACGCTATTTCCTTGGGGTTTCTTGCACCGACTACTACCCTGTCTGCCTCCGCTATTGAAAATAGATAACGCTGTGCAAGCGATGAAAGGGTCATACCGGCCTGATTAGCAATTTCATTTATTTGTGTTGCCTTTTCAACGTCATTTTTTGACATCCAGCTTTCGTCAATGTCGGAACAGGTATATTCTTTAAATCGATTACCCAATAGACCAAAATGTAGCGGCGAGGCTGCGTAATATATCACCCCCGCCTGGCAATACTGTGGTATATCCGAGTCCAACGCAGACAGATTGCAGGCATTCAGCTTTAAAAAGCCAGAAATAGCATCAAAATGCCCTTGCTGAATAAACTTATGAAAATGAGTTGTTGGATTACCACCGAGACCAATGTAGTCTACCAGCCCCTGTGATCGAAAACGATGTAAACTTTCTAATATCCGGCCAATCTCGTTTGTAGGGACGAGTTGAGGCTCATGTAAAAACAGTAGGTCTATTTTTTCACATCCCAAAAGTTTTAAGCTTTGTTGAAGGCTGCGCTCAAGAGCGGAGTCTGAGTAATCAAGCTTAAAATCGAACGCATCCTCACCTCGCTGCCTTCCTATTTTGGTACTGATAAAGGGTCTTTCACCGGACCATTCTTTCAGGGCCATACCCAAAAACGTTTCGGCATTGGCGTATGAGGGTGCAGTATCAAATGCACGCACACCTCTTTCTAAAGCAGACAGAATGGCTGTTACAGACTCTTCAGCGATTATTTCACCCCAAACACCGCCCAATCCTGACGTTCCGCATACAAGTCTTCCCCCATAATTAAATGCTGATGAGTGTTTGATATCAGGTTGATAGGTTGGCCTGCTCATGTTACAATCAGTCATTAAAAGTTGATTAAAGCTCCACCATCCACCGGAAGCACCACCCCTGTTACGTACCTTGCAGCATCCGAACTAAGGTAAACAGCAGCGTTACCAATATCCTCGGGAGTTCCAAAGCCCGGTAAGGCTATGCGATCTGTTATTTTTTGTTTTCGCTGCGGATCGGCGTTGATGGCGTTAAAAAACATGTCGGATGCAATCCAACCAGGTGCGATGCAGTTGACCCTGACGTTATGAGTTGAATATTCTGTAACGAGGTTATTCATCAAACCAATCAATGCGGCTTTTGATGTACCATAGGCAGAAACTCGGTCTATTCCGAAAAGTCCGGCCATCGAACTAATCAGCGTTATTGTTCCGGATTTCCTGCTTAGCATGCCTTTGGCAACCTCACGGGTCAATGCAAAAACACTTAACAAATTTGTTTGAAGCACCTTCGCAAAATCTTCGTCAGTTGTCTCCTGTGCCCATTTTTTAAGATGTATCCCGGCGTTATTCACCAATATATCAAGGTGGCCATAGGTCGATTCAATTTTTACGACAAGTGCCGGTATTTGGCCGAGTATCGACAAATCGGCGGTCAGGTAATTTGCAGATGGCCCGAGTTTAAGGCAGCTTTCTTTCAGTTTTTCTTCACGTCGTCCGGTAATTACCACTTTGGCTCCTGCATTAACCAGCGCTTCAGCGATACCTAATCCAATACCTGTACCACCGCCGGTAACCAGTGCTAACTTCCCCTTTAATGAAAAAGACTCCATCTTCATAACATGATAGCTTGTAACGATTCATCATAAAAATTAAAACCCCAACCTGACTGCTGATGCGGGTAAGCAAAGCCATCTTTTACCAGCATCGGGTTGTCTATTAAAGGGTCTATCCAGTCGAAAGACTCTACTCCGGCACCGTTAGGTATGGTACACAATAAAGGCACATCATAGTCCTTATAGTAATGGGGTAATACAGGTATATGAAAACTTTCCGCAACCGCGGCACTTTTTCTCCAGGACTCTACGCCTCCAATGCGTAAAATGTCCGGCTGCCATACGTCCAGCGCACCGCGGGAAGCTAGCTCAATTAATGGTTCAACATTAAATTCCCGTTCCCCCATTGCGAGGGATATACCCCCAAGGTTTTTCAATGTACGATAGCCATCATAATTCTTATGGTATACAGGTTCTTCAAACCAATAAATATTCAGTGCGGCTGCCGCCTTTGCCAATTGAAGGGCATCGGGTAAATTCATCCCCTGATTGGCGTCCATCATGATATTGATATCATCGCCTAATGCATTCCTCACTTTAGCCAGTCGCTCTACATCAGTTTTCCAGTTCTTGGAGCCTACTTTAATTTTAACAGCCTTAAATCCCCTATTTACATAGTTAGTAGCCTCTTCCAAAAGTTCTTCGACAGTGTAGGACAACCAGCCCCCGCTCCCGTATATCGGAACGCTGGTTTTACATGTACCCAATAACTTCCAGACAGGTTGCTGTAAATATTTCCCCCATGCATCCCACATGGCAATATTGATTGCACCCTGCACCCACCGCAATACACCTTCCTGACCGAAGTACTCGTGTAAACTATTCAATTTATTATAAACCATCCCGGTTTCGTAAACGGCATGGCCCAGTACCGCCTCACGGCAGTCATTTAGTGCCCCAAGAATCGCACCCGGCGAATATTGAAATGACAATAGGTAGGATTCACCAATAATACCACTATCCAATTTAAGGCGTAATACGATGAAAGAGATTTCTGTTAAAGTATGCGTAGAATCGGCAATGGGTTTACTGAGCGGGCTTACAGCCTTAAACAAAGACATTTCTCTGATTAGCAGATCTTTTTTATTCATTTATTATGGTATAATCGGTTTGACAGGCCTATAATTTAACAGTAGTTTAAAACTGTATGTTATTAATATTAATCTCCCGGAAGTCTTTACGCCCAGGCATCATTTGCAGGTACATTCATTACCTCATTACACCAACATTTTTTAAGGCGAAAAGATGCGGTCAAATATAAACGCACTTATAGATCGGCAATGGTACAGGAGTATCCAAACATTGTACACCAGTTCGAAAATACCTACACTGCGAACACTATTCGGCACATATGCATTGACGTTGGAAATTTTTCAATCGGATAAATAATGATACATGAAAGGGATGTCAGCGGGATGAATCCTGTACCCCCTTTGTTTGCCTTGGACAACCCGGGCACAAACGGGTATACTAACCCCGACGGAGTCGCGGGCGATTGACGCGATTGATCCGAAGTTACGGCAGATGCGTAACAGGACGATAGGGCGATACCGCAAATGGATTTTTGTTTAGCACCAGTATTGCTGGCATTCACTTCCAAATAAATATTGCTGGCTTATCGGGATGCCATGGTGCCTTAAATCAGTTTTTAATCCGATTATATCAGTACAAGACTTTTTTAATCGTGAAATTAAAACGTGAACAACTATGCGTACGCTTGTCCATCGGACAAGGTCTCATTAGTTCAAGAGAATTAACTGGTAACCTCAACGTATCCTGGCTCCATCAATTCCTAAAAATACCTATTTTGATCAATAATTTGATATTTGGGTAGGCCAAGCAGTTGATTCCTTTCGCCTTAAACGCATTTTGTTTAATTAATTTATGTAAATCGCAACTCATAGTCAATGAAATGATCTTTTCAAAGTGCTACGATTTAACTTTTTGCTGTTTTGGGATTAAGTAAGTGGCCAACGGTTTTTAAATATTCCTACTAGCGTACAGTCGAACGCATTGGGCAAGCAAATATGTTCTGACTATTGTGGTGCTTAATTAATTTATTAGAAATGAGTATAGTTCGTTACTATCTCCGTGCACACAATTTGCACACAAGTACAGTAAACTAAGGAAAATAAATGAAATGGATTATAAATTCGATTATGCTTAAATCGTTTATAATAAATAACTTGTAAAGAAAATGCAAACAAATGAAAGGATATGAAAATGGTGCTACTGCGCATGGCATGCAAGAGGTCATCGGTTCGACTCCGATATTCTCCACATTGATTATCAGCCACTTAAACGAATGTTTGGGTGGCTTTTTTATGCCGGGCGTGTAACACGATTCCTTGGTCTGCAAACTGACTAAACTCCATGCAAAAGCGTTCATTTTTATAAAAAATTAAGTGTTCGTAAAAATGTTCCTACCTTTCAGCATTTGACTTCTGTAGTTTTTTAAATATCAAGACGAATGGTCGCTTTAATCAATACTATCGTCTCCTAATTTTGGCGTTATCTAATCAACCTTCTCTGTGGCTTTTACCAAATAATCGAACAAATTGACGTTCGACGGTAGCTCGAGTTTTTTCCTTAACCTGTACCTGCTTACTTCAACAGCCCTTATGGTAATACTCATTAACTGTGCAATCTCTTTTGACGATAGATTCATTTTTAAATAGGCGCACATTTTAAGGTCGTTTTGGCTCAATTCGGGAAATCTGTTTTTTAGCGTGGTCAAAAAATTGGAATGAACCTGATCAAAGTGTATGGCAAAATGGTCCCAGTCAGAATCTTTTCGCTCGGCCTCATTTATCAAACGAAGTACTTTTAACAGCTCCCGCTGTTTGCTGTTTGCATCTGCGTCTTTTATCAGCAATAGTCCTTCTTTTATTTTCGCCATCAATTTGCCACGCTGCACCAGGTGCATGGTCGTAGTAGCCAGTTCTTTGTTTTTGTAGCCCACCTCAGCTTCCAGCTTTTCATTCTTCAGGGTAACAATTTCGCGCTCGTTATGCTCCATCTCCAACTGATGCATATACTTAAGCTGTATTTCGGCCTTTTTATGCTTCTTCTGCTGTAACTTAACAATGCTATAAAGTGTCAACAGCATCAACAGGACGTATAACATATAGCACCAAATAGTTTGGTACCATGCCGGCTTTATTTCGAAACTGTACTCAACATATTTTGATTCGCTTCCCAAATTATTTCGTGCTTTAACCCTGAATGTATAGGTGCCATAGCCTAAATTGGTGTATTCTTTTTCGCTTTTGGTACTCCATTCCGACCACCGCGTATCAAAACCTACCAACTGATAGCTAAACTCGATATTACTGTGTTGCTCAAATAAGGTAGAAGAGAACTCAAAATGAAAAGAGTTAAAACTATGGGGAAATTGTAAAATCGAATCTTTATTTTGGGTTTGGTTAGCATGGTTTTTACTCAAGAAGTACCCGCCGAATATCGTACTGTCTTTATCGCCTATAATCCGTACTTGTCCTAATAATACGTTGGGCTGACTGATGTTTTTTTTATACTTATCGTAGTTGATATGAAAAACCCCCCTGTTTGAACCGATAAACACATTCTCGCTATCATAGGGATAAACGTTTTCAAAGCCGGCCACAACTTTTGCAGTTAATTCAGGGAAGTTAACGATTGTGAAAGGCACTCCTGAATTGCTTCTGCTAAAATCAACTACACCAACTTTCTTATTGCCGATAAACCAAATATTGCCGTACTTGTCTTCATTAAGGTATTGCAGTTCAGTGTTTTTGAAAATTGCGTAAAAGTATGGCGATTGGTAAAAACGGTTGTTTTTGGAGTCGTATTCATATACACCTTTTTCGGTAGTGACGGCATTCCTCCCCTTTATTTTGAAGACATAATTGTGCAAAGATGACGGTAACCCATCGCGGCTGGTAAACAGTTTTTGACTCGCTATCTTTTTGCCGTCTGCCGATAGAACGATTTTGTAAACCCCCCTGTAAGGATGCGATGCCCATATAGTATGTGCGTCGGCATCAATAGTTAAAAACCTCAACGACTCCATAAGGCCATCCAGTTGGCCCATATCGGTAAATTGATTACCGGTATAGTCCAACAAACGTAACCCGTTGTAAGTGCCCACAATCACATTTTTGGATGTTTGGTTGGGTGAAAGCGGTTTGAACAGCCAAGTACCCGGAAATGTGTAAATAGGTTTTGAACTGTTCTTATCAATAAGATAAGCGCCATCTTCGTTTCCTAACAACAGATGATTGTTTACTTCGTTCAAGTTCCAAACCTGCCCTTTGGTACGTTGCACCTCAATAAAGCGGCTGCTGCTGTTGCTGATGTCTTTTACGGAGTCTTTAAGTGGGATGGTGAAAACGGCATCTGATGTGCCAATATACAGCGACTGTTTGAAAACCCTAACGGCATAGGTAGAGGAGAGTTTATTGGCATCAGGATAAATCTGTTTGACGGAACTATTATATGCAACATAGCTTATCCCGTCGTCCAGGCCAAGCCAAATGTTTTGATCACGATCTGAAAATAAGCTGCGGACATTGTTTTTTTGTAAAGATTGTTCATTAGAGAAGTTTTGCACCATCCTGCCTTTTTTATCGATGACGTAGCAACCATTAAAGGCCGAACCGATTGCATAGTGGTTTTTATCAATCGCTTGCATGGTGTTTATCCAAACGTTTGAAAATTGTCCATCCAATACGGTTGATTTTTTAGTCAATATGTTGTTGTGCAACAAAAACAAGCCTTCCTTTAGGGTGGCCACCATCATTGTATCACCCGAATAACTGAGTACAGCCGTTACAATATTTTTAGCTGGTAGCGTGGCCAAAGGCTCCCACTTTGTATTGTTTAACTCCATTAGCTGGCCGGACCGCTCTTCGGCAATGAGTTTGCCGTTGCATTTTGCCAGGTACAGCCAGCCCTCTTTCGATTCGTACGATCTTATCAAGCCGTTGTCGAGTTCGAATATCCTGGCATTGGTCCTGAAAAACACTTTTTTTCCTAAAATCACCACATTCCAAACATCGCTGAACGAGCTATCTTGTTTGGGAACAAGGTGTTTTAACGAGGTGTATTTCAACACACCCAATTCATTGGGAAAAAAATAGCCAATATCATCTTGCGCCCCTGTGTATATTTTGCCGTCATCGGCAATTTGAACGGATCGCACTACTGTTTTGTTCGGAATTGGGTAAAGCTTCCAATTTTGGCCATTATATGTCAACAGGCCTTCATTATTGGCAAAATACATAATACCATTCGCGTCCTGCTGTATATCCCAGTTTTGATTACCACCCCGGTATTCGGCGCTTGTAAAGTTGACCACTTGCGGTAACCCAATCGGGTTTTGGCCGAAGACTAAGGTTTTTACAAACAGTAATAAGATGATTAAGTAAAATTTCCTCATACTTTATTTCGACAGTAATTGCTCTGGGTAAGTTTTGTTTGGCACTTAAGCCCGAAGCCGGTATTTATAATGGTTTATAAATGTATAAATGTTTAGCTTAAAATTAAACCAGTCGAACGGTTGCTTAAGCTGCAATAATGCCCAACCATGCCTAATTGCAGTTATAAGCGTCGGAAAGACGATTGATTTTGAACAGGGTATAAATGGGATTTAAACACCGGAAGCACGTTTTTAAGCACCTTATTGCGTAAATAACGACAATTCGGCATGTTATAAACTGATGCCTTTTTACAAATAATTTTTTCTTGATGTAGTAGTATTGTAGGGGTGAAAAACTGTCAAAATCGATAAAAATCAGCGTTTTGTATGGGTTATGTAGTAGTATGGAAATTTTTATTTGCTGAGATAATGCCCATGTTTGCAGTGTTCAAAATCCACGCCTTGTGGTTTTGACTTATAAACCACCATTATGCACATTTATGATTTTTGTTTGCTGACCTATGGTTAGGCGGCCTGCTTTGTTTTATTAAAAATTGCCGGGCACCACCAATTGCCCAAACCGTTAAATCAATTAAAAAAATTATCGATGAGAAAAAAAATTACTTTATTCATTTTACTCTTACTTTTTGCAGGTAGCCAGCTATTTGCCCAAAGTTTAAAG
>Ga0075019_10001045_pt1 | contig 15763 bp, 28 predicted proteins | sample ColStrG_CSR_2013_FD_71473 | JGI IMG/M metagenome (GOLD analysis project Ga0075019, IMG submission 71473) | Freshwater sediment microbial communities in response to fracking from Pennsylvania, USA - Cold Stream Run_MetaG_CSR_2013 | ecosystem: Environmental > Aquatic > Freshwater > Creek >...
ATCAGCCAATCGTTGGCGTAGCCGCCGTTATTGTCGGAGGTCATTATCTTTACTACATCATCAATGCTGTTACTGTATTGCGCCGCTTTGCGGGCACGCATAAACTCGGCGGTTTTGGTGGTGTCAAAACCTTTAAAACCGGTAATAGTGGTTTCGGTTATCAACAGCCCGTTTTTGGTAATCACAAAGTCGTCGCCGCTGTGTATAAAGCCGGGCAGGCAGTCCATTAATATATGGTTGCCCTTTTCGGGGACGATATCGGCAATCACGTTCCAACGTTCACCTACTATATAGTCGGTCCAGTTATTATGGCCGATGATGATCTTGCCATCCTTGGTATAGCTGCCAGTCGCGATAAAAGCACTGCAATTGCCGGGTGCCTTGTTATCGCCGCTGCCGGGTTTTATTTTGTTCATCAAAGTGGGTACATAATATTGCGATAGTTCGATATAAGCATTCAAAGCAGTAACATCCAGGCTATCATATTTCATGCCTTGTGCCTGCAGTCCTTCGCTAATGCCTTTTATTTCGGCTTTATATTCGGGGTCAAGTTTTTTCCATATAAAGTCGGAAGCCGATTTGCGGTAAAACGCCCAGTCTTTTTTGCTGGCATAGGGCATGTAGTAGTTCATGATCTTCATCAGCGTATCTATCTCTTTGGAAAGTAAGTAGCCGTGTTGGTACCCGATATCGGCAGGGGAGCCCTGCAGGTGCACATATATCCATCCGCCTTTTTCACTTCTCGATGAGCCGGTAAGGCGATCGTGGGTTTTAGGGGTCTCTTTACAACCAAATAATAAAAACAAGCTGGTGCACAGCAAGATACCGAAAATCGTGTTTTTCATGATTTTTAATTAATAAGTTCAGTTGATGTGTTGTTACGGTTTTAAAAATACTGAAATAAGTTTTAAAAAGAGAAAAAGCAGGTGCATTTTACAATCGGTAAATAATTATAAAAATAACTATCTAACTATTTGAAAGTTAATATAAGTTTCCTATCTTTGCCGTCCCTTAGCGGGGAAAAACTGCCTTGAACGAAGCCCTACTGCTTCGATGGGCAAAAAACTAAAAAGAAAATGTCAGGAATAATTGGTAAAAAAGTAGGTATGACCAGCATATTCGACGAGACAGGGAAAAATATCCCATGTACTGTGATCGAAGCTGGACCATGTGTTGTAACACATGTTAAGTCTGTGGATACAGACGGTTACGCTGCTGTTCAGTTAGCGTATGGTGAAAAGAAGGAGAAAAACACCTCTGGCCCATTGAATGGCCACTTCCAAAAAGCCGGTACTACTCCAAAACGTAAACTTGTTGAATTCAAAAGTTTTGAAGACGAAAAATCTCTTGGTGACACTGTTACTGTAGATATTTTTGAAACAGGCGATTTTGTGGATGTTGTAGGTACCTCTAAAGGTAAGGGTTTTCAGGGTGTTGTTAAACGTCATGGTTTTGCCGGTGTGGGTATGCAAACTCACGGTCAGCACAATCGTTTAAGAGCACCGGGTTCATTAGGAGCTTCTTCATGGCCTTCGCGTGTATTTAAAGGTATGCGTATGGCAGGTCAAACCGGTAACAGCCGCGTTAAGGTTCAAAACCTTCAGGTTGTTAAGGTGTATCCGGAGCAAAATTTGTTAGTTGTTAAGGGTTCCATCCCAGGAGCTAAGGGTTCATTTGTAATTGTGGATAAATAAGATGGAAGTTAAAGTATTAAATGTATCAGGTAAAGAAACAGGTGCAAGTTTGCATCTACCTGAGTCGGTATTTGGTATTGAGCCCAACGATCACGCAATTTATTTGGACGTTAAGCAATATTTAGCTAACCAGCGCCAGGGAACTCACAAATCAAAACAACGTAACGAGATTGCAGGGTCGACCCGCAAATTGTACAAACAAAAAGGTACAGGCGGTGCCCGTGCAGGTAGTATTAAGTCTCCTTTGTTTAATGGTGGTGGCCGTGTATTTGGTCCGCAACCACGCGACTATAGCTTTAAGCTGAACAAGAAGTTGAAATCGCTTGCCCGCAAATCTGCTTTATCATACAAAGCACAAGATAACAATGTAGTAGTTTTAGAGGACTTCACTTTCGAAGCTGTTAAAACTAAAAGCTATATCGATTTTGTAGCCGCGCTTAACTTAACAGACGAAAAAACTTTGTTAGTGTTAGCAGCAGCAGATAATAATATTTATTTATCAAGCAGGAACCTCAAAAAGGCGAAAGTAATTACTGCCGACCAGTTGAGCACATATGATGTGCTGAACGCAGGCAAGTTATTATTGACCACCGGTTCTGTTAAAACTTTGGAGGAAGCATTAGCTAAGTAATCATGGAAGTATTAAAGAAACCCTTACTTACAGAAAAGGTATCTCAATTAACCGAGAAGCTTAACCGCTATGCTTTTATTGTTGACCCACGCGCCAACAAGATCCAGATCAAAGGAGCAATTGAGACCATGTATGGTATAAATGTAGTTGCAGTAAACACCATGCGCTACGTTGGAAAGTTGAAGAGCCGCAATACTAAAGCCGGACCGGTATCGGGCCGCGCCGCAAAGTATAAAAAAGCGATCATCACATTAAAAGATGGTGAAACTATTGACTTTTATAGCACAATATAGAGATGGCAGTTAAAAGATTTAAACCGGTAACACCGGGTACCCGTTTCAGGGTAGGTGCCGATAACTCGGATATCACAACAAACGTTCCTGAAAAAACGTTGGTGGTATCTCACAAAAGGTCGGGTGGCCGTAACCACGATGGTAAAATGACGATGCGCTATATTGGCGGTGGTCACAAACAATCGTACAGGTTAATTGATTTTAAACGTAATAAGTTTGATATCCCGGCTACTGTAGCAACAATTGAATATGATCCGAATCGTTCGGCACGTATCGCATTATTGCACTTTGCCGATGGCGAGAAAAGATATATGATAGCCCCTGAAGGGTTGACCGTTGGCCAGGTAGTATTATCGGGCGAAAGCGTTGCTCCTGAAGTTGGAAATACTTTACCATTAAAAAGTATCCCATTGGGTTCTATTATCCACAACATTGAGTTAAACCCAGGTCAGGGTGGCAGTATTGCCCGCTCGGCCGGAACATACGCTCAGCTATCTGCCCGCGATGGCAAATATGCTATCATCAAATTGCCTTCGGGCGAAACACGTATGATATTGTCGACTTGTTTGGCAACTATCGGTACCGTTTCGAACGGCGACAAAGCGAACGAAGTGTTAGGTAAAGCCGGCCGTAAACGCTGGTTAGGTCGTCGTCCAAGGGTGCGTGGTGTAGCCATGAACCCGGTAGATCACCCTATGGGTGGTGGCGAGGGCAGGGCCTCTGGTGGTCACCCACGTTCACGCAAAGGTTTATTGGCCAAAGGCTACAAAACCCGCGACAAGAAGAAATCATCCGATCGTTATATCATTGAAAGAAGGAAGAAATAATGGCACGTTCAATTAGAAAAGGACCGTATATAGATCATAACCTGGAAAGAAAAGTTCTGACCTTGAATGACACGGCAAAAAAATCAGTAGTTAAAACCTGGTCACGTCGTTCCATGATCTCTCCTGATTTCGTAGGTCATACGTTCGCAGTACACAACGGTAACAAGTTTATCCCTGTGTATGTAACAGAAAACATGGTTGGGCACAAGTTGGGAGAATTTGCGCCAACCCGTACATTCCGTGGACACGCAGAAAAGAAAAAATAAGGCATGGAAGCAACAACTAAAATCAAAAAGTCTGTATTGATCAGGCAGCAGAAAGAAGCAGCAAAGGCTGTTACAGGCGGCGCTTCTATTGCTAAATTACAAAACTGCCCTACCTCGCCGCGCAAAATGCGTTTGGTTGTCGACCTGATAAGGGGCGAAAAGGTAGAGAAAGCGTTGTACATATTAAAGTATACCAACAAGGAAGCAGCTATCAGGGTTGAGAAACTATTGTTATCGGCCATTAAAAACTGGGAAGCTAAAAACGAAGGTAAACGTGTAGAAGATAGCGGTTTATTTGTGAAGGAAGTTTCTGTAGGTGGTGGCCGTCAGTTAAAAAGACTGCGCCCTGCACCACAAGGAAGGGGATACCGTATCCGTAAACGCTCAAACCACGTACACTTGGTTGTGGATAGTAAAAACGATAACAATTAATTTGAAATGGGACAAAAAGCAAATCCAATAGGTAACAGGTTAGGCATCATCAGAGGTTGGGATTCTAACTGGTTCGGTGGTAATCACTATGCCGACAAATTAGTTGAAGACGAAAAAATCCGCAAATATCTTTCGGCACGTATCGCTAAAGGCGGCGTATCGAAAGTTGTGATCGAGCGTACTTTAAAACGCATCACTGTAACTATCCACACTGCCCGTCCGGGTATTGTGATTGGTAAAGGTGGCGCCGAAGTTGATAAAATTAAAGAAGAGTTGAAAAAACTGACCAAAAAGGACGTTCAAATCAACATCTTCGAAATAAAACGCCCGGAGCTTGATGCACAATTAGTTGCAGAAGGTATAGCAAAACAACTGGAAGCACGTATATCGTTCCGTCGTGCCATGAAAACTTCGATAGCTTCGACCATGAGAATGGGTGCCGAAGGTATCAAAATCATGACTTCGGGCCGTTTAGGTGGTGCTGAAATGGCACGCTCTGAGCAATATAAAGAAGGTAGAATTCCATTGCACACTTTCCGTGCTGATATTGACTACGCTTTGGCCGAAGCTTTGACAACCTATGGTAAAATAGGTATCAAGGTTTGGATATGCAAAGGTGAAGTTTACGGCAAACGCGATTTGTCGCCAAACATTGGCGGTACAAGCAGCGCAAGCGGCAAAGGCGGACGTCCAGAAGGCGCGGCAGCATTTGGCGACCGTGGTGGTGATCGTCGTGGCGGACCAGGTGGCGACCGTCGTGGTGGACCAGGTGCCGGTGGAAGCCGTCCGGGTGGACCGGGCCAAGGTGGTAACCGTGGAGGCCAGGGTGGTGGTAACCGTCCGGGTGGAAAGAGATAATTAGTAGAAATCAAGTCGAGACAGACATCGTTTATTATAAGAATTAAAGACAATGCTACAGCCAAAAAGAACGAAGTTCAGGAAGATGCAAAAAGGCAGGATGAAAGGTTTAGCCACTCGTGGTGCTGAACTGTCATTCGGTTCTTTCGGAATAAAATCACTCGAAGCCGCCTGGATAACCAGTCGCCAGATCGAGGCTGCCCGTATCGCTGTAACACGTTTCATGAAACGTGAAGGCCAGGTATGGATACGTATATTCCCTGACAAACCGGTAACCAAGAAACCGGCAGAGGTACGTATGGGTAAAGGTAAGGGTGCACCCGAATATTGGGTAGCGGTAGTACGTCCGGGAAGGATCATCTTCGAAGCCGAAGGCGTTCCGTTGGAAGTTGCTAAAGAGGCTTTGCGCCTTGCAGCAGGTAAATTACCGGTACAAACACGATTTATAACACGTAGAGATTACGTAGAAGCTTAAAAAAAACTGTAATACAGTGGGCTTTGCCTCTTATAAAGTAGATAACGCAAAGTTGCATATTAACGAATAATTAACAAGAAAATGAAGAACTCAGAAATTTTAGAGCTATCAACCGAAGAACTTACCGCAAGGGTAAGCGAGGAGAAGGCCAATCTAAGCAAACTGAAATTTGCACACGCAGTTTCGGCGATAGAAAACCCTACCCGCATTACTAAAGTGAGGAAAGATGTTGCTCGTTTAAATACTGAATTGACAAAGCGCAAAGCGGCTTCTGCTTCTGAAAAGAATTAATTTTTAGAGTCGATGGAAATGGAAAGAAATTTAAGAAAAACACGTACCGGCCTGGTAGTTAGCAACAAGATGGAAAAATCTATCGTTGTAGCTGTTGAGCGTAAGGTAAAGCACCCTATCTATGGTAAGTTTGTGAAAAAGACTACCAAATTTATGGCTCACGACGAAACAAATACCTGTGGTATTGGCGACACCGTATTGATTATGGAAACCCGCCCGTTGAGCAAGAGTAAGAATTGGAGATTAGTTACAATTTTAGAAAGGGCTAAATAAGATGGTACAACAGGAATCAAGACTAAATGTTGCCGACAACAGCGGAGCTAAAGAAGTTTTAGTGATCCGTGTGTTAGGCGGTACAGGCAAGAGATATGCCTCGATAGGCGATAAAATTGTTGTTACCGTAAAAAGTGCTTTGCCATCAGGCAACATTAAAAAAGGTACAGTGAGTAAAGCCGTAGTGGTTAGGACAAAAAAAGAAATCCGCCGCAAGGATGGTTCTTATATCCGTTTTGACGACAACGCAGCCGTTTTGTTAAACAACCAGGACGAGCCGAGAGGTACCCGTATTTTTGGACCTGTTGCAAGGGAGTTGCGTGAAAAACAATTCATGAAAATTGTATCATTAGCACCGGAGGTATTGTAACATGGAAAGAAAGAAAAATACGCAAGTAAAATTGAAGATACGCAAAGGCGACCTGGTAAAGGTGATAGCCGGCGATTCAAAAGGCTCGCAAGGAAAAGTATTAGAAGTAATAACCGCTACCAGCCGTATTTTGGTTGAAGGCGCAAATATGGTATCGAAACATACCAAACCAAATGCTACCAGCCCGAATGGTGGTATAATTAAGCAAGAAGCTGCTTTGCATATTTCGAACGTGATGTTGATCGACCCGAAATCAGGAAAACCAACACGTGTTGGAAGGACAAAGAACGAAGCAGGTAAATTAGTTAGGGTAGCAAAAATATCGGGGGAGGAAATTAAGTAATGACTTACGTACCAAGATTAAAATCGAAATACAAGGACGAAATTCGCACCGCACTGAAAGAGAAATTTCAGTATAAAAGCGTAATGCAGGTTCCGAAGCTTGAAAAAATTGCTATCAACCAGGGTGTTGGTGCTGCAACTACTGATAAAAAGTTAATTGAAGTAGCTATAAACGAGTTGACTACAATTACTGGTCAGCAAGCTGTATCATCAAAATCGAAAAAAGATATATCGAACTTTAAGTTGCGTAAAAATATGCCGGTTGGCGTACGTGTTACCTTGCGCGACAATACCATGTACGAATTTTTAGATCGTTTGATTGCCGTTGCTTTACCACGTATACGTGATTTCAAAGGCATTAACGATAAGGGTTTTGACGGCCGCGGTAACTATACTTTAGGTATTACCGAGCAAATTATTTTCCCTGAAATCAACATCGACAAAATTAACAAGATCATGGGTATGGATATTACCTTTGTAACCTCGGCTGATAACGATGTTGAAGCGTTAGAATTGCTTAAGCAATTTGGTTTACCATTTAAAAATCAAAACAACAACAACTAATGGCTAAAGAAGGTGTAAAAGCACGTGAAGTAAAACGTGCCAGGTTAGTAGCTAAATATGCTGATAAAAGGGCAGCCCTTAAAGCCGCCGGTGATTTTATAGGACTGGACAAATTGCCAAAAGCATCGAGCCCGGTAAAATTGCACAACCGTTGTAAATTAACAGGTCGCCCGCGTGGTTACATGCGCCAGTTTGGTATTTCGCGTGTTACATTCCGCGAAATGGCTTTGGCCGGTAAAATACCGGGAATAAAGAAAGCGAGCTGGTAATTGCAAGTAGAAATTCAAAAGTAAAAAGTCAAAAAAAAGCGGCTTTTGAATTTTGAATTTTAACTTTTGAATTGAATAATTAACCGATGGAAGGTCTACGGAAACCACCATCATAAACAATAGTAATGAATACAGATCCAATTGCAGATTATCTTACACGAGTAAGGAATGCTATTAAAGCCAACCACAGGGTTGTTGAAATTCCTGCATCAAACCTGAAAAAGGAAATCACGAAAGTGCTTTTCGAAAAAGGTTACATCGCGAATTTTAAATTTGAGGATAATGGTCCTCAAGGCATCATCAAAGTTGCTTTGAAATACCATCCGATAACAAAAATTCCGGCTATACGCAGCATAGCGCGTATCAGCAAACCAGGTTTGAGGAAATATGCAGGCACGGCTAATTTGCCGCGCGTATTAAATGGTTTAGGTATCGCCATATTGTCGACTTCGAAAGGTGTAATGACCGATAAAGAAGCCCGTCAACAAAACATTGGTGGCGAAGTTTTATGTTACGTTTATTAATCAGATAAGGAGAAACAAGAAATGTCAAGAGTAGGAAAAGCACCCATCGCGATCCCCGCAGGCGTTACCGTTACCGTATCGGATGATAATGTAGTAACCGTAAAAGGACCAAAAGGACAATTGACCCAGGCGGTTGATGGCGACATCACGATAGCCCAGGAAGACGGACATATTGTAGTACAACGCCCGTCGGAACAAAAACGCCATAAAGCATTGCACGGTTTATACCGCGCATTGATCAACAATATGGTTGTTGGTGTAACAACAGGTTACAAACTTGAACAAGAGTTGGTAGGTGTAGGTTACCGTGCAACCAATACAGGTAATACATTGGATTTAGTGTTGGGTTTCTCTCACCATTATGTGTTCCAATTACCACAAGAAATTAAAGTTACAACCACTGCTGATAAGGGTAAAAACCCAACCATCATCCTCGAGTCGATAGACAAGCAATTGATAGGCCAGGTAGCTGCAAAAATACGCTCGCTACGTGCACCGGAACCATATAAAGGTAAAGGTATCAAGTTTGTTGGCGAAGTGTTAAGGAGAAAAGCAGGTAAATCAGCATCTAAAAAATAATCGACATGGCAGCTAAATTATCAAGAAGGGACAGAATTAAGAAAGGGATCAGGAAACGTCTTTCGGGTTCTTCAGAGCGTCCGCGCCTGTCAGTATACAGGAGCAATAAAGGGATTTATGCCCAGGTTATAGATGATATTACCGGTAAAACATTAGTTTCGGCTTCATCTTTATCAAAAGAGTTTGCAACAACAGGCAGCAAATCAGACCAATCGGTAGCGGTTGGTAAATTGGTTGCCGAAAAAGCAATTGCAGCCGGTATAAAACAAGTTGTTTTCGACAGGAATGGTTACTTGTATCATGGTCGCGTTAAATCGTTGGCTGAAGGTGCACGTGAAGGTGGTTTAATTTTTTAATACAACAGAGAGATGTCAACTATTAACATAAAAAGAGTAAAATCGAGCGAAATCGAATTAAAAGACCGCTTGGTGAGCATCCAACGTGTAGCCAAAGTAACCAAAGGTGGCCGTACATTCAGCTTTTCGGCCATTGTGGTTGTAGGCGATGAAAATGGTATTGTAGGTTACGGTTTGGGTAAAGCCAAAGAGGTTACCGAAGCAATTGCCAAAGGCATTGATGATGCTAAAAAGAACCTGGTAAAAGTTCCGATTTTAAACGGAACTATACCTCACGAGCAAATAGGTAAATTTTCGGGTGGTTTTATCTTCTTAAAACCAGCAGCAAACGGTACCGGTGTTATAGCCGGTGGTGCGATGCGTGCCGTGTTGGAGAGTGCCGGTATACACAACGTATTGGCAAAATCGAAAGGTTCGTCAAACCCGCACAACGTGGTAAAAGCAACTGTATCGGCATTATCGCAAATGCGCGATGCTTACACTGTGGCCCAACAACGTGGAATTAGTTTAGGTAAAGTATTTAACGGATAATCAGTCATGGCAAAAATCAAAATAACTCAGATTAAAAGCGTGATCGATAGAAGTGAGCGCCAGAAAAAAACCATCGAAGCTTTAGGTTTAAAAAGAATAAACCACAGTGTAGAAGTTGAGGCTAATGCAGCTATCATCGGTATGGTAAGGAAAGTTAATCATTTGGTAGCAGTAGAAAGCATTTAATATTATGAACTTAAGTAATCTGAAACCTGCAGAAGGTTCTACTAAAAACAGAAAAAGAATTGGTCGTGGTACCGGTTCGGGCCGTGGCGGAACATCGACACGTGGTCATAAAGGTGCCGGTTCACGTTCGGGTACATCAACCAAGGTTGGTTTTGAAGGTGGCCAAATGCCATTGCAACGTCGTGTACCTAAGGTTGGCTTTAAAAATCCTAACCGTGTAGAGTATGTAAGCGTTAACTTAGATGCTTTACAAGGCCTTGCCGACCAATACAGTGTAACCGCAATCAACTTCGACATACTGAAAGAACACGGTTTAGTATCAAGGAACGACCTGGTAAAAGTATTGGGACGTGGCGAGTTAAAAGCAAAATTAGAAGTTACAGCACATGCATTTTCGGCCACTGCACAAAAAGCTATTGAAGCAGCCGGTGGTTCAATCGTTAAGTTATAAATTTCAATGAAGAAATTTTTCACAACTTTATCCAATATCTGGAAAATTGAGGATTTAAGGGTGCGTATCTCGAACACATTCTTATTTCTTTTGATTTACCGCATAGGTTCGTTCATCGTATTGCCGGGTATCAATCCGGCGACTCTTGACTCTCAAAGGGGTAAAGAAGGATTAATGGGTATGCTGAATATGTTCGCCGGGGGGTCATTCTCTCGGGGTTCTATTTTTGCGTTAGGTGTAATGCCTTATATTTCGGCATCCATTGTGGTGCAGTTATTGGGTATAGCCGTGCCATACTTCACAAAATTGCAGAAAGAAGGCGAAAGCGGCCGTAACAAGCTTAACCAATGGACCCGTTATCTGACCATTGGTATTACCGCTTTACAGGCCGTAGGCTATGTAAGGTCGCAGGTAAGCTCGGCACCGCTTATCCCTGACCCATATTTTACCATCCTATCGGTATTTGTATTGACCGCCGGTACATTATTTGTAATGTGGTTGGGTGAGAAGATAACGGATAAAGGTATTGGTAACGGTATATCGCTTATCATCATGGTGGGTATTATAGCGCAGTTGCCAACTGCTATTGGCCAGGAGTTTTTAACACGTGTTAACGGAGCCGGTGGCTTGTTCATATTTGTTGTTGAGCTTGTAGCCTTAATAGCTGTGGTAATGTTTACCATATTGATTGTACAAGGTACACGCAAAATTGCTGTACAGTATGCTAAGCGTATTGTAGGTAACAAGCAATACGGTGGTGTGCGCCAGTATATCCCCTTAAAGGTGAATGCTGCCGGTGTTATGCCTATCATTTTTGCGCAGGCATTAATGTTTATTCCGGCTGCTATACCAAGCTTGTTCAAATCGGCAGGTTCTAACAGTGTTGTTATCGCTTTATCCGATGTTCAATCATGGCCGCACAATTTGTTGTTTGCGTTGTTGATCATCGTTTTCACTTATTTCTACACGGCTATTACGGTAAATCCAAACCAAATGGCCGACGATATGAAAAAGAACGGTGGCTTTATACCGGGTGTTAAACCAGGCAAAGCTACGGCGGATTTTATAGACGATATCATTTCGAAAATAACTTTACCAGGTTCTATATTCCTGGCTATTATCGCCATCATTCCGGCTATAGCAGTTATATTTTCGGTAAGCAGCCAGTTTGCGCGTTTCTTTGGTGGTACATCGCTGATTATTTTGGTGGGTGTAGTATTGGATACCTTGCAGCAGATAGAAAGCCACTTATTGATGCGCCACTACGATGGTTTGATGAAAACCGGCAGGATCAAGGGCAGGACAGCTATCCCGAGTGCGGCCGGTACAACGCCGTCGGCAATTTAACCATAATGTCAAAAATCAATTATAAGTCTGTCGAGGAGATAGAACTAATAAGAGAAAGTTCGTTATTGGTATCAAAAACCCTTGCGGAGATAGCAAAGGTTATCAGGCCGGGGATAAAGACAATTGAGCTAAATAAACTTGCCGAGACTTTTATACGTGATCATAAAGGCGTACCGGCATTTTTAAATTATAACGGTTTTCCGTATTCGCTTTGTATTTCGTTAAACAACCAGGTGGTGCATGGTTTTCCAAGCAACTATGAGTTGGTACCCGGCGACCTGGTATCGGTTGATTGCGGTGCAGTGCTCCATAAATACTATGGCGATTCGGCATACACCTTTGCCATTGGCGAGGTGAGCGATCAGGTAAAGACGTTGATGCGGGTTACCAAAGAGTGTCTGGTGCTGGGTATTGAAAAAGCGGTAGCCGGTTTACGCATAGGCGACATTGGTTACGCGGTACAGGAACATGCTGAAAAGCATGGTTTTGGTGTTGTGAAAGAACTGGTGGGCCATGGTGTAGGTGTACGTTTACACGAAAAGCCCGAAGTACCCAACTATGGCAAGCGGGGTTCGGGCATAAAACTGGAAGAGGGTATGGTGATTGCCATTGAGCCCATGATAAACGCCGGGCGAGCCGGTGTAAGGTTTTGGGACGACGGCTGGACGGTATCGACAATTGATGGAAAACCTTCGGCACATTATGAGCATACGGTAGCCATCAACAAGGGGAAAGCCGATATACTTTCTACTTTTTCATATATCGAAGAAGTTTTGAAAGAAAAAGAATAAAATATAAAAAATAATGTTTAATTTTGCGTCCCGCTTTTAAGGCGGATAATTGTATAGAAATCAGTAATATATGGCTAAACAAGCCTCAATTGAACAAGACGGTACAATAAAGGAAGCATTATCAAACGCGATGTTTCGAGTGGAGTTGGAAAACGGACACGAAATTATTGCGCATATTTCGGGTAAAATGCGGATGCATTATATCAAAATACTACCTGGCGACAGGGTGAAATTGGAGATGAGTCCTTATGATTTATCAAAAGGCAGGATAACCTACAGATATAAATAAATAGAAAAGATGAAAGTTAGAGCATCAATAAAAAAACGTAGTGCTGATTGCAAGATCATCCGTCGTAAAGGGAAACTTTATGTAATTAACAAGAAGAACCCTAAGTACAAACAACGTCAGGGATAAAAAAGAAATTGTAAAGATCCGTACAACGGTGGCCCGCCGTTCGGTCTTACTTGAAAACAAATAAAAAAATATGGCAAGGATAGCAGGTATTGATTTACCAAGAAACAAACGAGGAGAAATAGGTTTAACCTACATTTACGGTATTGGCCGTACTACAGCTCAGCAAATATTAACTGAAGCTGGTATTGATTTGAATACCAAAGTTCAGGACTGGACAGATGAGCAGTTGACTGCTATCCGTACCATCATTAATGATCGTGTAAAAGTTGAAGGTGCATTACGCTCTGAGGTGCAACTTAACATTAAACGTTTGATGGATATAGGTTGCTACCGTGGTACACGCCATCGTAAAGGCTTACCGTTACGTGGCCAACGTACTAAAAACAACTCGCGTACCCGTAAAGGTAAACGTAAGACTGTTGCCAACAAGAAAAAGGTTACTAAGTAATAATTGATAGGTGAGGGGTGGTTTCATCCCTTAGCTGGAACAGATAAGATAAAAAACAAGGTACTGAGTGCCGGGAGCGAGAAAGAATCTCATATCTCAAGTCTCATATCTAAAATCTAAAAAATAAAATGGCTAAGACTAAAAAAGTTACCAAAAAACGTGTTGTAATTGTTGAGCCAATAGGCGAAGCACACATCAATGCAACTTTTAACAATATCATCATCACCTTGACCAACAAAAGCGGACAGGCTATTTCATGGTCGTCGGCAGGTAAAATGGGCTTTAAGGGTTCGAAGAAAAACACACCATATGCAGCAGGCCAGGCAGCTTCTGATTGCGGTAAAGTAGCTTATGATTTAGGCTTACGCAAAGTAGAAGTATTTGTTAAAGGTCCGGGCTCAGGCCGTGAGTCGGCTATCCGTACTTTGCAAACTGCAGGTATCGAGGTTACAACAATAAAGGACATTACTCCGCTGCCACACAATGGCTGCCGTCCGTCAAAAAGGAGAAGAGTTTAATTTATTAATTTTTAAAGCTAAGATTCATCGGCTGCGGGCCGAATGATACTTTAAAACAAACAAAAATGGCAAGATATACAGGTCCAAAATCCAGAATTGCGCGCCGTTTCAGAGAACCAATCTTCGGTCCTGATAAAGCGTTAGAAAGAAAAAATTATGCTCCCGGCATGCACGGGGCCTCGAAAAGAAGAGGAAAGCAATCTGAGTATTCAACTCAGTTGATGGAGAAACAAAAGGTTAAATACACTTATGGTGTATTAGAGCGTCAGTTCGAAAACCTGTTTCACCGCGCATCGGCCAAAGAAGGCATCACCGGCGAAAACTTATTGAAGTTTTTAGAAGCACGTTTGGACAATGCGGTTTACCGTTTAGGTATCGCCCCAACACGCTCAGGTGCACGCCAATTGGTTGGGCACAAGCACATCACCGTAAACGGCGAAGTTGTGAACATCTCGTCATACGCTTTAAAAGCAGGCGATGTAATCGCGGTACGTGAGAAATCAAAAACAATGGAAGCCATAACCAACTCGGTTGCAGGCCGCAAAATAAACAAATACAGCTGGTTGCAATGGGATGCCGCGAATTTAAGCGGAGTATTCCTGAACTATCCAAACCGTGATGAGATTCCTGAAAACATAAAGGAAAATCTGATCGTCGAGTTGTACTCAAAATAATAATGATACTTATGCGGAGAACGATTGGCTCAGGCCGGTCTTTTTCCGTTTGAATACAGTCCAATTAAGAAAACAATAAATAAAGGATATAAATGGCAATATTAGCATTTCAAAAACCAGATAAGGTTATCATGCAGAAATCAACTGATTTTGATGGCACGTTTGAATTTCGTCCGTTAGAACCAGGTTTCGGTATAACTATTGGTAATGCTTTACGTCGTATCTTACTTTCGTCATTAGAAGGTTATGCGATCACTTCAGTTCGTTTTTCGGGAGTAACTCATGAATTTTCGACCATTAAAGGTGTGGTTGAAGACGTTACCGAAATCATATTGAACTTAAAACAAGTTCGTATGAAGAAAACAGGTGAGTCGGGCGATTCGGAAAAGATATTCGTGATCATCAACGGTCAGGATTCTTTCAAAGCCGGCGATATCACTAAGTTTTCGAACAACTTTACTATCCTTAACCCTGATTTGGTTATCTGTAACATGGACTCGTCGGTAACGCTCGAAATTGAGCTGACCGTAGCTAAAGGTCGTGGTTATGTTGCCAGCGAAGAGAACAAGAACCCTGACGCTATGTTAGGTGTTATTGCAATCGATTCGATCTATACACCGATCAAGAACGTTAAATATACTATTGAGAACTATCGCGTTGAGCAAAAGACCGACTACGAAAAATTAGTGTTGGATATTGCTACTGACGGTTCGGTTCACCCTGAGGATGCTTTGAAAGAAGCTGCCAAAATATTGATCCAACACTTTATGTTGTTCAGCGATGAGAACATGATGTTGGAAGCGCAAGCTAAAGAAGAAACCAAAGAAGTTGACGAGGAAATTTTGCACATGCGCAAGATCCTGAAAACTGAATTGGTTGACCTTGACCTTTCGGTACGTGCACTGAACTGCTTAAAGGCAGCCGATATCCGCAGCCTGGCTGACCTGGTATCGTACGACGTTGCTGATATGTTAAAGTTCAGGAACTTTGGTAAAAAATCACTGACTGAAATTCAGGACCTGGTTAAATCAAAAGGTTTATCTTTTGGTATGAACCTGTCGAAATTTAAGTTAGACGAGGAATAAATTGGTGAACGGTGAGTTGTGAATAGTGAGTTGTTTTCTCAATATTCTTACTCACTACTGACCACTAACAATTAACTATATAATTAAGCGACCGCATAATTCCGAGGGTTGAGCAATTTCCCCAACGGTATGCACGTGAAAAATCAACAAAAAAATGAGACACGGTAAAAAATTAAATCACTTAGGCCGCACCAACAGTCACCGTAAGGCGATGATGGCGAACATGGCTTCTTCGCTTATTTTACACAAGCGTATTACAACTACATTGGCAAA
>Ga0075019_10001052_pt1 | contig 15711 bp, 16 predicted proteins | sample ColStrG_CSR_2013_FD_71473 | JGI IMG/M metagenome (GOLD analysis project Ga0075019, IMG submission 71473) | Freshwater sediment microbial communities in response to fracking from Pennsylvania, USA - Cold Stream Run_MetaG_CSR_2013 | ecosystem: Environmental > Aquatic > Freshwater > Creek >...
ACTCCCTGGGTATATGTTGTGTAAATAGTTTTGCCGAAACTTGCGCCGCATCCAGCGCCTCGTCTTCGGGGTGGGCGAACCAGATTGCCCAAATACAAAAAATCACGACCGCTTTTAACAGCAGCACTCCCGTGATTTCCCGCTTAAATTTTTTATCCATGACGTGTTCCAAAAGGGAAAATCTTCGCCTCAATCCTGAGTTGAAAATGTTGCGGTCCGGCACTTTGAAATCGATTTTTATTACGATGCAATCTTGATACGGGTGACAACCATTACGGTAAAGCATGAAATTCCAACCCGTTTATTTGCTTTCCATCCCAGCCTTGACCGGATCCAGGGCAACCTTTTCCCCCGGATTCAATCCCGCCAGAACTTCTACGCCGCCATCTGTACTGGTTTCACCCAAACGTACCTGACGCAGCTTCACCCCGCCTTTTTCATCGACCACATATACCGCCACTACCTCGCTGCGATGCAGCACGGCACTTGCGGGCAGCATTAACTTCTTCACTTTACCCACCACAAAATAGGTACGGACGAACATGCCCGGGTAGATACCCACCTCGTTGGCCGGCAAATACACGCGGATTTCCGTGCCGTGCGTCCTGGCATCAGCCAGCGGCTGCACTTTGACCGATACCGCTTTGATATAACGATTCAAGGTCGGTATCTCAACCATCACCTCTGGGCGCTTGCCGATCTCGGCCAACTTGTACTGGGGAACGCTCACGATCACCCGCATCTCGGATGGATCGAATCCCGTCATCAAGGGTTTCCCCGGCATCACCATCTCGCCCACTTCAACGTGGCGCGCGGCGACCACGCCACCGTATGGCGCGACAACCGAAGTGTAGGCGTGTGTCAGATTGGCCTGGTTTGCGCCCGCATTGCTTGCCGCAGCCTGCGCAAGTGCCACCTGATAATCGGCTTGTGCCTTATCCAGCGCGGCTTGGCTGATGAATTTTTGCGTAAACATCTGCTTGGCGCGCTCATAAGTGGACTTGGAATTTTGCAAATTCGCCTGCGCCTGAGCGAGTTGCGCCTGACTGCCCGCCAACGCCTGTATTGCCTCGCGCTCATCGATACGCAGAATCAGCTGGCCCTGCTTAACGCGGTCACCCACATCGAACAGTATCTCTTTGACGCGCCCCGATATTTGCGCGGACACCGTCGATTGGCGTGTTGCCTCGACCAAGCCTTCCGCACTATAGGTTTGCGCGACCTCACGAAATTCAACTGTACCAATCGTCAACGGCTCGGCTTCAGCGGTCATCATGCCGCCCAGCAACACAAAAAATATGCTTAAGATTTTCATCCCCAAAGACTCCAAAATCATTATTACAATGTATTAGAATATACTAATATTTAAACATTGCAAACAACTTTATCAGCTGCTGCAAAAAACCTCCCGCATCATGCCCACTAGTTTCAACGTGCGCGGATCGTTAATGCGGTAGTACACAAAATTGGCTTCTTTGCGCGTCGCCAACACACCCTTGTCGCGCAAGATGGCCAAGTGCTGCGAGATATTGCTTTGTGATGTGCCGACCTGCTCGACGATATCCTGCACACTCACCTCCTGGTCTCCCAGCAAACACAATATCTTCAGGCGCAACGGATGCGCCATAGCTTTGATGGCCAGCGCCGCTTGTTGTATATCCTGTTCCCTGTCCATGACGGGATATTTCATATAATCCTCTACACTTAATTAATTACAACAAATTCAGCTAAAATGGTGCACTGAAAATTAACGACTGCTTATATTCTACCCGATGAACATCACTCCTGTTTTATTGATTATCCTGGACGGCTTCGGCTATCGCGAAGATCCGGATTTCAACGCCATTGCAGCCGCGAACAAACCCAATTGGGATCATTACTGGCACGATTACCCGCACACCCTGATCGATGCCTCGGAAAAAGCCGTGGGCTTGCCGAGCAAGCAAATGGGCAACTCAGAAGTCGGTCACCTGAACATCGGAGCCGGTCGTGTGGTATATCAGGACATCAGCCGCATCGACGTTGACATTGAGGACGGCGGTTTTTTTACCAACTCCGCGCTGTGCAATGCCATCCAGACCGCGCTCATTAACCACAGTGCGTTGCATATCCTGGGACTGCTCTCGGCGGGCGGGGTGCACAGCCACGAGAATCACATCTTTGCCTTGCTGGAAATGGCCGCACGTGCCGGACTTAAAAAGGTCTATCTGCATCCCTTCCTCGATGGCCGCGACACCCCGCCAAGAAGTGCGGGACCCTCATTGCAAGCGTTGCAAAGCTTGTGCGACAAGCTGGGAACGGGCCGGATCGCCAGCGTGACGGGGCGCTATTTTGCGATGGACCGGGATAACCGTTGGGAGCGGGTGCAAACCGCCTATGACGTGCTGACCCAGGGTGACGGGGTGTTTACCGCGGCGACCGCACTGGACGCGCTGAAGCAAGCCTACGCGCGCGGCGAAAACGATGAATTCGTTCAAGCTACCAGCATCGTCCCGGCAGGCAAGCAGGCGGTACACATGAACGATGGAGACGCGCTGATATTCATGAATTTCCGCGCCGACCGCGCACGTGAGATCACCCGTGCATTGAGCGATGAAAAATTCGACGGCTTTACGCGCAAACACTTCCCCAAGCTTGCCAATGTGACCACTTTGAGCAGTTACGGCGAAGACTTTCACCAGCCCTGCGCGTACCGCGCGGATGAGATACACAACACCTTGGGTGAGTATCTGTCCAATCTGGGCCTCAAACAATTGCGCATCGCCGAAACCGAAAAATACGCGCATGTGACCTATTTCATGAATGGCGGCAAAGAACAGCCATACCCCGGCGAAGACCGCATACTCGTGCCTTCGCCCAAGGTTGCGACTTATGATATGCAACCCGAGATGAGCGCGTACGAAGTGACCGATAAACTCGAGGCCGCGATTCTGTCGCGCCAGTACCAAACCATAATCTGCAACTACGCGAATGGCGACATGGTGGGGCACAGCGGCAATATGGCTGCTGCCACCAAGGCAATCGAAGCGCTGGATGTTTGCATAGGCCGGGTCGTCAAAGCCATGCAATCCACAGGCGGCGAGGTCATCATCACCGCAGATCACGGCAACGCGGAACAGATGATAGATCACGCGACCCATCAGGCGCACACTGCGCATACACTCAATCTTGTACCTTTTGTGTATATCGGTCGCAAAGCCGGCGTTGCGAAAAGCGGGGCATTGCGCGACCTCGCACCCAGCTTGCTGGATATGATGGGTCTGCCCAAACCTGAAGAAATGACGGGGCAGAGTCTGATTAAATTTCTGTGATATTTTTTTTGCGTTGCGGTCTGCTGATTGGCTGTTTGCTGGCTGCCGAGAGTGACGCGGTTGCCGGCCAGCAGGAAGAACTGGAAAACCTGCGCCAGCGCATCGCTACCATGCAACGCAACATGGACAGGACCAACGAATCCAAGTCTGAAGCTGCTGATGCCCTGCGCGAGTCGGAACACGCCATCAGCGAAGGCAACCGTAAACTCGCCGCCCTCGCCACCGAACAACGCGCAGCCGACCTCAAACTCAACGAATTACAGTCCCAGCAGCAGCAGCTCGCTGGCAGTATGTCCAGCCAACAAGTGTTATTGGGCCGCTTGCTCTACCAGCAATACCTGGGCGGACAGCAAGCTTACGCAAAGCTTTTACTCAACAACCAAAACCCCAATCAAGTCGCACGCGATCTGCAATATTACCGGTATATCGCGCGCGACCGGGCCGGATGGTTAAACACGCTGCGTGCCAATTTGCACAAGGTCACCAGCCTCGGGAAAGAGACTCGCGAGCAGCGCGCAGCTCTCGCTGCGTTGCAGCAAGAACAAAAGTCACAACAGCAGGCATTGCAACAGAAAAAACACGAGCGTCAGCAGACCTTGGTCAGAATATCCCAGCAACTGCGTGGCCAACGCCGTGAGATCCACCGCTTGCAACATGATGAGAATCGTCTCTCGCAGCTGGTCGAAAAGATCACCGAGATGCTTGCACAACCCAAGGCCAAACCGCTATTCCGCAACGACAAGCTGCCCGACAACCGCTACGATGGCAAACCCTTCCGGCAACTCAAAGGTAAACTCGCCTTTCCGGTCAAAGGCGATATCACCAACCGCTTCGGCGCTACACGACCGGATAGCACGGTAGTATGGAAGGGTATTTTCGTCAGGGCGACGACGGGCCAAACCGTGAAGACTATCGCCGCAGGGCGCGTGGTGTTTGCCGACTGGCTGCGCGGCTTTGGCAACCTGCTCATCGTCGATCATGGCAAGGGCTACATGAGCCTGTACGGCAACAATGAGACGCTGTACAAGCAGGTAGGCGATGAATTGCGCGGCGGAGACACTATCGCCACCGTAGGTAACAGCGGCGGCAATGAGGATTCCGGTTTATACTTTGAACTGCGCTTGGAAAGCAAGCCGCTCGACCCGCTGAAGTGGTTGGCAGCGAAATAATTATTTGGAGTAAAAATGCGTCGCTTAGAAAAAATCGGTTTGGTTGGATTGGGTCTGTTCACCGGCATCGCTTTGACCGTGCATTTCGCCGCGATCGCAGATAAAGAATCGGTTGCCACTCCTCTGCCGGTCGAAGAACTCCGTGCTTTCTCGGAAGTATTCGGGCGCATCAAAAGCGATTATGTCGAACCGGTATCCGATAAGACGCTGATCACCCAAGCGATCAACGGCATGGTCAGCGGGTTGGATCCGCATTCGGCCTACTTGGACGCGGATGCGTTCAAAGAACTCCAATCGAGTACACAGGGTGAATTCGGCGGCCTGGGGATAGAGGTCGGCATGGAAGACGGCTTGGTCAAAGTCATCTCGCCGATCGAGGACACACCGGCCTTTCAGGCTGGCGTCAAGAGCGGTGACTTGATCATCAAGCTGGATGACACCCTGGTGAAAGGCATCACTCTGAATGACGCAGTCAAACGCATGCGCGGCAAACCGGGCAGCAAGATCGTACTCACGATCATACGCAAAAACGAGCCCAAGCCGCTGAGCATAGTTGTGACTCGCGCAGTCATCAAGGTACAAAGTGTAAAAGCCAAGTTGCTTGAACCCGGTTACGTCTTTGTGCGTATCACCCAATTTCAGGAACACACCGGGGAGAATCTTGCCAGCGCCCTGGAGAAACTGTTCAAAGAGAACAAGGGGGAAATGAAAGGCCTGGTGCTCGATTTGCGCAACGATCCCGGCGGTTTGTTGACCGGTGCGGTAGGTGTTTCGGCAGCCTTTCTGGCAAAGGATGCGCTGGTGGTTTATACCGACGGCCGGACAGAAGACGCCAAGATGCATCTGACCGCAAACCCCGAGAATTACCTGCGCAACAGTAGCAAGACCGACTACCTGAAAGATCTGCCTGAAGCCGTGAAGAGCGTGCCTATGGTGGTACTGGTGAACGGCGGTTCGGCCTCCGCATCTGAGATCGTCGCGGGTGCATTGCAGGACCACAAACGTGCGGTCATCATGGGCACACAATCTTTTGGCAAGGGCTCGGTACAAACCATATTGCCGCTGGGCAACAACACCGCCGTCAAACTCACTACCGCGCGTTACTACACACCGGGAGGACGCTCGATACAAGCGAAAGGGATTGTGCCCGACATCCTGGTGGAAGATCCATCCACCACGGCGCTGGACAACGCATTCCGTCTGCGCGAAGCCGACTTGGAGAAGCATCTGACGAATGACACCCAAGCGGAAGAAAAAGCGGATAGCAAAAAAACCGCCATACCCAGCGACAGTAAAGGCGATTCTTCCAAAGTTACGCCGGCAGAATTCGGCTCGAAGAACGATTACCAATTGAATCAGGCCGTGAACTTGCTCAAAGGCATGCAAATACTGCACGGCAAATAACTGCGAAAACTGTGAGGGTACCGTGATCAACCCGAGTGATTTGCATAAAAAAAGAGAGCTCGTATTTGCTGGCGAGCCGTGCGAGCAATTAGCCAAAGCCTACACGCTGCTTGACGGTCTGGCTGACTGCAAGGTGGAGCGTAGCGAAAAACCCAATACGTTAGTGGTCAGCTACAGCCTGGAACATTACACTCTGGAAGGGTTGGCGCGCGCTTTGACCGAACAGGGTTTCGTCCTCGACAACAACCTGTTGCATCGCATCTCGCGCCAAGTGATCTACTACTGCGAAGACACCGAACTGCACAATATGGACGTTCCAGACCATCCGACCAAGAAGCGCGAAAAAGAAATCTTCATTCAGGCCTACGACCATCATCTTCATGGCGACCACGACGAGACCACTCCACCCGAACTGCGCCGATACAAATAATGAAACTTCATAAACCCACTGCGCATCTCGATTGCTGCGTCGCACGGCTCTCGCTACGTCGCCTATCTGTACGATATGTCTCGGTCGCTCCGTTCCGTGCTGCTTGCACTCAAGCCGCTCGCTACGGTTTTTGAGGTTTCCTATTACCTAAAATGAACGATCAGCAACTTCTGCGTTACAGCCGCCATATCCTGCTGGATGAAATCGGCATCGAGGGTCAGCAGCGTTTATTAAATTCCAGGGTACTCATCATCGGACTGGGTGGACTGGGTTCCGCCGCAGCCATGTATCTAGCCTCCAGCGGCGTGGGACAACTCACTTTGTGCGATCACGACAGTGTCGAACTGAGTAATTTGCAACGCCAGATCGTGCATCACACATCCGCTATCGGACTCACTAAAGTCGCTTCGGCTACGGCTACGCTACACACCATCAACCCGGAAGTGCGCTGCATCACCGTTCCACTGCGCGCCGATGCAGCACGACTGCACGAACTGGCAATCGATAACGATGTGGTACTGGACTGTTCGGATAATTTTGCCACCCGTTACGCGATCAATCGCGTTTGTCATGCCTTGAAGATACCGCTGGTATCGGGGGCGGCCATCCAGTTTTCGGGACAAGCCTCGGTGTTCGATTTTCGCCGCGAGGACATACCTTGCTACAACTGCCTGTATCCCGAAGAGACCGAGGCGCAAGAATTGCGTTGCGCGACCACGGGCGTGTTCGCACCCTTGGTGGGCATCATAGGGACAATACAAGCGGCGGAAGCAATCAAACTTTTGCTCGGTGTCGCCAACGGCTTGTCCGCGCGATTACTCACTCTGGACGCACTGGATATGCACATCCGGCAGATCGCACTCCGGCAAGATCCCCACTGCCCGGTCTGCAGAAGCTAAAGGACGCAAAATGCGCATCTACAAGAAATTCCTCGATGGTGTGCCGGAATATCTGGCGCGGCATTACTGGTGGGCGTATCTATGGGACAAGAGCATCTAGTTCTTCGATCATCAGTCTATCATCGACGCCATTCTGTTCGGCCACTATGACCAATTGTTAAAAATGACACTGGCACGAGTTGAACGCAAACCCGGTTCGAAGTTGCTGCAACTGACTTGTGTCTACGGCAAGCTCACGCCCTCGCTGCTATCCAGCACCGGCAACGAGCTTCACTTGTGCGACATCGCCAACGGTCAATTGGATTTGGCACGACGCAAGACGTCTCGATACGCCGGCAGGTGCCATCTGGCACGCATGAATGCCGAATGCCTGGGTTATCGCAACGATGCATTCGACCAAGTCATCATATTCTTTTTATTTCACGAAATGCCTGCCGAGGCACGACTCAAAACCTATGCCGAAATCGCCCGCGTGGTGCGTCCCGGCGGCTCGTTGCTCATCACCGAATATGCATCCGTTCCGCGCCACCACCTGCTCTATCGCATCGCCCCGCTGCGTTGGCTGATTGGTTTTTTGGAGCCATTTCTACCCGATTTTTGGCAAGAAGATCTGGCTGCCAAAATCACGGATGCGTTGAATCTGAACGGCAAGGAATTAGCCGGGGAACCGCAATTCGAGCATTGTTTCGCAAGTTTTTACCGTATCATGTGCATCAGAGTAAAATCCACAACCGAATGAGAATCCAATAGCAGGAGATGGGCATGGCTGAAAACGAAACGCTGGCAGATAGCGGCAGACGGAATTTCCTAATCAAGACCACCGCAGTCGTAGGCGGTGCCGGCGTAGCGGCAACCTGTGTGCCCTTTGTGGCGAGTATGAATCCCAGCTCCGACGTATTGGCTAATTCGTTGACCGAAGTTGACCTCTCGGATATCACGCCCGGTGCGTTGCGTACCGTTGCGTGGCAGGGAAAACCGGTATTCATTGTGCGCCGCACACCGGAAGAGATCGCGGCTGCAACCTCCTCTAATGGCGTGATCGATCCCGAACCGGATAGTAAGCGCGCACAGAATCCCGAGTGGCTGGTCGTGGTCGGCGTCTGTACCCACATGGGCTGCGTACCCAACAAGGAAGGGCCAGGCTGGGTTTGTCACTGCCACGGCAGTCAATACGACGACAGCGGGCGTGTCACGCGCGGACCCGCACCAAAAAATCTTGAAGTGCCTCCTTATCGTTTCTTGTCTGCAAACAAGATCGTCATCGGACAGGCTTAGGAGACCAACATGCCAAATCGCATTATCACCTGGGTGGACAAGCGTTTTCCGCTCACCAGCTTTGTCAAACAGGAACTGACCGGATACCCGACGCCGCGCAATCTGAGTTATCTGTGGAACTTCGGCTTTCTGGCGGGCTTTGTGTTGGTCCTGCAAGTTGTCACCGGGATATTTCTGGCGATGCACTACAAAGCCGATGTCGCACTCTCGTTCGATTCTATCCAGCACATCATGCGCGACGTGAACTACGGTTGGCTGCTGCGTTACATGCATGCGACCGGAGCTTCCGCTTTCTTCTTCGTGATCTTCGTCCACATGGCGCGCACGCTCTATTACGGTTCCTACCGTGCTCCGCGCGAATTGTTATGGTGGACCGGACAGGGTCTTTTGCTATTGCTGATGGCGACCGCGTTCATGGGTTATCTGCTGCCTTGGGGCCAGATGTCATTCTGGGGCGCGACGGTCATCACCAATCTGTTCCGCGCCACTCCGTTCTTTGGCGATCAGGTGGTGATCTGGTTGCGCGGCGATTTCACCGTGGGGGATGCCACACTGACCCGCTTTTTCTCACTGCATTACCTGTTCCCATTCATCATCATCGGCGCCGTGGTGATACATCTGGTGGCACTGCATAGCGTAAAAAGCAGCAACCCCAGCGGCCTCGATCTGGCGGCCAAAGACAACATCCCGTTCCATCCGTATTTCACCATCAAGGACCTGTATGGTTTGGGACTGTTTTTGATCGTGTACAGCATATTCGTGTTCTTCATACCCGACAGTCTGATCGAGCCCGCCAACAACATTCCGGCCAACCCCATGCAGACGCCCAACCACATCGTTCCGGAGTGGTACTTCCTGCCGTTCTACGCGATCCTGCGCTCGGTACCCAATCTGGTCGGCGGAGTGGTGGCAATGGGACTGTCTGTGATGATGTTCGCATTCATGCCGTTACTGGACCACTCACGCATCCCGGGCGGGGCTAATTACCGTCCCATCTACCGGATACAGTTTGTTCTGTTCATGCTGGATATGTTGTTACTGGGTTACGTCGGTTACACCCCGCCTACCAGCACGACCATCATCATCGGACAAGTGGCAACCTTGTGCTATTTTGGCTCATTCTTTCTCATCCCATTCCTCTCAAGAGTCGAAGAGAAATGGCTGGTACGGCGCGGTTTACCCCCGGCGGTAATGGCGCTAATGGAGAGCGAGGCACTCGCCATCGAGCAGAGCAAACTCAAGCATCGCCGTCATGGGGATCTGCTATGAACGGACTCTATAAGTGCACTTCCATGACACTGCGCCAGACGATTTTTATGTTGTTGATCGTAGCGATGAGCTGCGTCAGCCGGGGCGCCCGGGCGAGCGAAGCACCGTTGCAAATCATCCATGTGACGACCGATGCGGCCTCCGTGGAACGCGGGGCGGATACTTTGATGGCGAACTGCCATAGTTGTCACAGCATGAAATACATCAAGTACCGTGACATGGTGAAATTCGGCATGGACAAGCAAAAAGTGGATGCCTGGCGCGGCGACCAATCGCTGGATACTCCTTTGTTGGCGCAGATGTCCGAGAACGATGCTGTGCAGTCCTTCGGCAAAGCTCCGCCCGATCTGAGCCTCATGGTCAAGGCTCGCGACGGCGGTGTAAGCTATGTGTATTCCTATCTGCTGGCCTACCATAACTCCCCGGACGGGATGTTGCAAAACCCCGTTTATCCTGAAACCAAGATGCCCGATGCTTTGGGCATCTCCAGCGCGACAGATGATACGCAACGCGCCGAGATCAAAGGCAAAGCGCGCGACATCGTAACCTTTTTGGCGTGGGTCGCCGACCCGCACGAGGCAGAACGAAAGCGGCTCGGCTACTACGTACTCGTCTATCTGGCGGTCCTGACAGTCCTGCTCTACTATGTCAAGAATCAGGTTTGGGCCAAGCTGAAGTGATTATTTTATCGAGCGGGGTGTGATATGAAGAAAGAAATATTGCAATCTATCGCGGTTCTCGCCATGCTGGTATTTCCTGCATTGGCTTTTTCTGCACCGACACAGCAAGAAGTCAGTTACGAAAAGGATGTGCGGCCCATCCTCCATGATTATTGCCTTAACTGCCACGAGCCGGGCGGCAAGGGCTTTGAGAAAAGCGGGCTGGATATGAGCACCTACCCAAGCCTGATGAAGGGCACCCGATTTGGTGCGGTTATCAAGCCGGGAGATAGTTTCACCAGTATCATCATCCAGGTGATCGAAGGCCGGGTCCATGCCTCGATCAAAATGCCCTACGGTATGAACGGCGGACTCTCAAAGGAAACCATCAGTGTGCTGAAGAAGTGGGTGGAACAGGGCGCGAAAAACAACTGAGTCATTGTCGCGTCTAGCTGTGCGCCGAGAGATGCGTTGCTTGGTCTCCAAATACTGTGGACTACGCGGCCAGGCCTTTCCAGTTGGCGAGAAAATCGATTAACTTCTCCGAACTGAGTGGTTCGCTGACGTAGTAACCCTGCACTTGGTCGCAACCCAATTCCTTCAACCTCTGTAATGTAGCCAGATTCTCCACACCCTCCGCCACCACGACGAGCTTAAGATCGTGAGCGAGTGCGATCATGGAATTGACTATCCACTCGTCGCGTGAGGAGGTGAGCATATTCTTCACGAAACTCATGTCGAGCTTGAGCTCATCCACCGGAAGATTGCGCAGCCGGCTCATCGAGGAATAGCCGGTACCGAAATCATCGATCGACAGCCGGATGCCGATCCCGATCGCCTTCAGGGACGAGAGCGCTTCACCGTAGATGATGTCGTCTTCCATCACGGCAGTCTCGGTCAACTCAAGGGTAAGACAGTCGGCGGGAACATTCCATACGCCCAGCATCTGATGGATCAGCTCGGGCAGATGTTTTTCCGGCAGATCCTTGGGCGAGATATTGACGGCCATATGCAAATGCGGCGAGACACCCCGCATGGCATCGTAATGCCGCAATGCGGTATTTAATACGCGCATAGTCAGATCGGTAATGAAACCCGACGATTCGGCAATGGGAATAAACCTGTCCGGTGGTATCGCACCCTCCGTCGGATGATTCCATCTGGCCAGGGATTCGACCCCGACAATCAGGCCCGTATGCAAATCCAGCTTGGGCTGAAAATACACTTCGAGTGTATTTTCAGCGACTGCATTCCGTAAATCGGCCTGCAATTGAAATTGCAAAAGGCGCGGCGCCTCAAGTTTTGCTTCATAAATGGCAAACCGGTCGTTCTTTTTCTTCGCTTCGTGCATGGCGACATTCGCCTGGCGCAAAATTTCATCAGCATCCTTATTTTCTTTTGTGCCGATCGCAATACCCACAAATGGAGATGCATCAAAATAGTATCCATCGATACACAGCGGAATGCTCAGGGTGCGCAATATCTTGTAAGCGGCCAGTACAGCATGAGTCTCACTCGGCAAGTTTCTCAGCAAACAAACCAGATCGTTACGGCCTACTCTGAATACATTGTCTCCAGATTTCAAGGCATGATTCAACAATCCCGCTACTTGATCGCAAAAAGAATCTCCGGCACGGTAACCCATCAGACCATCGATACGCGAGACACATTCAAGCGATATCAGGGCAATACCTATTTTGGAATCTTCCAGAGCGACGCCTGGAGCCGCGGCCAACTCGGTCAAAAATTCCAAATGGTCAGGCAGCTGGCGAGAAGAACCTGTACCAGATGGCAGGCTTGCACCTTTCGACAAGGTTCTCTCGATATTCAAAGGTAGAATTCTTTCAAATCAACTTCGTACAATCCTTCCGGTACAGAACTTCTGATTTCATAGGGCTGGCTATCAAACGCGATTGGCGCATTGATCAGGTTCAACAGTACGGGAGAAGTATAAGGCTTCTTCTCGTGGTCAAGAATGACCATAACCTTGGGCTTGAGCCGCCTTACGCGGTTATGCTCCAACACCACAGCAACCTCTCCGGTATTCAGCTCGACGAAGCTTCCCACCGGATAGGGCCCAAGACACTGGATAAATTGTTCCACCATATCTTCCTGGTAGAAATCCTTGCGCCAGTTATAAAGCATTTTCAACGCATTCATGGGCGCCACAGAATCCGCATAGGGTCTTTTGCTGATTAGGGCCACAAAACAATCCACGATTGCGGCCATCTTTCCAAACAGGGCTATATCGATCTCTTTCAGACCCAAAGGGTAACCGCTGCTGTTCTCGCGTTCGTGATGCTGAGCGATAATTTCCGCGATCTGCGGATCGATACCTTCACTGTTACGAATGATTTCAACGCCAAAATGAACGTGTTCCTTCATGGTTTCGTATTCTTCGGAGGTCAAGTGCCCCTTCTTTTGGAGGATAGCTTCAGGCAACCTGGCCATACCCACATCCAGCAAAAGACCCGCCGCCCCTAATGTTTGCAGTTGATCCTTGGGCAGCCCCAGATGCCGACCGAAGGCCAGAAGATGGATCGCCACACTGATGGCATGATCGTAAGAGTAACTGCTTTTTCGCTTCAGGTAAGACAGCAAAAGCAAAGCATCGGGGTTGCGGATGACACTCTCGGTCACATCTTCCATAGACTCATGCAGCTTCTTGCTATCCAGAACACCTTTTGTGACAGCATCCTCGAAAATCGAGTGGGTCGCTTCGCCGGTCAAGTGAAATATTTTTTTGGCTGCCGGTAATTCTTCTTCGACCACCGACTGAACCGGATAATTGGTGCGCAATGTTGCCAACCAGCGACCCGTGGCGGTTGAAGTTGGAACGGCTGTATCTTCACGCTCAAAAATTGAGCGCTCATACTCGGGTGCTTTTGACTGTTTTGCCGAGTGTGCTGAATCTCTGGGCGCAGCAAGTGCCGCATGTATCTTTACCTTTGCAGCCACCGTACTTTGCACATCATCAATATAAACAAAATGACAATAGAGACACAAGCTGTCGATTTGCTCTTGATTCTCAATCAGAAATCCTTGAAACAGAAAGGGTGTGTCGAGCCAGGGACGATCGAGCTCGCGCACGAACATCCCCTTGCAAAGGTCTACCGTTTGTATTTTTATATTCATCGCCGGATTCTAACTGATTCGCAAAAATTCGTGTTCGGTACTCAAAAATGCAATTCTTTCAGCCGCCACATCATTCTAGTGGGCTATCCTGAGCGCAATTTTACAACCGTCTGCCCGTTGCTGCGGTTGCTGACTCCCATGCAGATCGGAACCTGGATTAATTTGCCGCTTCCGCACTCTCTATTTGAACACGATATAAAGCCAACTCCTGTTGATTATCCAATCGCACTCCAGCCACTTGAATCTGCCCGTGCTGATTTGGCGCGATGCTCGCGGGAATACCCAAGAGCGAGGTTTGTGCGACGGGCTGCCCGCTCGCCGGGTCATAACGCACCACCCTGAACCTTACCTCTGCAACCGCGATGGGCGTTGAGTTGCTTACCACGGCATAAAGATTTCCATAACGATCCGACTGCACATCGGCCTGCAGATACTTGGCAGGATTCCGCGGCAGATCAAGACGTAAAAAATGCGCGGCAGATAACTTCCCCTCGCCGGAATCAGAGCTCGCGGCAACCTGATAATTCTGCAATGCCGCATTCACGTCGCCTCTTCCTTCTGCCAATTGTCCAAGCAGAAAATGACTGGTCGCCGTAGGCAACAGGGCGTTACTTTGATTGAGTTCTTTTTCCGCTTCGGCCTTACGCCCCAGGTTGTTCAGCGCGATACCACTTTGCACATGCGGTCTGAAATAATCCGGCTGCATCTTGATGGCTTTTTCGTAATAGGCCAGCGCTTCTTTATTGTCTTTTTGTGCAAGAGCCACGTCTCCCAGCAACTCCTGGAAACGCGCTTCGCGTGGCTCGACGGCGATCGCCTGTCTGGCCAACATCGCGGCCTTGGCCGGATCGGCTGCCAATACTTTGACGCCCTGGTCGTAATTTTTGTAAGCGACTTGAGTGGCTTTCAGCTTACCGACTTTTTGCGCATATATTTCACGCCCCCATTCGCCGCCTTCGCCTAGTTCCGCAAGCGTTGCTTTGTTCGCCTGTACGCGTTCGTCCGAGGGCGGATGGGTGGCGAACAACCCTTTGATGAAATCGGGATGCTGGGCCTTGCTCAGACGTACAAAAGTCTCTTGCAATGTCACGGCGGCACGCGGATCATAGCCCGCACGCTTCATATAGATCATGCCGTAGTGATCGGCCTCGGATTCGTCATCGCGGCCGAACCTCATGGAGACCAGTTTCGAACTGAGTTGCGCACCGCCGACCACCAGATGTCCATAGTTCTTGTCCTGCGTCGCCGCACCGGCTACCAGCACCGCTCCCTGCAGCAACATACCGCTTTCTATGCTCTTGGCACCATGCCGCGCCGCCGCGTGTACGATCTCGTGACCCAGCACCGCGGCCAATTCCGCTTCGCTGTTCAACTCATACAACAGGCCGCGATTGAACGCGATCTTGCCGCCGGGCATCGCCCATGCGTTCGGTACTGAGTCGTTGAGGATCACGAATTCATAGGGCAATTTTCGGTCCGAGACCGCCGCGAGTTTATCGCCCACGCTTTGCACATAGGCGGTCAATTCAGGATCGATGACATAATCGCCGCCCTGCTGCTGGCGCGCGGGCATATAGTTTTGCTTGCCCATGTCGATCTCTTTGGACTCGGAGACGAACTGGAACTCAGTCTTGTGAGTCACGGGATTCGTGCCGCAAGCGCTCAGCATCACCGTCGCGACGGCAACCATCATAATCGCACGCAACATTTTCAGTTCCATTGTGTACCTCTATCCACAGGACAGCTTAACCCGCCAGCTTTTTCTTCAACACCTCGTTCAACTGCGCCGGATTGGCTTTACCCTGGCTGGCTTTCATCGCCGCACCAACAAAGAAGCCGAACAACTTGTCCTTACCGCCGCGATATTCCGCGACTTTTTCCGCGTTCGCCACCATCACCTCATCGACGATCTTTTCGATCGCACTGTTGTCTGAAACCTGCTTGAGTCCCTTGGTCTCGATGAGAGTGTTGATGCCGTTGGTTACCTCCTCAAGCGAATTTCCAATGATTAGTTCTGCCTCCTTTGGTGTCCAGAGGTGATCAAATATCTGCTTGGCGGCGATTTTTAAAATCGTTCCATCGACGATTCGGCCAATCAGAACAGCTAATTGTATGGGCTTGATTGGTGAATCGGTGATGTTCTTGTCTTCACGGTTGAGC
>Ga0075019_10001056_pt1 | contig 15684 bp, 14 predicted proteins | sample ColStrG_CSR_2013_FD_71473 | JGI IMG/M metagenome (GOLD analysis project Ga0075019, IMG submission 71473) | Freshwater sediment microbial communities in response to fracking from Pennsylvania, USA - Cold Stream Run_MetaG_CSR_2013 | ecosystem: Environmental > Aquatic > Freshwater > Creek >...
CCGTCGATATCGACCGTCGCAATGTCACCCGCCAGCGCCACAACGCGTCCGCGCAGACGGTTGCGGAAGCCCATGAACTCCGCGACGTCGAGATGGTCAGGCCGGGCAAACAGTTCGGCAGGCGTGCCGATCTGGCGCACCTCGCCATCGCGCATCACCACGATGCGGTCGGCGAGCGACAGCGCCTCCTCCTGGTCGTGAGTGACATAGATCGTGGCAGCACCGAGCGTGTTGTGGATACGACGGATCTCGGCTCGCATCTCCAGACGCAGCTTGGCGTCGAGATTGGACAAAGGTTCATCCATCAGCACCAGCGGTGGTTCCACCACGATCGCACGGGCAATCGCCACACGCTGTTGCTGGCCACCGGAAAGCTGTCCGGGCAGCTTGGTCTCCTGCCCTTTCAGCCGCACCAGCGCCACCGCCTCATCGACCCGCGCCCCCGCCTCAGCCTTCGGCATGCCGCGCATCAGCAGGCCGAAGCCGATGTTCTTGCGCACGTTCATATGCGGAAACAGCGCGTAGTTCTGGAACACCATGCCGAAGCCGCGCTTCTCCGGCAGCAGCGTGTCGATGCGCTTATCGTCCAGCCAGATGCCGCCGCCGGTGGTCGGCAGCAGCCCCGCCAGGCAGTTCAGCGCGGTCGACTTGCCGCAGCCGGAGGGTCCGAGCAGGGCAATGAATTCGCCGCGCTTGACTGTCAGCGAAACGGCCTTCAACGCATTGAGACTGCCGAACGACCGGCTGACCCGATCAAGCCGAAGCTCACGGAAATTGCTGGAATGAATGCTCATCGCTAGTGCTTTGCCGCCCCGATCATTTCATCCCACATGCGAAACGCTGCAACGGTCGCTGCCGTCGACAGCGGTGGCTCCTGCGGATGGTTGGCGATGAGTTCGGCATATTCTGGCCGCCCGAACTCCGCGATCACAGCCCGGCTTTCCTCCGGTGCCATGTCGAGCGTGGCGGCCGCCACCGAGGGGCCTGGATAGAAATAGCCGGTGTCAAAGATGTTGGCCTGTTGCTTCGGCGTCATCATGAAGCCGATGAAATCGAGAATGACGGCGAGCTTGTCGTCAGAAACACCCCTGGGAACCTGCAGCGTGTGCGCGTCGCTGACCCAGTGGAAGCCTTCCAGCGCGAACACCTTCGCCTCCTTAGGCACGATGCCGAGGGCGCGTGGGTTGATGTCCCAGCCGGTGGTGGTCGGCATCATGTCGCGCGAGCCCTCGCCGAACTCCTTCATGGTGGCGGCGGTACCCGAGGGGTAATATTCGATGTATTGGCCCAGAGCCTTCAGATACTCCCAGGTCTTGGCCCAGCCTTTGACCGGGTCCTTCGGGTCGATATCGCCCAGCAGATACGGCAGCCCGGTCATCAGCGCGCGCCCCGGGCCGGAGTTGGCCGGACGGGTGTAGATGAAGCGGTTGTTGTTCTGACGCGCCCAGCCCAGCAAGTCGGCTGCGGTGCGCGGCACGGTCTTGACCTTGTCGGGCATGTATTCGATCAGCAGGCCGTAGGGCGAATAGGCCGTCACGATCCCCTGCCCCTGCGTCGCCTGCTGAATGCGCCAAGCGCCCGGCAGCAGGATATCCTCCAGTTTCGGCAGCACCGAGGCGTAAGCCGGCACCAGCGGGATCCATAGGTTCTGCTCCACCCCCGCGGTCAGCCCGTCGTAGCCGCCGACCACGATGTCGATGTCGACCTTGCCCGCCGCCTGCTGCGCCTTCAACTTGCTGGGCAATTCCGGCATCGGCGCCTTGGTGAACACGAAGCGCGACACCAGGTTCGGCCTGGCCTTGGCATAGTTCTCGAAGATCTTCTGAGTCAGCGCCAGGTCGCCGGCGATGTCGATGACAGTCAGCGTCACCGGCGATTTCGGCAGCGCCGGCTGCCCGAACGCCCGACTGCCCAAAGCGGCACTGCCGGTGAGCGCGGCAATGCCACCAGCAAAGCCGCGACGTGAGATGATGGATGTTTTCATCCGCTTCCCCCTTGATTTCATTGAAGTCAGAGACTGAAAGCCCCGTCGCACTCAAGCAAACCAATTGAGCTATATCATATGATTTATTATGGCACCAGCCCAACGGCATCCTGAGAATTGCTTTATATCGTTTGACAGCGCTCGGCGATCTTCGGATCATGCAACCGGGGAACATGACAACCAACAATGCCATACGCGACCATCAGCCCCCAGGGCAGACAGTGACCATGCACTCCTTCCAACACATCGCCCCACCATTGCGTCTGTTCAGCGGCCCCGACAGCCTCGCCCAACTTGGCCGGGAGCTGGACCGCGCGAACTGCCGGCGGGCCGTGATCGTCTGCGGCGCCTCGCTCGCGCGCAACGCACCCCTGCTCGACCAGCTGCGCAACGCCCTCGGCGAGCGCTGTTCCGGCGTGTTCGACGCCACGCGCGCCCACAGCCCGGTGTCCAACGTGGAAGCGGCCGCCCGCGCGCTCGAACGGCTTGACGCCGACGCGGTGGTTCCCGTGGGCGGCGGTTCAGCCATCGTCACCGCCCGCGCCGCCACCATCCTGATGGCCGAACAGGGCAGCGTTGCGGACCTCAGTACCAAAATCGACGAAGGCGGACGCGTGCACAGCCCCAGGTTGTCAGCCCCCAAGCTGCCGCAGTTCGTGGTGCCGACGACGCCGACCACAGCCATCGTCAAGGCCGGCAGCGCCGTGTTCGACCCAGGTTCTGGACGCCGCTTCGCCCTGTTCGACCCCAAGACCCGCGCGCAGGCGGTATTCGTTCACCCCGACTTTGTGGCCTCGGCCCCGCCGGCCCTGGTCACCACCGCCAGCATCAACACCCTCACCTTGGCCATCGAAGGTCTGACCTCGACGACCGGCGAACCGCTGGCAGACGCGCTGCTGATGCACGCGCTGCGGCTTGTCAAAACCCATCTGCACGCCACACCCGGCGACCACGACGCGCGTGTCGAACTCGTCCTCGCCGCCATCCTGTGCGGCCAGGGCACCGATCACAGCGGTATGGGCGTCACGACCGTGCTCAGCCACGCCATCGGCGCCCGCCACGACCTCGAAAACGGCGCACTGAATGCCATCGTGCTGCCGCACGTGCTGCGCTTCAACGCCGAAACCGCACCGGGCGGCCTCGCCAAGGTCGCCTCTGCCCTCGATATGCCCGGAGCGAATGCGACAGACACGATCGATGCCGTGGCTGCCTTGCTGCGGGACCTCGGCGTGCCATCCAGCCTGCGGGACGCAGGTGTTCCACACGACGACCTGCCCGCAATCGCTGACCTCGGCATGCAGGACTGGTTCCTGCGCGGCAACCCCCGGCGCGTTAGCGAAGCCTCTGAACTCCTGCAACTGCTGCAGATCGCCTGGGCATGATCCGCGCCCACGCCAGGTGCCTGTGCGCTCCGACCGGCCGCTTCGAGGCGACCATCATCGAACGCCGCGATCCAGGCCCGTATGACGTCGTCATCGACATCGCCTATGCCGGCATCTGCCATTCCGACATCGAGCACGCACGCAGTCTCCGTGGCCACACCCCCTATCCGATCGTGCCCGGCCATGAAATTGCAGGCAAGGTTTCGGCTATCGGCTCCGCGGTGACGCGTTTTGGAGTCGGCGATGGCGCCGGTGTGGGCAACATGGTCGAGAGCTGTCGGGAATGCGAAAGTTGCCTGCTCGGACTGGAGCAGTACTGCTCAGTACGCCGCGTGCTGACCTACAACTCCCGCGACCGCAACGGGCAGATCACCCAGGGCGGCTACAGCGACAAGATCGTTGTTGATGAGGCTTTCGTTATCCGCATCCCTGACAGCATTCCGCTCGCCAACGCGGCGCCGCTGTTCTGCGCTGGCATCACCATGTATTCGCCGCTGCGTCATTGGAACGCCGGTCCCGGCAGGCGTGTTGCCATCATCGGCCTGGGCGGGCTCGGCCATGTCGGCGTCCAGATCGCCAAGGCACTCGGCGCACACACCACGGTGCTGGACCTCGCGGAAGCCAAGCGGGAGGACGCGTTCCGCCTCGGCGCTGACGCCTTCCATAACCCGGCCGATGCTGAAATATTCACCCGGCTGGCCGGCACTTTCGATCTCATCATCTCCACAGTGCCGGCCAATATCGACCTGGACGCAACGCTTGGTCTTTTGGCGCGGGACGGAACGCTGGTCACCCTGGCCATGCCGTCAAAGCCGCTCAGCCTGTCATCCGTCTCGCTGCTCACCAACCGGCGCGGCCTGGCCGGCACCCGCAGCGGCGGCATCCGGGAAACCCAGGAGATGATCGATTTCTGCGCGGCCCATGGCATCGGCGCCGAGGTCGAGGTCATTCCCGCCGATGCGATCGATGCGGCGTTCGAACGCGTTCTGGCAGGCGACGTGCGCTTCCGCTTCGTCATCGATATCCGCACCATGGCCACGGCATGAGCACCGAGGTGACACGCCAGGAGTTGCATTTCCGCCGCATCAACATGCGCGGCTACCGGCGCAGTGACGGCCTGTATGAAGTGGAAGGCCGCGTCATCGACCGCAAGACGACCGACTTCTCCCCCCTCGTCGGCGACCACACCGTGCCGGCCGGCGAGCCGGTGCACAACATGGGCGTGCGCATTGTCTTCGATGAGCGCATGGTGGTGCACGAAATCACAACCTTCACCGATGCGGCTCCCTACAGTATCTGTCCGCTAGGCGGCCAGGCGCTGCAACAGTTGAAGGGGCTTCGGATGACCAAGGGCTGGGGTCAGGAAGTCCGCAACCGCCTCAGCGGCGCGCGAAGCTGCACGCATCTGATGGAGCTTCTTGTCCCGCTCGCTACCACCGCCTTCCAATCGCTGTCAGCCCAGCGGATGAACCTTCCGGACCGGCTCGACGCCCAAGGCCGCCCGGTGAAGATCGACAGTTGCTACGCCTATGGCGCCGAACGGGAACTCGTCCAGCGGCGCTGGCCGGAATTCCACCGCCCACCCCAAAGCGATAGGTCCGACTGAGCCGATCGATCTCAGGGGTATACCATCGCCCGTGGGTCGACCTTGTCGATCTCCGGCAACGCAAGCCCATTCGCCTTCATCACGGCGATCTCGTGCGCCATGCCTTCAGCGGTCGGCGGCTTGGCCTGCCAGCCAATGCTTTCCGAGGCGAACAGCAGATCAAGCGTTGCCGCGTCCAACTCCGGATACAACTTGCCGACCACCGCCTTCACCTCCGCCGGCCGCGTGTCGATTGCGTGGGCAAGTTCGGCGGTCACGGCAATGAGGTTGCGGATCAGGTTCGGTTCCGCCTCCGCAAACGATCGCAGAACCTGCAACTGGCCGGTCACCGCGGGCGTGTAGTTTGGCAGGAAGTCGCCTTTCGGCCCGATCAGCCAGGGCACGCCGGCACCCTTGATGATCGGAAACGCCCAGTACGGCGCACTGGCGATGTAGCCCTGGATCGCGCCGCTCTCCAGCGCCGCCGGCATGACCTGCTGGCCCATATAGGTGAAACGCACATTGGCACCTTCGGCCTTCGCCGATCCACGCACCGCGATGGTGGCAACCGATGTGGCACTCGGCGAGCCGATCAACATGCCATCCAGCGCCCCCAGGCGCGACGGCACCGGCGCATCCGGCGCCACACCCACCTTCTGCGCGGCCGCTTTGGACAGCACCAGCGATGGTCCGAAACCGCCGTAGGTTGTGGCAATCGCAACCACCGCCTGCCCCCGCCCCTGCGCCGCGACAAGTTCGCTCGGACCCGCGATCACCACCTCGAGCGATTTCGAGATCAGCGCCGTCATGGTGCCGCTCGCACTGTCCATGATGACGAATTTCGCGGCGATGCCGTGGGCCGCGAACAGTCCCAGTTCATTGGCCACACGAACCCCGGCCGTGCCGAGACTCGACGAACTCAGCCCGATCGTGATCTGCCGGGTGGTCTGGGCCTGCACGGTGCCGCAGCAAACCAGTGCCACGGCCATGAGACCAAACGCCTTGCAACCGCTCCATATCATCGCTGCTTCCCTTCCACGAATTTTTCTTAAAACTATCTAGCTCATTTATCAGAATGCCTTACAATTTTGACAGGAGGCAAGGCGGCACGAGACCACGCCAACAGGGAGACGAACACCGTGAACAAGGACGAATTGCGCGCCAAGGGTCGCGAGGTGCGGCGCATGTTGGCCGGCGACACCTGTGCCGACCGGCTCGACCGCGACGTCTACACCGATCCACACATGAAGAAATTCGGCGACGTTACCCAGGAGGTGCTGTTCGCGCAGCTTTGGACACGCCCCGGCCTGGAGATCAAGACCCGCTGCTACGCCACCATGATTTCCGACGTGTCCTCCGGCAACACCGAAGCGCTCGGACTGCACGTGCGCTTTTGCCGCATACATGGCTGGAGCGAGGACGAGATCGTCGAAAGTATGATCCACCTCATCGGCTATATCGGCGTCCCGCTCGTTCGCAAGTCCATCCTGGTTGCGAGTGCCGTGTTCGAGGAAATGCGCCAGGAGGCTGGAGCAGAATGATGCAACCGGCACCGGGCAGCGTGAAGGATCTCACCCTTAGGTTTACAGATTTCACAATGGTCGGCGCCGATCTTCGCCGTCCTGAATGCGTGCTGACCACGCTGCAGGGCGATCTCTATGTCAGCGACGAACGCGGCGGGGTCACCTGCATCAAGCCCGACGGGTCCTGCCGGCTGTATGCCGGCCACACCACGGACGCACAGACCTTGGCGGCCAACGGTTTTGCGATGTTGAATGATGGATCGTTTCTGATCGCGCCACTGAGCGGCGGCGGCGTTTTTCAGCTGGACCGAAACGGGCAGGCAAGAATGTTTTTGCCGGAGGCCGACGGCGTGACCCTGCATTGCCCGAACTTCGTCCTGCGTGACACTCTCGAACGGATCTGGATCTGCTGCCTGACCCGACATGACCGCACCACGTTGAAAACCTACCAGCGGGACCGGCGCGACGGCTTCATCGTCCTCGCCGACCATCGCGGCGCCCGGATCGTCGCCGACGGCATCGGCTTCCCCAACGAGGTGAGAATCGATCCAACCGGCCGGTATCTCTATACCAACGAGACCCTGCGCGGAACGCTGCTGCGCTATCCGCTGGCTGCGGATGGATCACTTGGTGCGCCCGAGACCATTGTCGCTATGGACGAATCGAACATGTTTGACGGGTTCACCCTGGACAGAGAAGGCGGCGCCTGGCTCACGGCCCTTGTGTCGAACCGCCTCTGGCACGTGGCCACCAATGGGGCGACACGGCTGCTGATAGAGGACTCACACCCGGAACAGCTCGCCTTACTAATAGAACAGCAGAAAACCACCGGGGTTCAGAAAAGCATCATTTACGAAGAGCGAGGTTCCAAACTACGCAATATCTCCTCCGTCGCCTTTGGCGGACCGGACCTGAAAACGGCCTATCTGGGCAGTCTGATGGGTGACCGCATTCTGTCGTTTGTGGTTCCGGTGGCAGGCATGAAGCCTGCCCATTGGGAGTTCCTGTCCACCGACTGACCAGACCGACCGCCAACGCAGCCGGATGTGACCATAGCATCACAACGGTACCGCGCCTCCCAATGACGAGCCTACGACCTGACATCTTGACCTACGCTGCTTCGTAATAAGGAAGTCCGACACCTTCCTCGGATTGGGGGCCATGATGAGACGCGCGCCGCCGCCGGCGAGCGCACAGCGACCATAGAGGTCTTGGGGTCATGGAGCGTCAGAGGATCTCGTCTCTGAAGTCGGTGCAGACTGCCTATGTGGGCAAGAGTTGATCATATCGTGGCTTCGTCGCGATCATACGATCCCTGACAAGATCGGCGTCGTCGCGGAAACGTTCCGCGGAGACAGGCCCCAGTCGCCATTTTGCAACCAAATCTAACCGACCCACGCCGGCAGGGTGATCGACTGGATCGACGCGTCCGACAGGCTGGTCACCGGCCGAAAGAGTTAATGTGCCAGCATCGTGATGACATGGGAGGTCAGCTTTTGAGAATGATGGCACCTCGAGCTGACGAGCGGGTCAAGAACACTGGCTGGGCGGCGCATTCGAAGATGGTGCCGGCGTTTGCCATTACGACACGCAGGGCACGCACTGTCGACGGCAAATCATCCACGTAGACGAGGAGATCGGGCCACGTCTCGTCGTTGACGTTACTCATTCTCATAACCATGAGCCGTGCCAGATTAGATCTTCTAAAGATGGTATATGAAGATATTTGTTGACACATACGCATTTTATAGATTCATATAATTATGCATATTGTATCATTATTTAGTTTATATTTTGCATTATCAAAACTCTGATTCTGAATGTGCGTTGTTTATCAGCCAGCTGCCGCCTTCAGGATCTGAGGGAATCCGCCTGACCATCGCCATCGCATAATCTCCCCGGCTGACTTGTAAAACAAACGTAAGAGTGCAGACTGATCAGCATCGATTTTTTGATTGCGGTTCGTCACGACCTCAATATTTTCAATGTCTTGAACGGCGCAGACCTGATCAGACCGGTCCAGCAAAGGCTGGGCAGTACCCGACCACTTGTTGGCCGTTCAAAAAAAGAGCTCATCAGAATTGAGGATTTATTTATTATATATCTGCATGAACATGAATGTCTCCGAGGAATATTTCTGTGACCTTTCGTGATTCCTGGATCGAATACACGCCCAGCGAGGCAAAGGATGAGCCCACGGTCAAACAAGGAACCGTACGCAGCCCATTTTTCCCGGAAGGCCACGATGCCTTTTTCTTCGTTCGTGACGGCGTGACGACCGGTCAGCTCGACGGCCACCAACGTGATTGGGGCTCGTGGGAGGCAAACTGCTCGGCATCCGACGTACGGCGCATCGTGGACCAATTGCATAACCGCGACGAATACAAGGGATACAATGGCGGGCCGCTCCATCATCTGGCCGAGAAGATGATCGCATTGAACCGGTTCATCGACGCGATACCGGATAGCGCGAAGTGTAAGATCGTCGTTGAAGAATTCTAACCAAAGTCAAATTCGTAGTTCCGGTTCCGAAAGGCTGCGAGAATCTCTTTCATCTGCAATTCGGCGGCGCGAATGGCGCCCATAGCCTCCCGGTATTCTCGGGCCATCGAACGCCGTTCCGCGATCGCCTCTGCCGTGCGGAGACCATGCTTCAGCACCGCGAGCCGGCATCGCTCGCGCCCTTCGGCTGTCCGTGCTCCGGTGCTGCTGCCGCCATGCATGCGGCAACGGCCATTCGGCATGCCGGCTGACCGACAAGTCTCGCCCGCCCGCGTTCGGGCGCCGCATGGCTTCTTGGGTGGGATTTGAACTTGGGACGCATGGGCTGCTTTGCTCATTTTTGCTGACCGGCCGTGTCGTCCGTGGCGGTGTGTTGATTGTGCTGCGACGCGCCAGTGACCACCGCCTGGCCACCGTCACCAACGTGCACGTGCTGCACCACCAGGGTTTGTTTGCCGGCGGTTTTGAGCCGGTTGATCGTCAAAGCCGCCCGCTGGGATGCCTCCATCAACCGGGCGCTGGCGCCGAGCATCCGGATTCCCTCGGTGCCGAGGAACGCGAATTGGAGATTGTGCTCCTCGTGCCGTTTTAAAGCGCCCATACCCACTCGGATCAACTGCATGGCGGTGGTGTGGGCGGCGGCGATCTGATGTGCCAGCATCTGCTCAACGCCGTTGCTGGCACTCACAGCCTCGGCGGTGTCGAGCGCGAGTGGCAGGACGCCTGCCCCCTGCGCCAGTGCGAGGCGGGTGCGACTTGCGTCCACGGTGACGAGGTCCGGCGACGTGCCGGGCTGGTCGACGTGCCGCCGCACCTCAGCGATCACCACGGCCATCTCCCCGCCGCAGCCGATGGCGCTGGTGATCTCGGCTGGCCCCGACAGTTGGAGCGCCGCCCTGGCATCAGCGTCAAACTGCGCGGCTTTGCGCAGCATCTGTTCCTTATCACCACCGAGTCCGTTGCGGGCGAACGCCCGGCACTCCTGGGCCTGCTGAAGCGTCCAGATCGCGGCCTCAGAGGCCAGTTTGGTGGTCTGTGACGGGTCCATCTTCGGCACTCTCCTCGTGATGATATAGGCTCGCTGTCATGTCGGGCGTTTCAACGACCCGGCGTGGCCACCGTGTCGTCACGACGTGTCACCGTAGGAACCAGCCCCGGCAACGCAGGTTCGGTTGATGCCGAGACCTGGGTCGGCAGGCTTGATTGGGAGCTGTTCAGACCGCCCTGCTGCCTTGTTGGGCCTGGCAGGCTTGATGAGTCCTGACGACGACGGCACAGCAGCCTGAGAGGTGCATGATGTCTTATGGATTTCGTGCCCACGCTCCCCGCATTCAGCTTCATCATTCCGCTTTTGCAAGCGGACGATTTCGGCGAGCAGGATTCCGCCCCCATGATCATGTGACGTGCGCGGCATTTCCTGGTTCGGGCTGGGTTCCCGGGCATCAGAGGGAGATGGCGGAGACATTGGGCAGCCCAGACCGTCAGCATCATCCTTTTTTACATAGGGGGGAGGCAAGTTACCGGTCGCCATCGCCGCGAGGACAGCCGGCCAATAGCCGCGAACCGTCTTCTCGCTGCGGATGCCGGCAGCCTGGACCGCCGCCAGCACCGCTGCCTGGGTGGGCATTTTACCGCCTTGGGGATACAGCTTGGTCGCGGCCGCGATGATGATGGCTTGGGTTTTCGCGCGCCGCTTCGATGCTGTCTGCCTGGCGCCATCGGACTCGCGTTTGGTGATCTCCTGCGCGGACAGCTTCACCTCACGCTTGGGGGCGCGGTAGATATTCCAGGTCCAGTCGGCGACGCGGGCGGCGGTTGCGAGGGCGGTATCACCATGTTGGACTGGGTCACCCGACAGGTCCAACACCATGCGACGGGCTCGGGCGGCGACCGCGTCGGCAAACAGGTGCTCATCGCCACCAACGGCTCGGTGCTGAACCACGGCCTTCCGCGCCCAGGTTGCCAAATCATGGAAGAAGCGGTTCGACCCGATCGCCACTTCGGCCAAGGGATGGTCAGGGACAGGCCTCCAGGTAAGGCCAGCGCACCGCGCGACGGCCATCCGCTCAAGCTCAGACATCCGCACCGTAATGTCGACCTGCTTGGCGATGAATGCCAGTTCGTAAGGTTGCTCGGCCAAAATAGTGCGGTCCCACAGCGGACACAGCGGGTTCTTATGCCGGTGGCTGTTCATCAGCCCGCCAGGATCTGCGCCGGTCGAAATGAGTGCCTTGGTCAAGCCACGCAGCACGCCGCGGTAGAGCGAGCGGAACCGATTGCGCGGTCCGGTCCCCAGCGGCAGACTGTCGTGCAGCAGCCAGATCAGATGCGGGTTCACATAATTGCCGCCGCCGCCTTGCCATCCGACGACAATATTCGGAAACGGAACACCGGATTTCCGACAAGCGTCTAAAATTGCCGGCGCTGACAAGGTCGCGTCGACCTCGATCCGCACGACGCCGCACATCACCCTGTTGTCTTCGACATAGGCAGCGTCAAGGGCGAGGAGCTTGCTGTCGATGGGATAGTGCTCACCTTTGGTGTCGCCGATGTAGAGGTGCTTCGCTTTGCGCAGCTTGCTAACGAAATGCTTCAGGGTGGGGTGCTGATCGCTGATCAGCCCCCGCATTGCGAAGGCCGAGTGAACATACCGGAGATTACCGGCAAACGATCCACCGGGCCATTGGAACCCCTTGGTCATCCTGTCGTTGATGAGTTCGTGCTTACGGCGGTGCTGATGGCTGGCGTCGCTGACGACCGGCGGTGGCCCACCGACGCCCATGTTCATGAGTTGCTGCCGCGGCTTTTCACTTTGGCGTTTGCGAGAACGTACGCGTGCTTCGGCATTTTGCTGGCGTTTACAGTCATAGAAGGCCTCGAAGCACGCACCCCACAGCCAGTCGGCGTCACGGTCCTGATGGGGTTGGGGCTTTGCTCCACGGTTGGCGTTCATCGGAATGGGCGATTTCATGACTGTGCGGCCTCGCGCGGCAAGCCCGTTCCTTGTCGTCACGACGCGCGGACGACCATGCCCAGCACCGGCCAACATCGACACAGAGGATGGCCACAGGACGGTCGTGGTCCCGGACGATTGGCGGAGGGGGTCACAGGATAAGTCGAGATCCAGGATGGATGTGCTGGCCACCTACCCGTGCATGACACGACAAGAACGCGATGCGGTGATGCCGAGAATACCCCCCAACAAACACCAACGTGACGATGCCTACGACATCGTAGCCAACGGAAGCTGATGTCGGCTTTTATTGGGTGAGCCAGATTCACAGAGACCGTCTGAGCGGCTGGCATCATCGGATGGAACTTCGCCTGGAATGCTGGCGAAGCGACGAGAAGGTTCGGCCAGCGGCGTTCTCAACCGCACCAGCTCAGGCATTACGATTGTCCACTCGACAGCGACAAGCGATCTGGTCAAGCAAGTGTCGTCCTCGTGTCGCTCGTTCGTACGCCAGACGCTTCGCTGGATCTCCTCCCTCAGCTTCGCCACATCGACCAACCGCCCCGACAACGAACCGTGTCAAGCAAATGTCGTGGTACCTGGAGGCGTTGAACCCAATCTCGACGATGACCCCGGTTAAGCAAATGTCGGCTCCTTGGATCAGAGGGCGAGTTTGGTCTGCTCGGTCATTCTCGGACCCGAGGTCACCTGTTGCTCGCCATCCTGCGGTTCACGGTCCGGACTATTGACCGTCCGGAACCGGGACATTGCCTTTGAGACTCCAGACTTTGCCACCCGCTCTGATCGATCTGCGCTTTCGTTGCGGTCTTTTTGCGCTGTCGCCCGAACAATTCGTTGGATTTGGCGTGCGGTCAGTCGAAACTCATCGCTCAAGGCATGGATAGCGCCTCGCACGCCACGCAGAGCCTGATGCTTCTGCCTTATCAGGTTATTCCGCGTCCCATGATCCCTGGCCTGACTGCTCGCCTTGGCTGCGGCACGAGCCCGTCGGACCCGCTTCATTCTCCCCAATAGCTTCTCTGTTACCTCAATCTGAGCTTCGAGCTTTTGATCGGACCAACGGTTCATCGCGGCCTCCAGCTCCGTCGGCGGGTTCAATGCGCGCCGGGCTCAGGACGCCATCCGTCGCATCTCTTAAAGAACGACGTCGCAATATACACTACACATAAGCCAGCAATCAGATATAGAATTCTGGAATCATTCAAAGAAAATTTATCATCAAATCTCACTCCCATAATTTATTACACTGTGTTATCGCTTAATTAACGGTGCAGATTGGACTGTCATTTCGGCCTCTGTCCGCCTCGCCGCAGATCTATCTTTTTGATGGCCGAACGGACTTCCTACCGGCCTGCTCAATTCCGAATACGGCGAGCGACGTCAGCAGCGTTGGCCATTCACCGGAAACATCTGGATCGGATGGGCGCACGGGGGCAGTACTTCGGGCACTGCCGATCGCGGGGGCCATGATGATCGCGAACAGTTGCGCCGGAGTCAGCGGCGTCATCAGTTTTGCACGGATGATTGGCCCAGCCCACGCAGCCAGGACCTGTTCGATGCGGGCTTGCAGGGTGGTCGCCTGGCCGGTGCCATCGGGAGCCGCGTAAGGGTCGAGGATGCCAAAGACAGCTTGACGATTGGGGTTTGCCGTGGCCCAGGCGAAGTAGGCCAATATCACCGCTTTGATCGCCCCATGAACATCAGGCCCATTGCGTCGGAGCTGTTCTTCCAGCAAGCCGATCAAGGACTCCAACGCGTCAGCGTGCACCGCTGCGGCCAGCCTTGCTTTGTCGCCATAAAAATTGGTGAGGCTGCCAACAACGGCACCGGCTTCGCTGGCGATCATGGACAGTTTGGCCCCCTCAAATCCATGCGCGACAAAAAGCTTGCCGGCCCCCTCCAGGATCTGGGCGCGTCTGAGCGAGCTATCAGGGCTGAGACCAGTCATCGACATCGTCCTAAAATTCAATTCTAACCGCTCATCCGGACCAACCCAGGGGGATTTTTGGGCGTTCATAACGCGTTGATATATCATACTTTATAATTTCGACATGTATCCTTTCTGTCGTGACGGCCTTCTCCAGGCATGGACACGACGACAGCATGCACACCAGACTGCGCTGAGCCCACCTCGGCCAACCGCACGGAGGCGGCGCCTGCTGTGCCCCGGATGGCAGTGGGAAAGTCTGACGCAGACACCCAATTCCTGGCCGATCTCGCGCGCGCTTTGGCCCGGCAAGCCGCCGCGGCGGCCTGGCAGGCGCAACTCACCGATACCGTGAACATGCCGGCGGAGCTCCTGCCGACCTCCAGCTCCCGCTGCCGGCGTGGCGGCCGGATCAACTGACTCCAATGGTCGGGCTTGGATCAAGTCCTGCTTTTTTCGCATCACCGGTTGACGCATCCTTAAGGGGAACCGGCGACGATGCTGGTCGGACGGTGGAGTCGCCGGAGTAATCGACGCCAGGGTGATTCTCCGGCGATGTTGACCACCGTGAAGGGACCGTTATGACGCGCGCCGTGATTTACGCCCGCTACAGCTCAGACCAACAGCGCGACGCTTCGGTCGAGGACCAGGTGCGGCTGTGCAAGGAGCGGATCGCCTCCGAAGGATGGTCCCTGCTGCAGGTCTATGCCGACCGCGCCATCAGCGGGGCCACGACACTGCGGCCTGGGTATCAGGGTATTCTGGAAGGTGCCCGCGAGGCTGCTTTCGACGTCGTGGTCGCCGAGGCTCTGGACCGGCTGTCGCGCGACCAGGAAGACGTGGCGGCGTTGTTCAAGCGGCTGAAGTATGCCGGCATCAAGCTGATCACGTTGGCCGAGGGCGAGGTCAGCGAATTGCATGTCGGGTTGAAGGGCACGATGAACGCCCTCTTCCTCAAGGACCTGGCCGACAAGGTGCGGCGTGGTCTGCGGGGGCGGATTGAGAATGGCAAATCCGGCGGCGGCAATGCCTATGGCTATGATGTGGTGAAGCGGTTCGATGCCGACGGTGAGCCGGTTCGCGGTGATCGCACCATCAATCAAGTTGAGGCCGAGATCGTGCGCCGGGTGTTCAGCGACTACGCTGCTGGCGTATCGCCGCGGCAGATTGCCTTTCGGTTGAACGAGCAAGGCGTTGCAGCACCCCGAGGTGGGGCATGGAGCTCCAGCACAATCAACGGCAACCGTGCGCGCGGCACCGGCATTCTGAACAATGAGATCTATGTCGGGCGCTCAGTCTGGAACCGTCTGCGCTATGGCAAGGATCCGGAGACCGGCAGCCGCCGCTCGCGCGCCAACTCCGACAGTGCGGTGATCACCGTGTCCGTGCCGGAACACCGGATTGTGCCCGCCGCGCTGTGGGATGCGGCGAAGGCCCGCCAGGGCGATCTGGACCGCAAGGGCGAGGCGGCAGCTGACGGCACAGCTTCGTCACCGGCCTTCTGGTCGAAGCAGCGGCCGCGTTATCTGTTCTCCGGGCTGATGCGCTGCGGCGTATGCGGCGGTGGCTTCTCCAAGATCAGCCAGGAGCACTTTGGCTGCTCGACGGCGCGCAATAAGGGTGAGACCGCTTGCACCAACAGGATCGGGATTCGCCGTGACGTGTTGGAGAGCACGGTGCTCGACGGATTGCGGCACCGGCTGATGGACCCCGAGTTGTTCAAAATCTACGTGAGTGAGTTCACATCCGAATGGAACCGCATGCAGGCTGAGGCTGGTGCCGGCATCGCGGGACAGGAAGCGGAGTT
>Ga0075019_10001057_pt1 | contig 15684 bp, 10 predicted proteins | sample ColStrG_CSR_2013_FD_71473 | JGI IMG/M metagenome (GOLD analysis project Ga0075019, IMG submission 71473) | Freshwater sediment microbial communities in response to fracking from Pennsylvania, USA - Cold Stream Run_MetaG_CSR_2013 | ecosystem: Environmental > Aquatic > Freshwater > Creek >...
CGTCGGGCAGTCGGCTTCGGGTCCGACGGCCAACTAGCCTTGAGGAACTGATGGAATCTCGTGCTCCGGCCGTTGTTGCCGTCGTCGTTACCACCGGTTCCGGGCCAGGACTTGAAGCCACTGTGGCTTCTCTGGTGGCTCAGAACTACGAGGAACTAAGCCTGCTCGTCGTCGCGAACGGGGAGGCCGAGCACGTGCCGGCTCGGGTCGCCGCGATCGCGCCCAACGCGTTCGTGAGGGTCCTCGAAGACAATCGCGGATTCGGTACGGCGTGCAACGAGGCCTCGCTGATGGTCGAGGGATCGGCGTTCTTCGTCTTCTGCCACGACGACGTCAGACTCGATCCAGACGCCATCCAGTTGATGGTGGAGGCGGCCTTTCGCACGAACGCGGGCATCGTCAGCCCCAAGGTCGTCGCCTACGACGATCCGATGATTCTGTTGCACGTCGGCCAGACCTGCGACCGGTTCGGCGTCGTTCAGGAACGCTCGGAGCTCGGTGAGATCGACCACGGACAGCAGGACCTGGAACGCGACGTCTTCGTGGCCCCGGGCGGGGTGACGCTGGTGCGCTCCGACCTCTTCGCGACCCTTCGGGGCTTCGATCCCCTGATCCCGGTGCTGGGCGAGGACCTCGACCTGTGTTGGCGGGCCCAGATCGCTGGCGCTCGGATCATCGTCACGCCCCAGGCCCGGGTGGCCCACCGGGAGACCATCGCAACCGGTGAGCGACTGGTGAGCGCGGTGGGAACTCGTCGAGCGAGTCGCCAGGACCTGCAACGTCGACACCAACTGCTGGTCGTGGCCTCGGGTTGGGGTCTCTTCAACACGATCGTGACCTTGCTCGCCCTGATGTTGATGGACGTGATGGAACTGTCGCTCGCCGTCCTCGGACGCGACAACGACCGCATCGGGGCGATCCTCGGATCGTGGCGCTGGGCCTTCAACAACCGCAAGGGCATCCGGGCACGTCGGCGCCAGTGCCACGAGGTGCGGGTCCTTTCCGACGGCGACCTGCGTCGGCTCCAGGTGGCGGGTGCCAGCCGGGTCAAACGCTTCTTCTTCACGTTGCTGCGTCACGGCCTCGACAGAGCCCGGGGGATCCTGCCCGCCGAGGAGCACCACATCGGGGTTCAGGACTACGAGATCGACGGAGTGGGTTTCGCCGCGGCCTTCTCCGAGGAGGAGGAGTTCGACGAGATCCCCGAGAGCCCGTTGCTCGAGTTGCGAACCCGTCCCTCGCGATTCCTCACCTCATTCCGATCGCAGACGGCCGTGATCGCCGTGGTGGCGTTCCTGTGGCTCCTGGGATCGCGCAACCTCGTGGCGATGCACCTGCCGCTCATCGGTCGTCTCGCGCCGTTGGACTCCTGGTGGTCGATGTGGCGCCACTTCTTCGCCTCGTGGTCCCCGAGCGGCGTGGGCACCGGCACGCCCGGGATGCCCGGATACGGCGTGCTCGGCTTCGCGGGCACCTTCGTATTCGGTCGCATGGGGATCCTTCCGCGAATCGCCCTGATCGTTTCGGTGCCCTTCGGTTCCGTCGGCGTGAGTCGCTTGCTGCGAGGTCGGGTGTCGAATCGTGCTCGAGTCGTGGCGTCGGTCGCCTACCTGGCCATGCCCACCGGGCTCAACATGATCAGTGGAGGCCGGGTCGACGTCCTCATCGTCGTCGCCTTCGCCCCGTTCATCGTGCGACGAATCTTCGAGCTGTTGGACGTCCCCGGCTTCCGTCTGCGCGCATATACCGATCCCGTCCCCTTCGGACAGCGGGGCTGGCGAACCAGCGAAGCCGGCCAGCGAATGGTCGTCGTGATGTTGACCGCCCTGGTGTGCGCGATGGCCCCGGCCGCACTCGTCGTGGTCGCACTCGTCGTGGCCGGTGTCGTCGTGGCGCGGGCCCTCGAGCCCGACGCCGGATCGCCGATAAAGGGTTCGTGGCGGCTGCTCGGTTCGCTGGTGTTCAACGTGGCCATCTTCCTGCTGCCGCTGAGCGTCGACGTCGTCCTGGCGGGCAGGCGGGCCCTCGAGGTCTTCGGGCTCCCGCGCGGCCCCTGGTCGGCACCGTCCTTCGCCGACCTGGTGCGCGGCGTCGACGGCGGGTTCAGCGCCGGCTGGGTAGGTTGGCTCCTTCCCGCAGCCGCCGCACTCGGTCTGGTGCTATGTCGAGGCGAGCGGCGCCCGATCGCGTCCAAGGCCGCCACCATTGCCGTCCTGACCCTGGTCGTCGCCGTGCTCGACGCCCGTCACTGGATGGGATCGTTCGCCCCCGACCTCGACGTCCTGCTCGTCCTCTACTCGATCATGCTGGCGCTGCTCATCGGGCTCGGGGTCAGCGCCCTCGAACTCGACCTGCGTCAGGCCGGCTTCGGGTGGCGTCAAGTCTCCGCGGGCCTGATGATCGCTGTTCTGCTGGTCGCCATCGTTCCCTTCGCGGCGAGTTTCGCCAGTGGCCGGTTCGACCTTCCGACGACGAGCGTGGCCGAATCGTTGAGCACGCTCAGTCCGTCGAACAACGGCGGATATCGGGTGCTCTGGATCGGCGACCCGTCGGTGGTGCCCCTCGCCGGATGGTCGGTTGCGCCCGGCGTCGAAGCCGCGACGTCGACGAACGGGCTGCCCGCGGGCAACTCACTCTTCGTGGCCCCTGATTCGGGCACGTCGGACGTCTTGTTGGATTCGGTGCGTCTTGCCCTCCAGGGTCGGACCGTGCGCCTGGGTCAGCTCCTGGCGCCGGCCGGCATCTCGACCATCGTCGTCATGAACGCCGCCTCGCCGGAGCTCTCAGGGGTGCAGAGCGTGCCCATGCGTCCGGTGCCGAACTTGCTCCTGACCGAGCTGAACCGCCAGACCGACCTGTCGTTGGTGCTGCAGACGAGGTCGGTCACCGTCTACTCCAACGCCCTCTTCCACGGGTTGGTCTCACAGATTCCGTCCGGAGCGTCCTCCTATCAGCCGGTCTTCGCCAACGGCTCCAACACGGGTCCACTCGCCCCCAACGCCACGGTCGTGGCCGGTCTGGCACCAGCGGGAGCCTTCACGCTCGACGTCAACGGTCGTCCCAGTCCGCGGAGCACGAACGGAACCTGGACGCCGTTCTACAAGGTCGGAGCATCCGCTTCGGCGCCCATCGGCAAGCTGGTCCTCGACCAATTCCCCCTGAACGGTCTGCTCGCCCTCGTCACATTGGGCATGTGGAGCATCGTCTGGCTCGGCTTTGGATGGATCCAGCGCTTCGAGTGGCTGTTCACGGGCCGTCGACGTGATCGCGCCGTTGCCCGGCACCGAAGGGTGAAGGTCGATGCCTAGTCGCCGGCGGATCCCCCTCCTGGTCGTGCTGGCCGCCGTCGTCACCGCCACCGGTGTCGTCTCCTCGCTGGGCCGTGCCCAGAATCCCTCCGCGCTGCCGAGCGTGTTGGGGGCGACCGGATCGGTGGAGTCCGCCGCGCTGTACTGCACGGGGCTCACGAGCGCCAGGTACGGCGCAGTCGGTCACGTCACGTTGATGAACACCACCGGCCAACCTCGCGAGGTCACCGTCAACGCCAGTTCGGACAAGGGCCTCAAGTGGACCACTCAGTTGAGTATTCCCGGCTACTCGACCCAGACGGTCAACCCCGCCCAAGAGATCGCCGGCGACAGCTTCGGTATGACTGCGTTGGTGAGCGGAGGCGGCGTCGTAGGCGTCGCGGCAACATCGATGCGAGGCACCGAAGCTCCCTGTATCACGACGGGGGAGAAGACCTGGTACGCGGCCGGCTTCGACACCCTCGTCGGTTCACAAGCGGCGCTCAACATCTACAACCCCACCGCCACCCCCGCGGTTTTGAACGTCACGACCTATTCGGCGTCGGGCTTCAGCGCACCGGCCCCCTTCCAAGGGCTCTCGGTTGGCCCCCACGGTCAGGCGCGCCTGGATCTGGGCGCCCAGGTCGTCGCGACGGCGAACTTCGGCGTCCGGGTCAATGTCCTGCGCGGTGTCGTCGCCGTGGTCGGGGTTCAGAAGTCCGGGACGCGAATCTCGTTCAACACCGGATCCCTCCAACCGATCACGACCGCCGTCTTCCCGCGCGTTACGACGGCCAACCAGTCGACGGCCCAGATCCGCATCGCCAACGCCGGTCCACTGGCCGCTACCGTGACCCTGAACGTCACCCTCGCGCCCTACACCCTCAGCCCGCTCACCGAGACCGTCGCTCCTTTCTCGAGCGGGTTGGTGACGATCACCCCGAACCCGGCCATTCCAGCCGCCGGTTACGCGTCGGTGCTGATGAACTCGAGTGAGCCGGTCACCGCGGCGCTCCTGACGGGAAACCCATCGGGCACGTCGCTCTCGGCGTCGGGGTCGACGTCGTCGAACTTCGTGGTCGGCGACGTCTACGGACAGGGCTACGACGCGGCGGCCCTCACCAACGTCTCGTCGCGACCGATCACCGTCGTGGCGAGCATCTCCCGGGGACGGGGCCAGACTCCGACAAGCCAGAGCGCGACCATCGCGGGCAACTCGACCGCAGGCTTCCAGAGCCTGTTCAACCAGAACCTCCGGGGGTCGACCGTTGTGTTGCGTTCGTCGGAGCCTTCGCTCCAGGTGACGTTGACGCTTCCGACGAATCCCGCCGGCACGATCCTGATCGAAGCGTTAGACGGCCGGTAGGGCCGGAGGCTGCCAGACGGGCTTCGCGGCCGCCGGGTTGACCGGCGTCGCACCCCTGGTGACGGCCGAATTCGACCCCACGCCCGCCAGGGCGCTGACGGTCTTGCTGCCTTCGGGGTGTACGGGTTCGCCGTGCGCCTCGTCGATAAGTCGTGCCGCGGTCTCGCCGTCGATGGTCTCGTGCTCAAGCAGTGCGCGCGTCAATGACTCGAGGCCGCGCCGGTGCAGGGTCAGCACTTCAATGGCCCTCGTCTCTTGCTCGCGCAGGATGCGCTCGACCTCGTCGTCGATGACCTGCGAGGTGTGGTCCGAGTAGTCACGGGTGTGCATGAGGTCCTCACCCAGGAAAACCTGGTTGTTCGAGCCCCAGGCCATCGGCCCGATCTCCTTGGACATTCCCCATTCGCGGACCATCCGACGGGCCAGCTCAGTATTTCGCTGCAGGTCGTCGGCGGCGCCGGTCGAGAGGTCGCCGTAGACGAGCAGTTCGGCAACTCGGCCACCCATGCGCATGCACAGGGAGTCCTCGAGGTGTTGGCGCGCCATGATGTGACGGTCCTCTTCGGGCAACGTCATCGTCACGCCGAGGGCCATGCCACGTGGGATGATCGTGATCTTGTGCAGGGGATCGGTCTTGTCGAGCACGTAGGCCAACAGCGCGTGACCACTCTCGTGAAAGGCGATCCGTTCGCGCTCGTCGTCCTGCAGGACCATGGTGTCGCGCTGCTGACCCATCATCACCCGGTCCCGGGCCGATTCGAAGTCCTCCATGCCAATGGTTTCCGAGTGGCGCCGTACGGCGTGCAGGGCGGCCTCGTTCACCAGGTTGGCGAGGTCGGCCCCGCTCATCCCGGGTGTGCCGCGGGCGACGAGGGCCATGTCCACCGAGGGATCGAGGGGTTTGTTCTTCGAGTGCACTTGAAGGATGGGCAAACGCTCTTCGAGATCGGGTAGCGGGACGACGATCTGACGGTCGAAGCGCCCAGGCCGCAACAGCGCCGGGTCGAGGACGTCGGGTCGGTTGGTAGCCGCGATGACGACGACGCCTTCAGTCGGGTCGAAACCGTCCATCTCGTTGAGCATCTGGTTGAGGGTCTGTTCACGCTCATCGTGGCCTCCGCCGACCCCGGCACCACGTTTGCGACCGATCGAGTCGATCTCATCGATGAAGACGATCGCGGGCGCCTGTTTACGAGCCGTCGCGAAGAGGTCACGAACTCGGCTGGCGCCGACGCCCACGAACATCTCCATGAAGTCAGACCCCGAGACCGAGAAGAATGGCACCCCGGCTTCACCGGCCACCGCCCGCGCCAACATGGTCTTACCGGTTCCGGGCGGACCGACGAGCAGGATGCCCTTGGGGATCAGCGCGCCGATCTCCTTGTAGCGCGCGGGCGTCTTAAGGAACTCCACGACCTCGTTGATCTCCTGCTTGACCCCGAAGTAGCCCGCCACATCGGCGAAGGTCGTCTTGGGACGATCCTGATTGAACTGCTTGGCCTTGGACCGGCCGACCGACATCATGCCGTTCATCTGACCGCGAGCCTGTCGGCTGGCGAACACCATGAATCCTCCGAAGATGAGGATCCAGATGAGATACGGCAGGAATGTCGAAGCGAAACCCGAAGGGTTCGCGAACGTGACGTTGACGTTGGCGCCCTTCAGCGTGTTGACCTCGTCGGTGAGGGCCGGGGCCGGTCCGTTGGCGGTGTAGTTGGTGCCGTCGGTCAACTGGCCCGTGATGACACCGTTGGAGTTGTTGATACTGGCCGAGAGCACGTGCTGGGCGCGGGCTTCGTGGATCAGGGCCGAGTACGAGATCGTCTTGACGGTCTTGCTCGAGAACAGCGAGGGGATGACCAGGATGCCCAGCACGAAGGCCACGATCGCGATCGTCACGAGCCGGCGACGGCTTTCGGGGGCCATTGGCTTGTCGCCACCTGGCACGAACCGCTTCAAACCGTTCTTATCATTCATGGGTGTACTCACGTATCTAATCTAGAGGTGATTTGTCACATATCGACTGGCGGCCAGGCAAAACCGGTCTGCTTGTTAGCGTTGGACGCTGTGAACCCTTTGACCGCCCCGGCATCCTTGGCCCGACCGAGAGTCGGGGCGATTCTCGTCGCGGCGGTCGTGGGTTTCCTCGGCGGGCAGATCCTGGCGATGATCCTGGACGCAATCGCGGTCCAGGTAACCCACTTCCCGGGTGGCCTGAGCGCCCTGGGCACGGCTTCCTCGCCCCCGTGGTGGTCCAACGCGCTCGGACTCGTCGGGCTGTGGACGGGTTTCGCCGGCGCGATCCTCTTCGCCTACCGGCGAGGCAATCTACGTCCACTGCCCAGTCAGTGGAGGGCGCGTCCAAGTGACGTCTGGTACGTCGCGCTCGGCGTGGGCTGCCAGGTGGCGGTGGACCTGGCCTACCGTCCACTGCACCTGCACGACATAAATGGCCCGGTGCACCGTCTCTTCGACGCGGCCCACGGTCCGACGTTGGTCGTGCTCATCGTCATGACCGCGCTATTCGCTCCGGTGATGGAGGAGTGGTTGTTTCGTGGGGTGATCTTCCGGGCGATCAGCGAAGGTTCAGTCGAATACGGGAGTCGGCGGGCGTTGTTCACCGGGGTGCTCGCGAGTTCGGGATTGTTCGCACTCGCTCACGCCGAACTGGCACAGTTCGCCGGTCTCGCCTTCCTGGGCGTCGTGCTCGCGGTCCTCGTGCACCGCACGAATCGCCTGATTCCGAGTGTGGTGACCCACGTCTCGTTCAATGCGGTCGCGATCATCGCCCTGGTCTCGCAGCGAGCGAGCCACTGATGCTTCGCCGGTTGAGGCAACTGTCCACGCCGATGCGGGTGCTGGACGCGACATTGATCATCGGGGTCATCTTCGTCACGATATGGTCGCTGCACCCGTCGTTGCTCCTGTCCTCGACGCTGATCACCGGCGGCGACACCGGTGCGCACGTGGCGCTACCGGCGTACCTGCGTAGTTCGGGAGGTCTCTTCAACCTCACCCCGTGGTATCCGGGTTGGTTCGCGGGGATGCCCGCCTACACCTACTACTTCGTCCTGCCCGACGTGCTGGCCACGCTGGCGAGCTACGTCTTCAGTTTCGCGGTCGCCTTCAAATTGGCCACGGTGCTCGGGTCGGTCCTCATGCCGATCACCGCCTACGCGATGGGACGCCTCTTCCGGGCACCTCGGCCGGTTCCGGCGGCGCTCGCGATGGCGACCCTGCCCTTCCTGTTCGACGCCACCTTCACGATCGACGGCGGAAACCTCTTCTCGACGATGGCCGGCGAATACGCCTTCTCGCTGTCCCTCGCCCTGGCGTTACTGACCATCGGACTCTTTGCTCGCGGGATGCGCACCGGGCGCGGGTACTGGCTCGTCGCCATCGCGCTGAGCACGACACTCGCCGCGCACGTTCTGCCCTGGCTGTTCACCGTCGCCGCGGCGGGCGTACTCATGGTCTTCGAACTTCTCGCCCGGCGAGGGATCGGTGATCCCCGTGACCCGGTGGTCGAAGGCGACTATTCACGTCCGTTCAGATTCGTGCTGGGCGCGGGTCTGCTCTCGGGTCTGCTCTCGGCGTGGTGGCTCCTGCCGTTCGTGACCACCCAGAATCTCACCAACTCCATGGGTTACACCAACGACAGCGTCTCGAACCTGCGGTCCATCTTCTCGATTCTCGGCTGGTACAACTCGAACGGAAGCGCGGCGGGCGACCGCTGGGTCATCGTGCTGGCGGGGCTGGCGTTGGTGACGGCCTTCGCCGTCCGTGACCGACTCGGAATGTTCCTCACCTCGACGGCGGCCCTTTCGCTCGCCGCGTTCGTCTTCGACCCCCAAAGCGTGATCTGGAATGAACGACTCGTACCGTTCTGGTTCGTCATGATCCACCTCAGCGCCGGTTGGCTCTTCGGCTACCCCCTCTCTCGTTGGGTCAACTGGAGTCGCCGCCGCCGAGAACCCCAGGAGTCCGTGACGCCGGCAAGTGCAGCGATCGACGACGACTTCGTCACGGCCATCCTGGCCGCGGGCGAGCAGGGGGCCGTGGTCGATGCGAAATCGACCGAGGGTGAAGAGGAGTGGTCCGACTGGGCGCTGGTCGATGACTCCGCCGAGAACGCACTGCGCGTCGCCCGACGAACGGTGCGCTCAACGGTGGCCATCGCACTGCTCGGCCTGGCCTCGGTGGTGCCGGGACTGATCCCGCCGGCGGCGTCGGCTCTCGGTCTGCACACGAGCGGTAATCAAGTGAGCGGTTGGGCGCAGTGGAACTACTCCGGCTACCAGGCCAAGCCCGCCTGGCCCGAATATCACGACCTGATGACCACCATGCAACGGATCGCCAACCGCTACGGCTGTGGTCGCGCGATGTGGGAGTACAACAGCTCGGAAAATCGTTTCGGCACGCCGATGGCGCTGATGCTCTTGCCCTACTGGACGAACAACTGCGTCGACTCAATGGAGGGTCTGTTCTTCGAGTCCTCGGCGACTACGCCATACCACTTCCTCAACCAGGCCGAACTGAGTGCGTCACCGAGTAATCCCCAGGTCGGCCTGCCCTACGGCAACCTGGACGTGACCGAAGGCGTCGAGCACCTCCAGATGCTGGGTGTCAAGTACTACATCGCCTTCTCGCCCGCCGTCATCGCCCAGGCCGACGCCGACCCCAACCTGCGCCTGGTCGGCCAGACGAAGGCCTGGCCGACTCCGGGGGTGCGTTGGCGGGTCTACCTCATCAAGGACAGTTCGCTGGTCCAACCCCTCACCACCATGCCCAACGTCGTGGCAGGTCTGACCAGTCGGGTGGGCTGGCTCAACGCCAACACCACGTGGTGGCTCGACCCGAAACTGTGGCGAACGGTCGCGGCCTCCGGCGGTCCGGCCGCGTGGCCCCGCGCGACGTCGATCTCGACGATGAACTCGACGATCACCCTACCGAGTGACACCGTCACTTCCGTGCGCATGGGCACCCAATCGGTCTCCTTCCACGTCAGCACGCTGGGTGTTCCGGTCCTCGTGAAGATCTCCTACTTCCCGCGCTGGCACGCGCTCGGAGCCACTGGGCCATACCGCGTGAGTCCGAACCTCATGGTCGTGGTCCCCACTTCGCATGACGTTTCGCTCACCTACACGAACACGCCGGCGCTGAGCGTGGCGAATCTGGTCAGCAACCTGACCGCTCTGGTCGGGGTCGTCATACTGCTGCTGGCGTGGAGAAGACGGCGAAATGCCCGACTGTAGAGTGGTCCATGGTGGATACGACGACGATATTCAAGGCTTACGACATTCGAGGGACGTACCCCGACCAGATCGATGAGCGACTGGCGCGCGCGGTCGGCTCGGCCTTCGCCACCTTCGTCGGCGCTCCGCGGATAGTCATCGCGCGGGACATGCGCCCATCGGGGACGTCGCTGTGCGACGCCTTCGCGCTAGGGGCCCGCTCGGTCGGAGTCGAGGTGGTCGACCTCGGACTGGCTTCGACTGACTTCCTCTACTTCGCCTCGGGCGACCTCGACGCCCCCGGGGCCATGTTCACGGCTTCGCACAATCCGGCCCAGTACAACGGCATCAAACTGTGCATGGCCGGAGCTCGGCCGATTGGGGTCGAGACGGGACTCGGTGAGATCGAAGCCCAGACCATCGCCTTCTACGAACGGCCCGCGGACGGGACGCTAGCGTCGATAGAGCCACTGGATCTCATGGACCGATGGGTCGCGCACGTGCACTCGTTCGTCGACCCGACCAGACTTCGTCCGCTCAAGATCGTCGCCGACACCGCCAATGGGATGGGCGGCTTCATCGTCCCCAAGGTCTTCTCAGCCCTGCCCTTCGACGTCGAGATCATGTACGCCGAACTGGACGGCACCTTCCCCAACCACCCCGCGGACCCGCTCAATCCGGACAACGTCGTCGACCTTCAGCGGCGGGTCCTCGAGGTGGGCGCCGACCTGGGTCTCGCCTTCGACGGTGACGCCGACCGAGTCTTCTTGATCGACGAGCAGGCCCAACCGATCAGCGGGTCGACGACGACCGCGATGGTCGCGGCGGCCATGTTGCGTCGCGAGCCCGGTGCGACGATCCTGTACAACCTCATCTGTTCGAAGGCCGTTCCCGAAGTGATCGCCGAAGGCGGCGGCGTCGCCGTGCGCACTCGGGTGGGACACAGCTACATCAAGCAGGTCATGGCCGACACCGGGGCGATCTTCGGAGGAGAACACTCCGGCCACTACTACTTCCGCGACAACTATCGGGCGGATTCGGGCATCATCACGGCGATGGTGGTCCTCGAGTTGCTGAGCGTCGCCGGAGTGCCGATGTCCGAGTTGGTGCGGCCCTTCGACCGTTACAGCGACAGTGGAGAGATCAACACGGTGGTCGAGAATCCGGCCGCGGTCGTCGCCGCGGTCGCTGAGAGACTGCGCGCCAGCGCCGCCGTGATCGACACGCTCGACGGGCTGACCGCTGACCTTGGTGATTGGTGGTTCAACCTGCGCCCGTCCAACACCGAGCCCCTGCTTCGGCTCAACGTCGAGGCCAGGAACGACGAGGAGTGCCAGAAACACGTCAACGAGGTCCTCGCCATGATCAAGGAGCAATGAACATGCCGCTCGACTCATTCCTACTGGCGTTACTGGAGGACCCGGTCGACCACGGCGAACTGCTCTACATTCCGGCCGCGGACATTCTCTACAACCCGCGTCGGCGGGTCGCCTACGCGGTCCGTGAGTCGATCGCGGTGCTTCTACCGGACGAATCGCGCCCGGCGAGCGACGAAGAGCACGCCGCTTGGACCAGCGACGCGAGCGCGGTGCACACGGGCCGATAGTCAGCGCAGGACGGGACCTCTAAGCGGATTCGAATCAGTCGAGCCGCTCGACGATCATCGCCATTCCCTGACCGCCGCCGACGCACATGGTCTCCATGCCGAATCGCTTGCCCGAATCCTCCAGCGAGTTGAGCAAGGTGGTCATGATGCGAGCTCCGGTCATGCCGAATGGGTGTCCCAGAGCGATCGCGCCCCCACGGATGTTCAATTTGTCGAGGCTGATCCCGAGGTGCTTGGCACTGGGCAGGACCTGGGCCGCGAAGGCCTCGTTGATCTCGACCAGATCGATGTCGTCAATGGTCATGCCGGCCCGCTTCATGGCCTGACGACAGGCCTCGATCGGTCCGAGGCCCATGATCTCAGGGTTGAGGCCGCTCACACCGCTCGCCACGATTCGCGCCAGCGGCTTGATGCCGAGCTCGCGCGCGCGGGAGTCACTCATGACGATCACGGCCGCCGCACCGTCGTTGAGCGGACAGGCGTTGCCGGCGGTGATGGAACCGCCGTCACGGAAGACCGGCTGGAGGGTCGAGAGCTTCTCCAAGGTGGTGCCGGCCCGGGGACCATCGTCCTTACTGACCGTCGTGCCGTCGGGCAGGGTCACGGGAATGATCTCGCGCTCGAAGAAACCGTTGGCCTGATGCGCCACAGCCAACTCCTGACTGCGCACGGCGAACTCGTCCATCTCGAGTCTCGACACCTTCTCCAACTCGGCGACGTTCTCCGCGGTCTGACCCATGGCGATGTAGATGTCGGGCAGGCCCGGCTGGGGGGTCCAAGGTTCGGTCGACCTTTCGGAACGTCCCTGGGTCCGGGCGATTGCTTCGGCGAAGAGCGGGTTCATGGCCTTGCCACTATCCGAGGCACCGCTGGCGAATCGCGACACCGTCTCGACGCCGGCGGCGATGAAGACGTCGCCCTCTCCGGCGCGGATGGCGTGGGCGGCCATGCGAATCGTCTGCAGCGACGACGAGCAGTACCGGTTGACCGTCACGCCGGGGACGTTGTCGAGGCCCGCGAGTACCGCGACGACTCGAGCGACGTTGAATCCCGATTCTCCGGCGGGCTGACCGCAACCGACCATCAGGTCCTCGACCGAATGGGGATCGAGCTGGGGGACCTTGGCGAGGACCTCGCGCACGACGTGGGCGGTGAGGTCGTCCGGGCGAACGTCGACGAGCGAGCCCTTGAAGGCTCTACCGATTGGGGTTCGACCAGTGGCAACGATTACGGCTTCGGGCATTGAATCCTCCTAGGGCTACTGCAGGGTAACTCAGGTGAGCATAGTGAATCGCCCGCCAGCGCTTCTAGGAACTCGGCAGGGGTCCCGCGTCTTCGAAGCCCTGGCGCACGCCTTGACCGGCGCGCTGGCTGAGCTGCTCGGGCTCGAACAGCATCCAGTAGGCGTTGCGGGCGTGCTTGCGCGAGCGACTATCGAACACCGAGGCGAGGACTTGCGGGTCATCGGCCTCGTCCTCGTGGACGAATACCTCGAGAATCGGCGTGGAGGTGAGGAGTTGGGCCTGCATTATCCCTAGGGCGGCCTCGTGGGCGCACTGCTTGTCGATGGGCGCCTTGCCGGGCATGCCGAGCGCCACGACGATCGAGCAGCCCTCTCGCTCGATCAGGATCTTGGAGGCGACGGCCAGATCCTTGAACCCCGGTACGGTCTTCGAGATCACGCTGAACTTGTCTCCGTATCCGGGACAGTTGGACAACTCGTCGCGCGCCGCGGCACCCATGTCGTAACGCGCGAACATGGTATCCACGACCCCGATCTTGATCTTCTTCGGGGTTTTGCTCTTCTTCGACATATCACTCCGATCCCTGACCTTTCCAGTGTATGGAACCCGACGAACTCGTCGTCGGGAGAGGATTTTCGCTCGGCGTAGAGTGGCTCTAACAGGAGGAGATCTAATGGCGTGGGACTTTGAGACTGAACCGGAATTCGAGGAGAAACTCGCGTGGATGCGCGGTTTCGTGAAGGAGGAGATCTTCCCGATTGAGACTCTCAACCTGCCCCACGACCAGATGATCAAGTTCATCAAGCCCCTTCAAGACGAAGTGCGCCGGCGCGGCCTCTGGGCCGCGCACCTGCCAGCGGAGCTGGGCGGGATGGGATTCGGACAGGTGAAGCTCGGTCTCATGCACGAGATTCTGGGTCAGACGCCATACGGCCCGGTCGTCTTCGGCAACAACGCTCCCGACAGCGGCAATGCGGAACTTCTAGCCGCGGGAATGGAGATGACGGGGCGCGAGGACATCCGCGAGCGCTGGCTCACTCCGCTGCTCGAGGGCAAAATCCGTTCCGGGTATTCGATGACCGAGCCCAACAGCGCCGGCAGCGACCCCCGACTACTCAAGTCGACCGCCGTACTGGACGGCGAGGAGTGGATCATCAACGGTCACAAGTGGTACACGACCAATGGTTCAGTGGCGGACATCCTGATCGTGATGGCCGTGACCAATCCCGACGTCCACCCTTATCAGGGCTCTTCGATGTTCGTCGTTCCGGTGAACACGCCCGGCGTCACGATTGTCCGCGACGTCGGTTCGATGGACGATCCGGAGATCCATTACGGACGGTTTGGAAACCACGCCGAGATCCTCTACGAGGACGTCCATATCCCGGCCGATCACCTCATCGGTCCTGAGGGTTCGGGTTTCCTGCTCGCCCAGACCCGCTTGGGTCCGGGCCGTATCCACCACTGCATGCGTTGGCTGGGCCAGTCGCAGCGGGCCTTTGACATGATGTGCGAAAGGGCCCTCAGTCGCTACACACACGGTTCGTTGCTCGCCGAGAAGCAGACGGTGCAGAACTGGATCGCCGATTCCCGAGCGGAGATGCACGCCGCGAGGCTCATGACCCTGCAGGCGGCGTGGAAGATGGACAAGGTCGGCGCCTCGGCCTCGCGAGACGAGATCGCCATGATCAAGTACTACGGTGCGTCGGTTCTGCACAACGTCATCGACCGGGCCATCCAGACCTACGGTGCCCTCGGCTACTCCTGCGACATGCCCCTCGAAGCCATGTATCGCTGGGCGAGGGCGGCGAGGATCTACGACGGACCGGACGAGGTGCACCGTCAGACAGTCGCGCGCCACGCGTTGAAGGAGTACACGCCGAGCGAGGTGCCCACTGAGTTCATTCCCGTTCGGGCCAAGGCGGCGCGTGAGAAGTTCGCCGACATGCTCGAGTTCCTCGAGAGCGAATCGGCCTAGCGCGGAGCGAGCCCTTGCACCGCGTCGATTAACTCGACGCCGAAGGGGATGACGGCCATCGTGGGTATCTGCACGCCGGCGTCGACGTAGCGCTGGACGTGTTCGCGACACTGGGCGTAGGAGCCATGGATGATCAGATCATCGACCACGGAGTCGGGAATGACCTCGTTGGCCAGCTTGCGGTCGCCGTTGGCCCAGGCCTCCCACATCGGTCCCAGGACCTCGGTGCGCCCGAGCCAGCGATGGAATTCGGCGTAGGCGTTGACGGTCAGATACGAAGAGATCATCCGGCGACCGATGAAGCGCGCGGTGTCGGCGTCCTCGGTGGGTATGACGAAGAGACGAGCCGCGATCGTCTTTCCGTCGCCGACCTCGCTGCGACACTTGGCCACGTCGTCAGCCCCCAACCAGTTGAGGATCGCGCCGTCGGCCTCACTGCCCGCGAGACGCAGCATCCCCGGGCGCAGCGCTCCGAGCAGGATTGGCGGGCGCTCGAGTACCGGACGAGACAACTTGAAACCGTGGACTTCGAAGGTCTCGAAGACTTCGTCGATCTTCTCGCCGTCGAGGGCTCGCTTGACGAATCGCAGCACGTCACGGGTCCGCGCGTAGGGCTTCTCGTAGGCGACCCCGTTCCATCGTTGGACCACCGGCTCGCTCGAGGCACCCAGACCCATGATGAATCGACCGCCCGCGACTTCAGCCATGGCTGCGATGCTCATCGCCAGAAGTCCGGCACCTCGGGTGAACACCGGCGTGACCGCCACGCCGAGATTCAGTCGCGGCTCCCAGGCGGCCGCCAGGGTCAGGGGGGTGAATCCATCGGCGCCGTCGACCTCGGATGACCAAACGTCGGTGTAGCCCAGGTCGGCGAGTCGATGAAACCACTCCTTGTGATCGGGTAGCGAGACGCTGTCGAACGGGATGGTGATGCCGTAGCGAGATGTCATTGTCTCAGTGTTCCAGATT
>Ga0075019_10001058_pt1 | contig 15666 bp, 13 predicted proteins | sample ColStrG_CSR_2013_FD_71473 | JGI IMG/M metagenome (GOLD analysis project Ga0075019, IMG submission 71473) | Freshwater sediment microbial communities in response to fracking from Pennsylvania, USA - Cold Stream Run_MetaG_CSR_2013 | ecosystem: Environmental > Aquatic > Freshwater > Creek >...
CAGGCTGATTCGGCGCGACCACTTTACGCGCAACGATATCAGCATCTACCACGTTAATACCTAAGGCTTCGAAGCGTTTGGATACCTCAGACTTTCCGCTTCCAATGCCGCCTGTGAGCCCGACAATCATTTTGCGTTACTGCTTAGTGGTGGTTGAATGCATAACTGATATAGGCTTGATTAATATCTTGCCCCCACATCAATGCAATCCAACCCGCAATGGCTAAATAAGGGCCGAAAGGAATAGGAATATTTTTATCGCGGCCCAGTATCAGTATCATACTAATGCCAATTACCGCCCCCACTAAAGAGCTGAGCAAAATAATTTGCAAGAGCATCTGCCAGCCAAGCCATGCACCAAGAGCGGCGAGTAATTTGAAATCACCGAATCCCATGCCTTCTTTACCCGTTAACCATTTAAACAACCAATACACGGAATAGAGCGACATATAGCCACCTATTGCGCCCCAGAGTGCGCTGGGTAAATTGGTAAATAATCCAAAATAGTTAACGATTAAACCAAGCCAAAGAAGTGGTAGCGTAATTGAGTCGGGGAGTAATTGAGTATCTATATCGATCATCGTCAATGCAATGAGGCACCAAGTAAAAACAAGGCAAGCCAGTCCAGTTTCATTCACACCAAATACATAAATTGCAATTAACGAAAACAGGCCGGTAATCACTTCGATAATAGGGTAGCGAATAGAAATTCGAGTTTTGCATGCCGAACATTTTCCACGCAAAAATAGATAACTAATGACGGGAATATTCTCCCAAGGTTTGATTTTGTGTCCGCAACATGGGCAAGTGGAATTGGGTGTAACGAGATTAAATGCTGTATTTGAATGGGCGTTTAGGTAGCTATTGGTTTTTTTATAAGTGTCTTTTAAATTTTCTTCGCCAATCATACTGACGCATTCAGCGATAAAACCACGTTCCATCATTTTAGGTACGCGATAAATCACAACATTTAAAAAACTACCCACCAATAGGCCTAAAATAGCGGCACCCAGTAATCCAAAAATCGGAAAGAGTTCTAGCGCTTTTACAATATCCGTCACTGTTATACCACTTGGCCGAGTTGGAAAATAGGCATGTACATGGCAACCATAAGTCCACCCACCAAAATACCCAGCACTGACATGATCATAGGTTCCAGCAAGGACGTTAGGCTATCAACCGTATTATCAACAGCTTCTTCGTAGTAGCTTGCAACTTTATCCAGCATCGCATCCAACGCACCGGACTCTTCACCAATGGCGGCCATTTGAATCAAGAGTGTTGGGAAAATTCCGCGAGCTTTTAGCGCTGCATTTAACTGTATACCAGTGGAAACATCTTCACGGACTTTAATAATGGCATCAGCATAAATTTTATTCCCCGCCGCACCTGCAACCGATGTGAGTGCTTCAATTAACGGGACACCTGCTGCAAAAGTGGTGGATAAGGTGCGTGCAAAACGAGCCATGACGGATAAATAAATTATTTGACCGACCACAGGAATTTTTAATACGTAGCGATCAACTAAATACGCAAATGCCGTTGATCGACGAGCCGCTTCTTTGAATACAAACACGCCAGCAACCATACCGCCTAATATCCATAACCAGTAGTGTTGTGCCAAATCAGAAAGATGTAACACAAACAGCGTAAATGCCGGTAAGTTTGCGCCGAAACTACTAAAGGTTTCAGCAAATTGCGGCACTACTTTTACGAGCAGAATGCCCGTCACTATAATCGCAACCACCACTACGGCAATCGGGTAACTCAAGGCTTTTTTAATTTTTGCTTTTAACTTTTCAGTTTTTTCTTTGTAAGTTGCAATACGATCCAGCATGGTTTCTAGCGCACCGGCTTGTTCGCCTGCTTCTACTAAGTTACAGAAAAGATCATCAAAATACTTTGGGTGTTCACGGAGCGATGGAGCGAAACCGCCACCAGCGGCAACACTATCGCGAATACTCAATACCAATTTGCGCAATGTAGGATTATCCAAACCATCGGCAACAATATCGAAGGCTTGCACCAAGGGCACGCCTGCTTTCATCATGGTTGCCATTTGACGTGCGAACACGGCAATATCCATAGGCTTAATAGCTTTACCCGCGCTACCAAACAAAGGCTTAGATTTTTTGGATACCGATTTCGCGGATATGCCTTGCTTCAATAACTGCGCTTTCGCTAAAGCGGGGCTGGAGCTATTAATTTCACCTTGAACTGGGCTGCCTTTTTTATCAACACCTTTATATGTATAGGTATTGATAACGACACTGGGTTTTGCTGCCGTTTTTGATTTTTGAGTAGTGGTAACGCTAGCCATAGGTTAGTCCTTGGTGACTCGGTTAGCCTCTTCAAGGCTGGTTAGCCCCATTGCAACTTTGCGCAATGCGGAAATACGTAAATTATTAAAGCCTGCCTCTTTGGCAGCGCGAGCAATTTGCAAAGAGTTGCCGCCCTCCATTATAAGGTTGGCAATTGTCGGGGTGATGCGAACCACTTCATAAACACCTAGTCGACCTTTGTAGCCGCCATTGCAGCTTTGACAGCCAACGGGATGATACAGCTGGAACTCTGAGCGCGGAATGCCAATATCATCGAAACCTTCTTCCGTTAAAATAGCCGCTGGAATGTCGGTAGCCGGTTTGCGACAAACGCTACACAATCGGCGCGCCAAACGTTGGGCGATAATCAAGCTCACGCTGGTGGCAATATTGAAGGCAGGTACGCCCATATTCATTAAACGTGTGAGGGTTTCAGGGGCGCTATTGGTGTGTAGTGTGGACAATACCAAGTGACCGGTCTGCGCGGCTTTAATAGCGATTTCGGCGGTTTCAAGGTCACGAATCTCGCCCACCATGACAATATCGGGGTCTTGACGCAGGAATGAGCGCAGCGCTTCGGCGAAGGTGAGCCCCACCCGCGTATTCATTTGAACCTGATTAATGCCTTCAAGATTGATTTCCACCGGGTCTTCCGCTGTTGAAATATTCAACTCGGGTGTATTCAGAATATTTAAACCGGTATAGAGGGAAACTGTTTTACCGCTACCAGTTGGCCCAGTTACCAAAATCATACCTTGCGATTGAGCGAGGGCATCCAAATAGAGTTTTTTCTGAAAATCTTCGTAACCCAACGCATCAATCCCTAGTTTGGCGGAGCTAGGGTCCAAAATACGCAATACAATTTTTTCGCCGAAGAGAGTGGGTAAGGTGTTTACACGGAAATCAATCGCACGGGTTTTAGACACCTTCAATTTGATGCGCCCGTCTTGCGGAACCCTGCGCTCTGAAATATCCATTTGCGACATAACTTTCAACCGCGCTGCCATACGGCTTGCAAGGTTTACGGGGGGCTTGGCAACCTCATGTAAAATGCCATCGGTACGAAACCGCACACGATAGGCCTTTTCATAGGGCTCAAAGTGAATATCAGAAGCCCCGCCTTTAATAGCATCAAGCAGTACCTTATTAATGTACTTAACGATAGGTGCTTCATCAGCTTCCGAGGTTTTGTCATCATGTCCTGCGTTTTCATCGACGGCTTGAACATCTAAATTGTCGAGATCTGAATCATCAAGACCGTCAAAAGCATCATTTAAGTTGTCTTGTGCGGTTAAAAATTTTTCAATGGCCGCAGCCAGTTTATCGGCTTCAACTAAAATGGCGTCAGTATTGAGGCCGGTATTAAACTTAATCTCATCCAGTGCATACAGGTCGGTGGGGTCGGCTACCGCAAGGAATAGACGCGTTCCTCGTTTAATAATAGGTAGCGCATGGTGTTTGCGAATAAGTTTTTCGTCAACGAGTTTGTCCGGTATGGCATCGCGACTCAACGCATCCAAGTCAAATAATGGCGCACCAAACTCTTCTGAAGCGGCTCGCGCGATAGTACGTGAATCCAGCAAACCATTGGCAACCAAGTGTTGAACGAAAGGCATTTTTTCTTTCGCGGATTGCGCCAGTGCTTTGCGTGCAATTTCTACATCCAAAAGATTATCGGCGACTAAGCGGCGCGCCAGACCATTTAAATGTGTGGGTGTATTCATCTGTGTGCTCCGGCCGGAGGAGTTGCGGCACTAGCAATTTGTGTTCAAATATTTATTTAATTTGTAAGCTTAACTGTAATCGATAACTTACTGTAATTGCTACATTTATAGTAAGGACTTGAAGTATAGAACACAAAATTTCCATACTTGATAAAACAATAATAGAAGTGTTTTCGGTGCTTCGTGTTTATGTATTGGCCAATTAATGACAAAAAATGTCACTTTTTGCTTTATTTTGCGGTTTTATTAATGTTCTAGAATATTTAGTTGATGCTTATAGATCACAATTAGTGTGACATGAGTCTCGTTTCACTTGTGAGCCTGTAGTGCTGTATTTTTATTGAAGCTATGCTCGGTACGCGCCGTCGCTGTATTTGTTGTGAGTGAGTGGCCCAAAGGATTAACAAAAAAGGCGATGGCGCTCTTGAATAACAAAATTGGTATGCCCTTTGCTCAATCTACCCTGAGTTGGCTGTTTGGCAACCTAATTAATACATCTTTGGAGATAAATATGAAACAAGCAATGCAAAAAGGTTTTACCTTGATTGAATTGATGATCGTAGTAGCGATCATTGGTATTTTGGCTGCGGTAGCTCTGCCCGCTTATCAAGACTACACTGCGCGTTCGCAAGTATCTGAAGCATTGAGTTTGGCTGCCGGTCCACAAACTGCTGTGACCGAGTTTTGGAGTAATAAAGGGTATTTGCCTAGTAATAACGCTTCGGCTGGCTTGTCTGCAGCAGCGTCAATCTCGGGGAAATATGTTAGTAGTGTTATTGTTGACAATACTAATGCTGGAGTAATTATTGCCACCATTAAAGGTACTAATGTTGCTAAGGGTATTGCGAATGGGCAAATTGCACTTAGTCCAATTACTGCAGCTGGTTCTGTAAAATGGGCATGTACTACTCGTCATGTAACGGGCACTGCATTGCAAGACAAGTTTATTCCATCTTCATGCCGTTAATTTTAAATTAATGTAGTGAAAAAATGCCCGCTATGTGCGGGCATTTTTTTGTAACCAGAAAACTTAAAATATGTATAGTCTTCGTCAATTTTTACCTGCCGTAGTATTGCTGTTAATTCTGGTGATTACTTTTTTTGCATATCGCCCCGGGTTGCACGGTGGTTTTTTGTTTGACGATTACCCCAATTTACAAGAGTTGGGAACCTATGGTGGCGTTAAAGATTTTGAGACGTTTAAAAATTTTGTCCTTAATGGTGTGTCTAGCCCACTGGGCCGACCTTTGGCGCTCGCCACTTTTTTATTAGATGACAATACGTGGCCAACCAAGGCAATTTGGTTTAAAGAAACTAATCTAAAAATACATTTATTAACGGGTTTATTGTTGTGCTGGGCCTCACTCAATTTAATGCGATTGTTTGGGCGTTCAGAAAATGAATCCGTATGGATTGCACTGCTAAGCTCGGCAATTTGGTTGTTACATCCTTACATGGTTTCAACAACCCTGTATGTTGTCCAGCGTATGGCGCAATTAGCGGCCACATTTGTTTTTGCCGGTTTAGCCGGTTATTTTTATGGTAGGTTGATATTACAGCGCGGCGAATTAACGCGCGCATATCTCTGGATGAGTCTCAGTCTAGGTATTGCAACCCCACTGGCCTTGCTCAGTAAGGAAAATGGTGTGTTGCTGCCTATGCTAGTGCTCGTCGTGAATGCCTGTTTGCCAAACCGACTAGTGGCTCCGGTCTTATGGTGGCGCATTATATTTTTATGGGCTCCATCTTTCGTGGTAATTTTAATGTTGGCCAAAGAAATTAATTTTTCACCGGATGCTTGGCCTAACCGTGCCTTCACTCAACCCGAGCGCTTGTTGACTGAACCAAGAATTATTTGGGAATATTTATATAATCTCTATTGCCCCAAAATTGAAGGTCGTGGATTGTTTCAGGATGGCTTTCCTTTTTCACGAGGGCTTTTCCAGCCTGTTAGTACGGCAATTGCGTTAGCTGCGCTTTTGGGGGCGACACTTCTGGCGATATGTTACCGGCAGCGCTACCCGCTGTTAGCCTTAAGTATTTTGTTTTTTTTAGTGGCTCATTTATTAGAGTCCAGTGTGGTGGGCTTGGAGTTGTATTTTGAGCACCGTAATTATCTATCGGCGGCATTTTTGTTTTTGCCGATTGCAGCAGCAGTAGTGGACCTTAAGAAACACCTGAGCTTAGGTGTTGTTGTGTTAATTGCTATTTTGCTGCTTAGCATAGTTTCATTTTTTACATGGAAAAGGGCGCAGCTTTGGTCTGATACTGTAAGTCTGGAGCGCTATTGGGCCGCATCTACACCTGAGTCTCCTAGAGCGCAAAATAAATTGGGTTCTTTGATGCTAGAGGCTGGCAATATTGATCAGTCAATAGCTCATATGGAGTCAGCAGTTAAATTATTCCCCAAAAGTAGTTTATTGGTGACAAATTTACTCTTGATAAAGGTGTATGCAGAAACGGCAACTGAAGTTGATTTTAAACATACCGCAGAGTTATTTAGGAATCAGCCATTTGATGCGCAGGCTGTATTCGGTTTTCGAAGCTTAACGGATATGGTTATTCGCCATGAAAAGCATAAAGAATATTTGGGGTATATGTTGGCGCTGCTGGATGATGTTAAAAATAACCCCAGCTACTCAAAATTTTATCTATTTAACAAATTAACTCCTTATTTAAAAGCTAAGATTTATCTGGCCATGGAAAATTTTGATCAGGCCTACGAGGAGTCTAGTTTGGCGATGAAAATGTATTCCGATACGGACACTGCGTTAAGTATCGTGGCTGAAATGGCTAATGCGAATCGACCTGTGGAAGCTTTGATGCTTTTTAAGGGAGCAGAAGTGATTTTTAAAAATCAACCCGATAAAACATTACGGCGTTCAAGGGAGCTTTATAATCACGAGTTTGAACGAATTCATAGCATGCTGGAAGAAAACTTAAACGAATTGGGTATAAAAGTAGTTGATACGCCCAATGCTTCATCGGCCGAGCGAGTAAATAATGACATTAAGCCTACTGATACCAGCAAAAAATGAAGCAAAGGGCTTAGCCTTAATATTGCCGGAAATAAGAACACGCTATCCCGATGCTGAAATAATTGTTGTGAATGACGCATCAACTGATACTACGCGGGAAGTAGCTGAATCGTTGGGGGCTAAGGTAATTTCCCACCCCTATAGTAAAGGTAATGGTGCGGCGATAAAAACAGGTTTGCGTGCCGCTCAAGGCGATATTTTGATATGCATGGACGCAGATGGGCAACACCTGCCAGTGGATATCGAAAAGCTCTTGGTAAAATTGGATGAAGGCTTTGATATGGTGGTTGGCGCGCGCAATAGAAAAGGCCAAGCCAATATTCACCGTGGGTTAGCCAATCGCTTTTATAATTGGTTTGCGAGTTGGATGGTAGGCCATAAAGTGGAAGATTTAACCTCTGGTTTTAGAGCGGTTCGCACCAAAAAATTCCGTGAATTTTTAACGCTTTTACCAAACAAATTTTCATATCCCACTACTATTACCATGAGCTTTTTCCGTGCAGGGTATTCTGTTGGTTATGTTCCAATCGATGTTCAAAAACGATTGCAAGGAACACAAAGTCATATTCAGTTATGGCAGGATGGTGTGAGGTTTCTGCTAATTATTTTTAAAATTGGAACCTTGTTTTCTCCCCTGAAGTTATTTTTTCCTATGAGTTTGAGTTTGTTTTCTGTTGGTGCAATCTATTACGCCTATACGTTTTACGAAACACATAGATTTACCAATATGAGCGCACTGCTATTTACTACATCCATACTGGTTTTTCTAATGGGGTTAATTTCAGAGCAAATTACCTCTTTAATTTATAAAGATACACACAGTGATAATGATTAAGATGTTATCTACTTTACTTGTTATATAGGTGTATGTTGAACCTATCCCCCCCCCAAATTTTACTCGTCACTAGGAATTTTCCACCATTGGTTGGTGGAATGGAAAAACTCAATTTCCATATTTACCAAGCACTCACAAAAAAATTTGTTGTAGCTTTATCTGGCCCGCAGGGTAGTAAAGCCTTTCATAATCTTGATATGTATGCTGAGTTTCCTTTTAAACCCTTGTGGAAATATATTCTGGTTAGTTTTTTTAAAACCATTTGGTTGGCTTTAAAAGTAAAACCAAGTGTTGTGTTTTCTGGTAGTGGAGCGGCAATTCTTGCAAGCTTTTTTGCAGCAAAATTAACTTCAGCAAAATTAATCTGTTATTTGCACGGTTTAGATATCATTGCGGCGAATCCAATTTATCAATGTTTATTTGTGCCGTTAATTAAACAGTCAGATTGTGTAGTAGTAAATAGTAATCATACTCGATTGTTGGCAATTAAAGCTGGGGTTGCTCAAGAGAAAATTATTTTGTTGCCGCCGGGCGCTGAAATGCCTGACCTTAATAAACGAGAGTATTTGATTAAGTCGTTTTCTGATGCTTATGAATTTGGAACCAAGCCATTTCTGTTGATTGTTGGCCGAATCACTAAACGCAAAGGAATTATTGAATTTATACAGCATGTCATGCCTGCATTGATCAATGAGCACCCAGAACTCGTGTTGATTATTATTGGTGATGAGGCAACACAAGCGATGCAGGTTACGAAAGGTGTTAAATATGACATTCAGCAGGCAATATCTGATCTTAACCTTACCAATAATGTGAAGCTTATTGGTAGCGTTTCAGACGAAATGTTGTCTGCGGCTTTTTTTTCTTCTGAGTTGCTCGTTTTTCCTGTGTTGAATCTTCCGAACGATGTAGAAGGTTTTGGTATGGTGGCCATTGAAGCTGCCGCTCATGGTCTCCCAACCTTAGGTTTTTCTGTGGGTGGCGTTCCCGATGCTATTGGTGAGGGCACGTCAGGCTGGCTAATTGAGTCCGGCAACTATCAAGCAATGCTTCATGTTATTAGGCTGAGATTAAATAAAACCCTTGAGCCGCAGGTCACTAAAGAATCTTGCCAAGAATTTTCTCATTATTTTGCGTGGCCAAATTTTGAAAAAAAATTAGCTAACCTCATTGAAACGGTTGTTGAAACAACGAATTAAATTATTGCACTGTATAAATACGCTAATTTTTTTGCTTGTTCTACCCAACTGTCGATGTTGATATCTGCAACATTCGGATGTTCAACTTGGCGTAGAATCGCCTGTCGAAGCGCAATGGCTTCGTCTGCAGCATAAAGCTCATTCCTGGTTTCAGAGAATAATGTGGCCATATCCCCGACCTTAGTGACGACCATAGGTATTTTGCACGCGGCCATTTCATAAGCCTTTTGTGGAAAGCTTAGCTGCCCATATTGAGTGTCTCGTAAATAGACAATCCCTACATCCAAACTGCAAAAAAGATTCGCGACCATTTCATGGCTAAGCATGCCCAAATAATGAATTCTTTCATGTTTTGGGGGGGGGTATTTTGTATCAATGGGGCCAGCTAAAACAAAATGTATATCGGGTCGTAGATTAATAATATCCAAAAAAGCATGATATACCGTCTCAATACCTTTCTCTTTACTTAGTCCTCCGGCCGTACCAACAAGCGGTACATCTAAAGGTAAATTGAATAAATTTCGTGATTTATCTTTGCTGCGCGGATAGAAAATTTTCTGATTTATTGTGCTAGGTAAAGCAAGTACAGTGGATGTCTTGGCATAATTTTTTTGAATATAAATACTTAGCGCTTCAGATACACAACTGATAATTTTTGCGCGATTTAATGCCTTGCGATATAAGGTTTTTATAAATGGTATTTTCGCCAATCCAAATGTTTCATAGTCATCGTACAAATCAGCCGCAAAAGGCACACTTAACTTTTTAGCTAGCCACCCCCCTAGAATAACGTGAAGGCAATCAGATGAACTTACAATGATGTCAGGTTTAAAATCTCTAGCGAGCGTTAAGATTTTTATTGGGTAAAAGGGGATATTTAATCTACTTTTGCCCGCTGAAAGACCAATCCATTGCATGGAGCCTTGATGGCTATCATGGCGTTCGTTTTTTTCTGCGCAATTTCTATAGCTTAAGCAAATCCCTAAAACAGAATGACCCAATTCGGCTAATTGAAAGGGTTGTTCGTATAGCCGAGCATAACGATCTGCAATGACATCATGCCCCATATATTGCCGTTTGCAGAGATATAAAATACGCATTATGGTGTTAGTTTTTCTATTAACTGTTCTGCTGCAACAAGCGCAGCGCCAACAACTTGGTCCATGTTGTAGTAACGATACTGAGCAAGTCTTCCAACAAACGTTATGTTGGAATGATCTTTAGCCAATGTTTCATAGCGTTTAAATAAAGTTTCGTTCGTATCGTTTGGGATAGGGTAGTAAGGGGCGCCGTCTGCTTGTGGGTATTCCCTAACAATGGATGTTCCAGAATGTTGTTGCCCAGTGAGATGTTTGAATTCAGTAATGCGGGTGAAATTAAAATCATTAGGATAATTCACGGTACCTACACGTTGGTATTGTGCTGTATTCGGCAAATGTTCGTGCTCGAAGCGTAAGGATCTGTAGGGTAATTTTCCAAAACAAAAATTAAAATATTCATCAATCGGACCCGTATAAACGATATGGGCCGAAGCGAACTCACGTTTAACATCGTTAAAATGGATGCCTGTTCTAACTTCAATATTAGGATGAGCAAGAATCTTCTCGAACATTTTAGTGTAACCATCTAGTGGCATTGCTTGGAAAGTATCAGCAAAATAACGATCATCTGTATTGGTGCGTACAGGAATGCGAGCGGCCACACCGGCTTTTAATTCTGATGGGTTTACTCCCCACTGTTTTTTCGTATAGTTTAAAAAGAACTTTTCGTAAAGGTCTCTTCCTACGCTATTAAGAACCACATCTTCGCTGGTTTTTATCAGGCTCCGGGGTTCTCTGACTTTTTCAAAATACTGCTCGGTTTCTGCTTCATTGAGATTTAGGTTGTAGAGTCTATTAATTGTATCTCTGTTAATTGGGAATGGATAAGCTTCACCATTCACCACACCTAATACTCTATGTTCGTAAGGACGCCACTCTGTAAATTGTGATAAATAATTAAAAATTCGTTCGCTATTCGTGTGAAATATATGTGGCCCGTATCGATGGATTAAAACACCATCACTATCGAATTCATCATAAGCGTTGCCCGCGATATGGCTTCGCTGGTCGATGATTAGTATTTTTTGACCTGCATTTGCCAGTTCTCGGGCAATTATGCAGCCGGCGAAGCCTGCTCCGACAATTAGGGTTTCCATTTGATAGGCATCTTTCATGCGCTAAGGCCTATTCTTCTTAACCATTTAAAGATTTTGGAGTTGTAGTTCAGTTTTAAAATGGACAGAATCGTTATGTCTATTCTCGTAAGTATGGTCGTATTTAGAAGTAAAAATAATGGTGATGAGAAAAACTTCCTTCTCATTTTGCACCCTAATGGTGCTGCTCTAATGCAGGCTCTGATCCATTGGCTTGCTATTATTCGGTTATATTCAGCAGTTTTACTATCATTTAATAAGGATAGTATCCACGTTTCAATAAGCTCTAATTCATGAAAGTTAAATATTGAGTTTGGAGAGCGGATCATATTGTGTATTTTTTTTTGTGCATCATTTGGTATGATCCCTATGCTCTCAAGAGCGGTAATTCTTATGTTTTTAGTGATCGCTTCCATTTTTTCTTTGCTGGCTTGAGTGGCTTGATCAGGGTGTCGCCGATATCTAAGTAATGCTTTAGGAATATTATTAAATTTGTATTTTTTAATTGCTCTTGCAAAAAAATCATAGTCTTCAGCTAATCGGAACTCTTCTCTATACGGGAACTCAGCAAATACTTTTCGTTTTCCCATAATAGTTGGATGGCAAATAGAGTTTTGAAAGAGTAATGCAGCTTCCAGTGCATCATGTGATTCGGGCCATCGAGTGGTGCGGCTAATTCCTTGCCCAAATTCACTGAACCAGGTGCCGCATAAATCAATGTCTTTATTTATAATCCAGGTCAATTGTTGCTCCAACCTTGTAGGCACTGCTATATCATCTGCATCCATACGTGCAATGTAATCGCCGCTTGAAATTGAGCAGAGATGATTTAGAGCGTAAACAATTCCTTTGTTTTCTGGCGAGTCTATTATCTTAATTCTACTATCCTGTGCAGATAATTTTTCTAGGATATTAATTGTTTCATCGTGTGATCCATCATTAAATATGAGGATCTCAATATTTTTATATGTTTGTCTTGTTAGGCTAATTAATGACGAGTAGATCCACTTTTCGGCGTTAAAGCATGGTAGTAACACTGAGATCAATGGTTCTTTAATTGATGGTGAAATATGATTCATAATGGGTTGCATTCAAAGAGAATTTTTTGCGTTAATCAATTTTTCATTAATTAAATTAATTATTTCCGAATCTACTTTAAAACAAAATTTTCTTGCAAACATTTTTGACTTTGATGACGAAACTATATTGTCAATATCTTCACTTGTTAAGATTTCGGGTGAGTTTTCGTCGCTAGATAGCCATTTAGTATAAGTGATATTTTCTTTAATTTCCATTTTGGCGCCATTTTTTATTAAAGTCATTATCGCTGTTTGAAAAAACAGCTCATCTGGAATGAGTGCGCCTTTAAAAAAATTATAGAATGATTCATTATTGTCAATATAAGTAATGATCTTTGATAAGGTTTCGTTTGGCAACGCCCACCATTGATGGCCGCCGTAAAAATCAATTTTTCCTGGGTTTTTTTTATATAAGAATATATAAGTTGCATATTTCAAATGGCTTATTTTTTTGTCTTTCCATGATTTAATTATTAATTTTTTAAGGTTTCTTATTATTCCTTTTGGGCGAAGAGTGAAAATTGTTGGTAGATATATAAAATCATTTTTCTCAAAAGAAAAATTAATTTTGTGAGATTGAATTCTATAAATGTATCTGTTGGGCCATACCTTTTTGATTGGTGCACAACTAATAAAGTTGGTGGATTTATTGTTGTTGAAGAAGTTTATGATTGAGTAATTGTTGTTTATTGGATAGTCTTGGCCGCTGAGCAGAACGGTATGTCCCTCTCTATTGTCGCCTATTATTTTTCTTATGCAATTTAGAGTGGCTTCAACTATTGAAAAGTCGCCCCACGCGCAGCGTAATCTATCTTCTATAAAAAATACATTTGGCATGCGAAGATTTTTTTTAAAATCATAGATTTCGACGTTCAAATCTATATGTATATAAAAAAAAATATTTGCATGGTTAAGTCGCCTTACTAAAGCTTCAAGTTGTTCTGGGGCGTCATGAGCAAGAATGATGTATGTAATTGCCATTTTTTGGTTTTTCGCGTGATGGATTTTTTTATGATTTATGTTGGGGTGATCTTTCATATATAACGGCAAAACTCGTTTTTTTTGAGATCGCTACTTTTATTAATAGCAATTCATTTTTAAAAATTAGTAATTTACTACTGTATTTTTTGTTTCTTTTTAATAGGATTACGTTTAGCCCTAAAAATCTAAAGATCACTTTTTTTCTGGTGAATTCTGGCAGCCATGATCCGTTAAAGTGATGTATTGAATAATTTGTTAATCCATGTTCTGGTGTGCAAAAATAAAAGTAAGGAAAGATTATCTCTTTATTTTTCAGGTGTATTTCGTTCGCTCCAGAATTGTTGGGATGTAAATTAAATTTCGATTTAAAATATTCGGTTATTGTGACAGTGTTTGTTACTAATTGCCCATCAAAGGACATGCTATCATATGCTTTTAGCATGTCATGTATGGTCTCATTTTTTGCAGTGGCTCCCATTACGGCTGTTATCGGAGAAATTTTTCCTTGGTAGTTTTCAAAGCCAGTAAAAAAATCTAACTCTAAAAAATTATCTAGGTTATTTGTAATTTCAACGTCTGAATCAAGATATATACCACCCTGAGTGTAAAGCGCGTAAAGTCGTATATAGTCAGATACAAAGGCCCATTTTTTATTTTCATAGGCTGAAATTGCATATGAGTTTTTTAAATGGGCCATTGCAATGTTGTCCCACTCTACTATGGCATAGTCTGGCAGAAATTTTTTCCAGCTTTCAATGCACCTCAACACTAACTCGGGTTTCGGTTTTTCGCCAATCCACACATAATGAATTATTTTAGGTATCATTTTTTTTGCTCTTTAATGATAGTTTGATAATGTGAAATGCAAAATATACTGTCATCGCAGCTATAGCACTTTCCGTAAGCACGACGGACGCAGCCATCCCTATAGCTCCAAAGTCACCTATAAGTTTTATCGAAATTATTAACCCTATTAGGGCTGAAAGAGAAAATATTTTGGCGTGTATTTTTTCTAGATGGTGCGGAATCATAACTTGGTACCCTGCAATATGGCTAATTATTGATAGTAACGGCACGATTCCTAGAATACTTAAAGTTGTATTTACTAGCGGCGCTGATTGGTTATTTAGTAGCAAAACAATGTCATTTCCAAATATGAGAAAAAGTAGGAATACACCAGCTCCATATAATGCAAGGACGATTGACAAATACGTTAGCTCCTTTAAAAATTCACTTGGCTTGGTATTGAGAATTTTTATCCATCGTGTATACATTGGAAGAAGAATGGGAGCTATAAATCTTTTTGATGCTTCCATTAATCTATCTGCAATAGCATATATCCCTACTGTTTCGTGGTTTGTGAACAGAGAGAGCAAGATGGGATTCATTGTTGTAAAAATACTTGTTGAAAGTGCAGTTATAAAAAAGGGAAGTGCTAAATGTAGTTCACGCAAAGTATTATTCAATGAATTGAAAACTATTAATCTATTTAAGGAGATATATCTAAAACTAAAGATCATTGGAATTATATTAGTGATGGATTCAATAATAATGGCGCTTTTTAGGCTGCTGGGGGAGTGAATTAACCCTATAGTAAGTATAACTTGAATAACCTTGCCTGCGGACTGATAAATTGTTGCTCCCATTAGCCTGTTGGTGCCTTCCAGATACCAAATTGGATATAGATAATTTGAGGCTGCATAGATGCCACCGCCTATAAAAAACACAATTTTTAGGTTATCGTTGTTAATTAAGATTGATGTGACAAAAACAAAAATTATGTAACTGAAAATTGTTAAAAGTAACTTTGCGGATTGAATTTTTCTAATTATTTCATATTCATTTTTTTCGTCATGTGCGAGAGCGATTTGACGTGCCGCACTCTTCGATAATCCAAAATCAATGAAAATATTCAAGTAACATGTAAGCGACACAAATATTGCTAATTGTCCATATCCATCAAGTCCTAAATTGTTTGTAAGGATTGGTAGTGTAACTAGCGGAGCAACTAACGCTGCCCATTGTAAAATTGATATGATCGAGACATGTGTTAAAAAAATCTTTAGTGGTTGGGCCGGTCTCATATTAATTTGCTTTGTATGGAGTAATGGTCGCCAGTATTGTTCAATAGCTTTGTAAATAACATGAAAAATTCTTCGATTATTTTTAGAGAACTCTCATCGACAAATCCACCGCTCGACAATGTTTTGTCAGCGCTCCTATCGAAATAAAATCCACGCCTGTTTCGGCAATTAGCGGTAGCGTGTGTTCATTTACGTTGCCGGATGCTTCGAG
>Ga0075019_10001059_pt1 | contig 15663 bp, 15 predicted proteins | sample ColStrG_CSR_2013_FD_71473 | JGI IMG/M metagenome (GOLD analysis project Ga0075019, IMG submission 71473) | Freshwater sediment microbial communities in response to fracking from Pennsylvania, USA - Cold Stream Run_MetaG_CSR_2013 | ecosystem: Environmental > Aquatic > Freshwater > Creek >...
GTGGTCTTACCGTTGGTGCCGGTGACCAGGATGATGGAGCGTCCTCGGGCCAAAGCGCCCAGCAGATCCGGCGATATCTCCATGCCGAATCGACCGCCTAGAACCGTTCCCGAACCACGACCGGTGATTCGGGAGAAGAGGTTGACGAGGAGGACCGTACGCCGGGCGACCCGATCACGAAACCCCAGCCGATTACTCACAGATTCCACGCTAACAACCCAGAAAACACAAAAGGGCCAACCGGGGGGGGTGGTTGGCCCTTTTGCAAAACCATTGCTTCGACAATTGGGGGGAATTGAATAAAGCAGGCGTAAACCATTATGCAGGTCGAGAGCCTATCTTGCAACAGAATAATCGAGATATCTCCCATCTATATAATAGATAGGTGGACATTCGTCAGCTCGAAGCTCTCGTCGGAATAGCCGACCAGGGGACCTTCTCGGGCGCCGCCGAAGCACTGGGCACCGTGCAGTCCAATATCTCGAACCGGATAGCCCGGCTCGAATCCGACCTCGGGACCGAACTAGTGAACCGCACGACCGGAGCACTTTCCGAATCAGGCGAGATCGTCGTGCTACGGGCCAGGCGAATACTGAGCGAGATCAATGCCATCGCATCGGACGTGTCGGAACTCAACGCGGATATCCGGGGCCAAGTGGTGATGGGGATGATTGGCACCGCGGGACGTTGGATCGTGCCGCTGCTCCTGGAGGCGCAACGCTCGCTGTATCCGCACATCGCGCTTCGCATCATCGAGGGCTCCAACTCGGTGATCGAACCCCAACTCGTGAACGGACGTCTCGATCTGGCAGTGCTCGCCTGGCCGGTGAACGCCCCCGAATTGACCGAGGTCGAGCTCTTCAGCGAGGACCTGGTCGTGATCGCCGACAAACGCCATCCTCTCGCCCACCTGGACGGTCCCCTGACCTTCGCCACCCTTGCGCATTACGAACTCCTCCTGCCACTCACCGGCACCCCGATCCGCCGAGAGATCGACGACGCCAGCCGCGCGCAGGGCATCGAACTCCAGCCCCTCATCGAGCTCGACGGGCTCCGTACCATCGCGTCGCTGACGTTCGACGGTCACGGGCCATCCATCCTTCCGGCCACCATGCTCTCGTCGCACCTTCGAGAAGACTTCGTCGCCCTACACATCGAGAACATCGCCAAGCGCCGGGTCGTGCTCTCGCACCGGCGTTTCGGGTTTCCGTCGGCCCCGGTGCGCGCGATTCAAGCCATGCTGGTCGAAACTGTCAGGAACGCGACCGACGTACCGGACGGTGTGTACTTGCCCGATCCCCGCATTCAGTAGTTTGCTACTCGTGACCAAAGCGGCGACACCGGCGCAGACCGCCGCACTGATCGTGAAGACCGACCGTGCGTTCCGTCCGCTGGTCCGGCTGGTCGGACCCCCTCCCCGACGCCGCGCCGCGCCTTCAGATCAACGATTCGCCGCGCTCGTCCGCTCGATCACCTTCCAGTTGCTGGCGACCAATGCGGCCAACACCATCCACCAACGGGTCGTCGCCGCTTGTGGCGGCGAGGTCACCGTCGAACGGGTAATCGGCGTCGGACCCGATCCTTTGCGAAGTGCCGGTCTCTCGAACGCCAAGGCCCGGGCGATGGTTGAGCTCGCCGAAGGCGTAGCTGGCGACCGCGTTTCCCTCACTCGACACGGGCGCATGAGCGACCGCGAGGTCATCGAGGACGTTTCCTCCATTCGTGGGATCGGTCCGTGGACCGCCCAGATGTACCTGATGTTCACGCTGGCGCGCCAGGACGTCTGGCCGGCCGGCGACTACGGGGTCCGAAGCGGTTGGACGATCGTCCACGGAATGGACGAGATCGTAAGCGAAGAAGACCTTCGCATCGCGGGCGAAGGTTTCCCCGGTGTGCGCTCGGCACTCGCCTGGTACTGCTGGCGCGCGGCCGACCTGGCCAAACAGTCCCGATAGCCTCGTCGACATGCCTCTAATTTCCATGACCGATTTCGAGGACAGCGCCCTCGAGACCCTGCTCGACTACTGCGCTATCCCCTGCCTCTCCCCGATGTACGACGCCCAGTGGGTCGAAGACGGTCATATCGAACGGGCTGTACGGTTGCTCAGCGAATGGGCTCGCGAGCGCGCCATTGGCGACTTCGAGGTCATGGTTCATCGTTTGGAGGGCCGCACCCCGGTCATCGTGGTCACCGTCGAGGCCACGGCACCGGTCGAGGGAACGGTCGTGCTCTACGGGCATCTCGACAAGCAGCCCCCCCTGGGCGATTGGTCGGATGGTTTGGCCCCGTTCGACCCCGTTCGACGGGGCGATCGAGTCTTCGCCCGGGGCGTCGCCGACGACGGCTACTCGACCTTCGCGGCGCTGCTCGCGATTGAGGCCATGGAGAGAAGCCAAATCGCCCACAGCCGTATCGTCGTCCTGATCGAGGCCAGCGAGGAGAGCGGCAGCCCCGACCTCGAGGCCCATCTCGATGCCCTCCACGAGCACCTCGGTCGGGTCGAACTGATGATCTGTCTCGACTCCGGCGGGCTCACCTACGACCGTTTGTGGGTCACCACGTCGCTGCGTGGAGTCCTCAATGTCGAACTGAAGGTCGACGTGCTCGAGCGCGGCCAGCACAGCGGCGGCGTCAGTGGGGTCGTCCCCTCGTCGTTTCGGATCCTCCGCCAGCTCCTGGACCGCCTTGAAGACCCGTCGACCGGCGAGATCAGATTGCGCGAGTTCTACGCGACGATTCCCGACGACCACGTCAATGCGGCCTCGGCGACCGCCGGGGAGTTCGGTGACGTCGCGGCCCAGGACCTGCCGATAATCGAAGGACTCACTCTCATGGGCTCCGGCCCGGCAGACCGGATTCTTCGGCGAACCTGGTTTCCAACCCTGTCGATCGTGGGGATCGGTGGCGTCCCAGAACCGGCCATCGCGGGCAACGTGCTTCGCCCTTCGACCACGGCCGTGATCTCGTTGCGCCTGCCGCCAACCGTGGACGCCCACGTCGCCAAGTCAACGCTCGAACATGTCCTCAGCACTGACGTTCCCAACGGGGCGCGGGTGACCCTCTCGTCGTGGAACGTCGGCGACGGATGGGTCGCTCCCGAACTCGCTCCCTGGCTACGTTCAGCGCTCGACGACGCCTCGACCCGGGCGTTCGGCCGCGGACCGGGCTTCACCGGCGAGGGCGGCTCTATCCCCTTCCTCGCCGAACTCGGGCGGCGCTTCCCACGGGTTCAATTCGTCGCCACCGGTGTCCTCGGACCCAACTCGAACGCGCACGGCATCGACGAGATGCTCGATCTGGCGACCGCGGTCGGCGTCACCAACTCAGTCGCCACCGTGCTGGAGGCCTACGCCGTCGAGAAGGGGAAGCGCGCGTGAAGCAACGAGTGGATCTCTGGGTCGACCCCCTGTGCCCATGGGCCTGGATAACGTCACGCTGGCTGCTCGAAGCCGCGCAGGTGCGCGACCTCGACGTCAATTTCCACGTAATGAGCCTGGCCGTGCTCAACGAGGAACGTGACCTTCCCGACGGCTACCGCGAATTCCTCGAGAGCGCGTGGGGGCCGGTGCGGGTCCTGATCGCCGCCGAGGAACGCCACGGCGAGAAGTTCGTCGAACCGCTCTACATCGCCATGGGCACTCTGCGCCACGTCGAGGACGAGAAGGACCTCGATCTGGTCATCGCCAAGTCGCTAGAAGCGGTCGGCCTCGAGAGCGAACTCGCCGACGCCGCGAAGTCGAGCGAGTTCGACGAGCAGTTGCGCGCGAGCCACCTGCGCGGGATGGATCCGGTCGGCTTCGACGTCGGCACTCCGGTCATCCACGTGGGCGACATCGCGTTCTTCGGACCGGTCATCACGCCGGCGCCCCGAGGGGAGGCGGCCGGGCGACTATACGATGGGGTGCTCGCAGTGGCCAGCACCCCGGGCTTCTACGAAATCAAGCGATCCAGAACAGAAGGGCCATCATTCCAATGACCGAAGAGAAACTGACCGGCGGCTTTCCCGTCTACGTGGCGGGTTCGACCGAATCCAAGCGGGCCGTGATCGTGATCCAAGAAGCCTTCGGGGTCAACGATCACATCCGTAGCGTCACCGACCGATTCGCCGAGGCCGGGTACTTCGCCGTCGCTCCGCAGCTCTTTCACCGCGACGGATCTCCCGAGATCGCCTACGACGACTTCCCGTCGGCCATGAAGTACATGGGCAATCTCAACAAGGAGGGGTTGACCAATGACTTGAATGCGACGACCGACTTCCTGGCCACGCTCGGCTTCCACGCGGCGAACATCGCCATTGTGGGCTACTGCATGGGCGGCACCGTGACGTTGTACGCAGCCACCCTCGGTCTCGTGGGAGCGGCCGCGAGCTTCTACGGCGGCGGAGTCGAGACCGGACGCTTCGGACTGGCCCCGCTCGTCGAGTTGGCGCCTGAACTCAAGTGCCCGTGGCTCGGACTCTACGGTGACCTCGACGCCGGAATCCCCGTCGAGCAGGTCGAGCACCTGCGTGCGGCCGCGGCGACGAGCGCGTTTCCCACCGACGTCGTGCGCTACGCCGACGGCGACCACGGCTTCCACTGCGACGGACGACCTAGCGTCTACAACGAGGCCGCGGCGCGCGACGCCCACCGGCGGACCCTCGACTTCTTCGCGGCGAACCTAATCGACAAGTAGTCAGCTTCTAGGGACGTCCTTCCAAGGGACGTCCTTGTCGTTCCGGGGCTCTCCGGCCAGGCCCAGTACGCGCTCGCCAATGATGTTGCGCATCACCTCGCTGGTGCCACCCTCGATTGAGTTCGCCCGCATGCGAATGAAGGCCTTGCGCAGGTCTCCCCCCGCCATCGCGGTCTCGGTCGGGCGAACCTGCGGATAGTTCGAGCCGTAGAGCATCCCCTCGGCGCCCATCAGGTCCACGCACAACTCACTGGTGCGCTGGTTCTCCTCGGCGAAGGCGAGTTTCGCGACCGATCCCTCGGGTCCGGGGGTGCCCGCCTTGCGCAGGTCGCTCGCGCGCCAGTTGGTTAGTCGGCCCACCTCGTTGCGAACCCACGCCTGCAACAGCTCACTGCGCACCGCCATGGCGTAGGCGTCGCTGCGACCGGCCCAGTTCTTCTCCCAGACCTTCACCGCCTCACCGATGAGACCCGACCCGCGGGGCGGAACCGTCCCTCCGATCGAAACGCGTTCGTTCATCAGCGTCGTGATCGAGACGCCCCAACCTTCACCGACGCCTCCCAGACGCTGGGAGTCGGGGACGCGGGCGTCACTGAAGAAGCATTCGTTGAACTCGGCCTCTCCGGTCGCCTGGTACAGGGGACGGACCTCGACACCGGGGGCGTGCATGTCCACCAGAAACGCGGTAATGCCCCGGTGCTTGGGGACGTCCGGGTTGGTGCGGGCGATGATCAGACCGAAGGCCGACTGGTGGGCCAAGGTCGTCCAGACCTTCTGGCCGTTGAGGATCCACTCGTCACCGTCACGCTCGGCGCGCGTGGCGAGGGTCGCGACGTCGGAACCGGCGCCCGGCTCGGAGAACAACTGACACCAGACCTCTTCACCGGTGAAGAGAGGTCGCAGGAACCTCTGCTTCTGCTCCGCGGTGCCGTGCGCGACGATGGTCGGGGCGACCATGCCGTAACCGATTACGTTGCGCCCGGCGGCGGAGGGAGCCCCGGCCTTGCTCAGCCGGCGCAGCACGTAGAGCTGTTCGGCCGGCGTAGCCCCCAGACCGCCTTCACCGACCGGGAAGTGGGCCCACGCGAGGCCCCGGTCGAACTGCTCTCCAAGGAAGGTGACCGGATCGGTCGTTGCCGGGGGGAATGACGTGACCAACTCATCGATGAGTTGGTCGATCTGGGCTTCACTCGTCGCCATGGTGCTCCTTCTCGGTGATCGCTCATTCGAATACTAGGCAGTGGCGCTACCTCGCTCGACTCAGCCGACGTGGGCTATGAATGGGGCGTGAGAACTCCACGCATTCTCGCCACCTCGGGTGGCTTCGTCGCCGGACCGGTCCAGCAGTCGGTTCGTCTCGGCACCATGCTGCTCGACGCCCTCTCGATGACCGAGAAGGTCCGCCCTCGGGTATGCCTCGTCTACACCGCCAGCGGCGACCCGGCGGACTACTACGCCGTGTCCTATGAGGCGTTCAACCAAGCGGGTTGCGACGTCACCGAGCTGAAGCTCTTCACCCAACCCTCCGCCGACCCCGAGGATCGCCTCTGCTCGAGCGACCTCGTGTGGGTCGGTGGTGGATCGGTCGCCAACCTCCTGGCCCTCTGGCGACTGCACGGCGTCGACTGGGCGATGCGCGCGGCCTGGGAGCGCGGCGTGATCCTCGCCGGCGTGTCCGCGGGCAGCCTCTGCTGGCACATCGGCGGCACCACCGACTCCTTCGGTCCCCAATTGAGAGCCGTCACCAACGGGCTCGGACTGCTGCCCTACGCGAACGGCGTGCACTACGACTCCGAGGCCCAGCGCCGGCCCCTGCTCCACTCTCTCATCGCCGATGCGACGCTGCCACCCCTCGCCTACGCGACCGACGACCACGTCGGGATCTGGTACGAGGGCCTAGAGGCGACTTCGGTGGTCTCCGACTCCCCCGCCGATCCATCGGACGGACCCGCGGCCTACCGCGTCGAACTTCGCGGTGGGGAGGTCCACGAGACGCGCTTCGCAGTGGGATCGAACTTCTCCTGAATTCACGCCGCAGCGGGTCTCATTTGTTTCAAGGCGTTCATCGCCGGCGGTCCGGGTAAGTTGTACCGGTCGGACGTCGAGCGATCCCCTGCCCAGCGCCTCCGGCTCGAAAAGAGAATTCGCTCGATGTTCATCGCCACCGCCTCGATCACCACCGCCCTGGCGGTCATTGCCCCGATTCTGACCATCATCCAAAGCGGGGCCCAGGCGATGCGGATCCGCTCCACTGGGGCCGACGGCGTGTCGCTGGCGACCTGGATGCTGACGATCTTCGTCACCCAGACGTGGCTCTGTTACGGGTTCGTCTTCCACGTGCCGGCCGAGATCTGGGCCAACGTGCCGGCACTGGTGGTCGCGATCGTCGTGGCGTTGCTCGCCGCCCAGAGCCAGGCCAAATTGGCAGTTGGCGTCGCCGCGTACTTCGGACTCTCCGCATTGACGTTCGTCGCGGTATGGAGCGGCTCGACGGTCGCCCACCATTGGACCCTCTCGCTGACCGCGGTGTTCAGTTCGGTGGTCATCTACCTACCCCAACTGGCGCTCGTCGTCCGTCCCCGGAACCTCACCGGGGTTTCGGCGGTCAGCTGGTTCGTGGCCTGCCTGACGGCCTTCAGTTGGCTCGTCTACGGTCTGCTCATCCATCAGATCGCCGTGGCCCTGCCGAGTTTCGTCATGCTTCCGGCCGCCGTCGTGATACTCATCCAGGTACTGCGTCACCGACTCGTCAATGATTCGGTTCACGGCGCCACGGCACCCACCTTCGAGTGACCCGAAGCTGCTTCAGCGACTGGGTTGGGGCAGCGACGCCCTAACCGCGTCGATCTGGGAGGTGAGATGGGCGGCGCGCGCCAAAGCGTCACTCGATCCGCACTCGCTCAGCCAGTTGGCGAAGATCCGGTACCCGTCCTGGGTCAGGACCGACTCGGGATGGAACTGGACGCCTTCGAGGGGCAGGGTGCGGTGGCGCAGGCCCATGATCAGACCGTTGGAACGAGCCGTGACCTCGAGCTCAGGGGGCAGGCCGTCGTCTTCGACGACCAACGAGTGGTAACGACCGGCGACCAGTGGCTCGCTCACTCCGGAGAAGACCCCTCGTCCCTCGTGAACGACGAGGCTGGAACGACCGTGCAGCAACTCCGGCGCCCGAGCGACCGTCGCCCCGAAAGCCTCCCCGAGCGCCTGGTGTCCGAGACAGACCCCGAGCATCGCGAGTCGGTGGTCGGCGCAGTAACGAATGACGGCCAGGCAGTTACCGGCGTCGCGTGGATGACCTGGCCCGGGCGAGATCAGCACCCCGTCCAGGTCCATCGCCGAGAGATCGTCCGGGCCCACCTGGTCGTTTCGTCGAACGATGACCGCCGCCCCGAGCTCCGAGAGGTACTGGACGATGTTGTAGACGAACGAGTCGTAGTTGTCGACGACGAGGATGTTGAGTGGACTGGCCATTTGGAGGAATCCTAACGGGGTGGAATAGACGGAGAGGTCGAGTAACTAGCATTTCGCCATGGAGACCATCGACCTGCCAACGTTGCTCGAACTGGTCGACCAGGGTTTTAATGTGATCCCCCTTGCCGCCACCCTGCAACTCGATCGCGAAACGCCGGTCTCGCTCTATCAGCGCCTCGCCGGACGAGCCATCTTCCTGCTCGAGAGCGCGGCCCTCGGCGAGACGACCGGCCGGTACTCGTTCATCGGCCTGGACCGCAGTTGGCGGATCACGACGCACGATCAGGTCACGGTCGTTGACGGCGCCGACATCGACACGACCGGCCAGTCGCCTCTCGAGACGTTGCGAAGTCTGCTCGGACGATACCGGACTTACGCTCCGCGCACCTTGCCCGACTTCTTCGGCGGAGCGGTGGGCTTCGTGACCTACGACTACGTACGGCGCCTCGAACGCCTGCCGCGCGAGCGTGTGACCGGCATGTGGCCCGACATCGACTTCTCCTTTCCCGGAGCCGTCCTGATCTGTGACCACGTTCGCCACTCGACCACAGTGGTCGTCAACGTCGTGATCGACGCCAGCGACGACGTCGCCCAGTCCTACGCCGACGCCTCGAAGCGACTCTCCGAAATCGTCGACCTGCTGCTCGGTCCCGCCCCCCAGGGAGATCCCGCGACCGAGCGCCTAATCGCCACCGCCCCGACTCAACGGAATCTCGTCGACGTCCGCGCTCTCGCCGCCTCTATCTCGAACTTCAGCGCCACGTCCTACGCCAAGGTCGTGGAAGCGGCCAAGGAGCACATCTACGCTGGCGATATCTTCCAAGTGGTCCCGAGCCAGCAGTTCCGGCGCCCCAGCGCGGTCAACCCGCTTACCCTCTATCGCGTCCTGCGCTCACTCAACCCTTCGCCGTACATGTACCTGCTCGACTCGGGCGACAGTCAGATCGTCGGCGCATCGCCCGAGATGCTGTTACGCGTCCACGGTGGCCTGGTCTCCACTCGCCCGATCGCCGGTACCCGCGCCCGCGGGGCCAGTGAGGCCGAAGACTTGGTCCTCGAGGCGGAGTTGCTCGCCGATGAGAAGGAGATCGCCGAGCACGTCATGCTGGTCGACCTCGGCCGCAATGACGTGGGGCGGGTCGCTGCTCCAGGAACCGTCCGGGTCGAGCGACTCGCGCACGTCGAACGCTTCTCTCATCTAATGCACCTCGTCTCTCAAGTGAGCGGAACGCTACGGCCCGGTCTCGACGCCTTCGACGCCTTCGACGCCTTGTTCCCCGCCGGAACACTCACCGGGGCACCCAAGGTTCGCGCGATGGAACTCATCGACGAATTCGAGCCGGTCTTCCGCGGTCCTTACGGCGGCGCCGTCGGGTATTTCTCTCTGTCCGGAGACGCCGACTTCGCCATCACGATACGAACCGTATCGCTGAGAGACGGTGTGGCGACGGTCCAGGCCGGAGGGGGCGTCGTCGCCGACAGCCAACCAGATAACGAATACCAGGAGTGCATCAACAAGGCGTCCGCTCCGCTGCTGGCGCTCGAGATCGCCGAGCCCACGCTCGGCTAGGCGTCGGGGAGAAGTCAGGTCCCGCGACGACGGCCACGACGCGAAGGTCCGGCAGCGGAACCGCGTCCGGAACGGTCCTCACTGAGTCGCGTAGCCCGCTTCTCGATGTCTGCGTTGATCGTCCGCCAGGATTCGAGACGACGTGCTGGCAGGCGTCCCTCCCGTACCGCTTCTTCCACGGCACATCCCTCGTCACCGTGATGTGCGCAGTCGCGGAACCGACACGCACCGGACAGCTCGACGATGTCCGCGAAGGCCTCTTCGAACCCGGACTGGCCGATGGTGAGGTCAAGCAAGCGGATGCCGGGGATGTCGAGCAGCACACCGCCGCTCGACAGACGGTAGAGGCGCCGCGTGGTGGTGGCGTGACGACCCTCCCCCCCACGACTCACCGTCCTCGTGGACTCGGCGGTACCCTCCAAGGCGTTGAGTAGCGAGGTCTTTCCAGCACCCGACGCGCCAAGCATCACCGCCGTGACCCCCTCGTGGAGAATCCCACGAAGCTCTTCGATGCCGTGCCCGCTGGTCGAACTGGTGCTCAGCACCTCGACCCCGGGCACCGCCATTCGTGTCGCCTCCACCTGCTCGTCCACCGACGTCGTCCCGTCGGACTTAGAGAGCACCACGACCGGTAGCGCGCCACTGTCCCAGGCCATCACCGCGAGTCGTTCGAGCATCAAGAGGTTGAGGTCCCGGTCGATCGGCACGACCACCAGCACCACATCGACGTTCGCCGCGAGGGACTGCATTTCGCTACCTCGAGGACGCGGGCGACGCAGGGTCGTCCGTCGCTCGCTGACGGCGATGATATGACCGTCGTGCACGCTCACCCAGTCCCCCGCGACCGGACTGAGATTCAAGTTCGTCGCGAACTGACAGGTCGTGGTCATCTCTTCGCCGTGCGCACCGGCCCATATGACCTCGGCGGAGGTCCCGTGGACGATACTGACCCTCCCGGGCATCGCGCTGAACTCGACGCTCGAAGGGTCAACGAGACCGAGGCTCTTGAGGACCCCGCGAGTCCGGTCCTCGTCGGAGGCGTCTGTCATCGATGTTCTCAAACGTTCCAATCGGATAGTCCCATCCCAAGATACACAAGGCCCCGCGAGAACGCACCCGCGCGCCGCCGTCGGCCGGACCGCTCGGAACGCGTCGTGAGAAGTTGAAGATTCGTGCCCCGAGACGCATTTCGTCAGGAGACGTTGAATCCTCTAGGTCACGTGGGAAGATGTCCGCATGAGCAAATCGGGCTGGCAATCCTTCTGGCACGAGCACCCCGGGGTCCGTTCGGGAAACGACCTCACCTTTGGCGAGCGCGCGGCCGATCGGATGCGTTCCGTGATGGGTTCGTGGCCGTTCGTCTTCGGTTTCTTCGCGGTCATGATCATCTGGGCCACGGTCAACACCTACTTCCTCCAAAGGGTGCTGCACCATCGGGCCTTCGACCCGTATCCCTACATCCTCTTGAACCTCTTCCTCTCAATGCTGGCCGGTGTGCAAGCGGCGGCCCTGCTGATCGCCGCCAAGCGCTCCGACTCCATTGCGTCGGAGATCGCCATCCACACCGTCAAGAACACCGATGACATCAAGGTGCTGCTGGGCGAGAACACCGAACTGACCCGTGAGGTCAAGCGCAACACCGACTTGCTCGAGGAGATCCATCGCCACCTGACCGCGGTAACGCCCACGGCCGGTCGGTTCCCCCCGAACGATCCGGCGTCCTGATCGGCGTGCTCTGGCAAACCCTTGATCGAGGGACAGTCGAATCGGCGTTTCCCAGGAAGTTGAACACCGACTCGTCGGACCCAGCTGGCGAACGGACGAATCCTTCGGTGATTCTTACGTTCAGTGGACCCGGCGACGTCAATCTCCAGGTCCATCGGCCTAGAATTCTCAAACACTGGATAGCGGTTTAAGGCACTTTCGAGTAGCCGACGAGTCCGAATTGCTCGATCAGGAGATGGATGTCTACGACACAGCGACGACTGCGACCCTCGATGGTCGCGGCAGTGGTGACGTTGGCGATGCTCGCTACTTCGGCGGTGACGACCCTCGGTCTTTCGTCGGCCGCGGGCGCGGCAACCGCGACCACCGTCTTCTATCTAGACATCGGCGCATCCGTTTCAGTCGGCGTCCAGCCGACCTCCAACGCTCCCCAGGGTCAGCCCACCAGTCGTGGGTACGCGAACCGACTCGTCACCCTCGAGGCCGCTCGGGGAGTCACCCTACAACTCACCCAGCTGGGCTGCCCCGGTGAGTCGACCACGACGATGATGACGGGGGCCGACAAGTGCTACCGGTATCCCGATAGCCAATTGACTGACGCCGTGGCGTACTTGAGATCGCATCACGACCAGACCGGTCTCGTCACCATCGACCTCGGATTCAACGACATCGCGCCGTGCCTTCAGGCGATGACCGTGGACGCGGCGTGCGTCAGCCAGAACCTCGCCCAGTTAGAGAGCCAGTTACCCCTGATCATCTCCGCGCTCAAGGCCGCCGCCGGTGCGAACGTGACCTTCATCGGCCTCAACCACTACAACCCCTATCTGGCGGGATCGATCAACGGCTTGAGGGGCGCGCGCTTCGCGTCCCAAAGCGTCGCGGTTCTTCAGCAATTGAACGACGTCCTCCAACAGGTCTACGATGCCAACGGGATTGCGGTGGCGAACGTCGTGAAGGCCTTCGACCAGAACGCTCCGCGCACATCAACGGTCCTGGTCAACGGCCGACTCATCCCAGCCAACGCACTCGTGGCGTGCTCGTTGACCTGGATGTGTCGTCGTGGTCCCTACGGAGCCAATCTGCACCCCAATAACGCGGGCTACGAGGCCATCACCGACGCGATCGCTGCCCTCCTGCCGAACTGGTAGTTCGTCCTACTACCAATCAACTAGTCGGAAGCGACCTCCAGCGGTCCGTCTCCGACGTCGTCGTGGAGCGAACGGGCGGACCGAGTCGACCTGGGCCACAGCGACGACCACGACTGGCGGCCCCGCCCGGTGACGGCCCGAGCCACGGGAGTACGCGCCACCAAGGCGGTGAACACGAAGCCGGTCAGGTAGGTGATCACCAGAGCGAGCGGAGCCGCGACCAACCACGAGATGGAGGGAACGAAGTTGTTGCGCAGTCGCAGCAGGATCGGGATCCACAGCATCTGCGCAAGGTACACGCCGTAGGAGTTGTCCGAGCCGGACTGGACCATCGCCCGGAGTCGAAGGGTGCGCTTGGGCGACACGAGGAATACACCGAGCAGGTACACGCACAAAATCGCCCCGACGTTATAGGGCACCACCATGGCGGAAAACACGTACGAGCCCGTGCGCAGGGGATACGGCAACCACGGGAAGCGTCCCAGGTAGTTCAACCACTCTCCGATTCCTGCGCTCAGCAGGGTGAAGACGATGATCGCGGTCGTGTGGGCGACGATCCACTCGTGGACCACGTCGAGGTGGAGGGCGATAATCACGCCGCCGACTAGGTAGATGGGATACGAGAACACGAGGCGGGCCTGCAACTCGCCGGGCACGTACGCGGCGATCGAAGGGAGGCTCACGAGGATCCCGTAGACGACCTGCCAAGCAACGATCGCCACGAAGATTTGGACGTGCCACTTCGCAAAACGTCGCACGAACATCAGCAGCAGCGGGAACAGGACGTAGAACTCCATGATGACTATCAGGAAGTACAAGTGGTAATAGCCCGTCCAGAGCAGGTGTCCGAAGTGCGCGGCCCCCGCAGCGCTCAAGACGTTCGAGCCGCTGAACGTGTAGAAGGGAAAGGAGCGCGTGGGGATCGCGCGAGTGAAGACGTAGTAGATCACCGTCCAGGCGAGGTAGGGCCAGCCCACCGCGACGAACCGTTTCTTGAAGTACGTTCGCAGGTTCATCTGCTTGGTGTCGCGATAGCTGTAGGCCAGCATGCAGGCCGAAACGAAGAAGAACGCGTCACGGGAGAACCTCGTGACCATCAACAACCCAGCGACCGTGGCACTCGTGGCGAGCGGCGCGAAGAAGACGAGAGCGTGGGTGGAGATGACCGCCGCCTGTTTGACCGGGCGCATCGCGTCAATGTGCTCGAGTCGCTTTCGAGTCCCCTTCACCGGCTCGGCGGGTACCGCGCTCACGGCACCTCGCTTCGCCGAAGCCCGGCGGTCACCACGCGAATGCCGAACGGGCGAGGACGATCACGTCCTCACCATGCAACGCCTTCTTCTGGATCTTTCCCGTAGCGTGGGTCGGCATCGTTTCGACGACCACGATCTCGACGGGCCGCCGGGCGCGCGCCAATACCCCGGCGAGCAGTCGGTGGGCGTCGTCGAACACGGCTTCGAAGTCTCCTTCCGCAGTCCCCCGGTCGGCGCCGTGGAGCTGCACGTACAGCACCGGAACCTGTCCGAACACTTCGTCGGCTACGCCGATGACCGCGGCTTTGGAGATCGCTGGAACGCCCAGCACGACGTCTTCGATCTCGCGGGGGAAGATCTTCTCGCCACCGCGATTGATTACGTCGTCCGCACGGCCCACGAGGAACAGGTAGCCGTCATCGTCGAGGTAACCGTGGTCTCCGGTTCTCAGCCATCCGTCATCGTCGAATCGGTCGCCCAAGGCCGTTGACTCGTAGTGGCTAATCACTGAGGGACCCCGGATCTCGATCTCTCCGATTTCCGGCTGCGACGACGTTTCGTTGGCGTCGAGGTCGATCGGACGCAGACGAAGCTCCACCCCGACCGGCCGGCCTACCGAACCGGTCTTGCGCGGACCGGCCAGCGGATTTGCGCATATCTGACTGGCCGCCTCGGTCATGCCGTAGGTCTCGATGATCGGAATCCTCACGGACTTCTCGAACTGGGCAAGCAGCGCGGGGGCCAGGGGTGCCGATGCCGACCGGATGAACCGCAGGCCGCCTGGCACCACATCACCTTCGCGAAGGTTCATGAGAATCGCGATGATCGCCGGTACGGCGTTGATCCAAGTGACGCCCAAGCGTTCGATGGTCGACCAGAAGTCGGTCCGGTGGAAGTGGTCGTCGATCGCCAGGGAGGATCCGGCGACCAGGGTCGAAAGGACCGCGACGACCTCCGCGTTGATGTGCCAGAGCGGCAGAGGATTGAAGCCTCGATCGGCCGGTGTCAGTTCATTGTGCTTCGCCACCAGCCTGGCAGTGTGCAGCAACTGACGATTGCTGAGTGCGACGACCTTCGGGGTGCCCGATGTCCCCGATGAGGAGAGGACCACTCCACCACCCGACCGGTCCAATCGTTCGACGCCCTCCTCGACCTCGCGGTGTACTTCGACGACATGTATGTCGCGCCAGCGAAGGTCGCCGCCCTCGGGTGCCGGGCGGTCACTGATCACTCCGGTCAATTCCAGTGGCGCGAGCCGTACGCCCAGATGCGTTGCACTCAACGCGCCCAGAGCCGGATCGACAGGTGCCACCCAACATCCGCTGGCCAACAGAGCGACGAAGGTCACCGCGAAGTCGATCGGATCTTCGATCATCAGTCCGAGGCGACCTTCGAACACCGCCGGAAATCGTGTCACCTCACGGCGCCATTCGTCCATCCGCAGTGCCAGTTCGAGATAGGTCACGACGCGATCGGAATGCACGGCGAGAAGGTAGGGTGATCCGCCCGAATGACGGGCGTGACCCTGGATGATCTCCTTGAGCGTCTCTTCTTTGGTCAATTGGTCTGGCCGATACGCCACGTTTCGAAGTTAGCGCACGACCCCCGTATCTCTGCCCGGGAGACCCGTGTCGAAAGTACTCTCCTTCGCATGTCAACTCCTCACGCGCCCTGGTGTCGTCGCCGCAGCTGACGCGACGCGCGACGAACCGCATTCAGTCAGTGCGCAGCCACACGGCCTTGACATTGAGGAACTCGTCGAGTTGGTGCACGCCACCTTCACGGCCGTAGCCGCTCATCTTGTAGCCACCGAAGGGGACG
>Ga0075019_10001061_pt1 | contig 15648 bp, 15 predicted proteins | sample ColStrG_CSR_2013_FD_71473 | JGI IMG/M metagenome (GOLD analysis project Ga0075019, IMG submission 71473) | Freshwater sediment microbial communities in response to fracking from Pennsylvania, USA - Cold Stream Run_MetaG_CSR_2013 | ecosystem: Environmental > Aquatic > Freshwater > Creek >...
ATATTGACCTGAACCTTCAGCTTGATGAACCCAGCTCACGATCTCCCGAACCACCTCACCGAGATTTCCTCCTGTTGATACCCGCAAGTCCGCGATATCAGGTAGAACAGTATCGACCTGCCTCTCAGTCGAGTGCTTCTCTATTTGCGGCATCTTGGCAAGATTTACGTCACCTGCTCCAGCCAGTCGTTCTCGACGTTGTTCTTCCGAGATATCGACAAAGATTAATCGAAGTTCCAACGGGGCGACGATTCGTCGCAAGGCTTCAACGATTTCGAGGTGGCGCACTCCGTCGATGACGAGCGGTTCGCCGGACTGCCATCCGAAATGAGCCAACATCGCTCTGCAGAACTCTTCCGGCGCTTTCGCCAAGGACTCCCCCAAATCCTGTAGGACTTCCCGCGACGGCTCCAACCCCTGACCGTCGGCCACGACCCGGACATAATCGCCGAAACTCGCTCTCTTCCAAGCCAAGGCGCTGGCCACCTCCTTGGCGAGAGTCGACTTTCCACTCGCAACTTTGCCTGAGAACGCGAGCACCACGGGCTCAAGAGCCCGCAAGAGTAAATTGCGATCCACCGGGGCTAGTCTAGTTAAATCGATGTGATCCAGTAGAATACCCCTTGGCGAACAGAGCATGGCGCTACCGTCCTCCTGAAGATTGTTCGCGGCTCCCCACCAGTTTATGTCCTGCAGGGAAAGCCGAAAAGCCATATAATTCGCTAGTACATCTACAGAAACGCCCTCGCGTTTGCTCACCCTAACCACCGCAGATTTTAATCTCTCGACGCTGCCTCGCGCGGCTGTGACGCAAGTTTCAGCAAGTTCTTCCGCGCGCCCGTCAAGCAACACATCTCCCGCGAAACGGCTAGCGGCTTGCTCTTCGTCAGACTGCCTGCGCGCTGGGGACATTTCACTCTCTTCAATGACCGGATGTTCCTCCAGATCGGGATTGAAGGCGGCATGATAATATTCGTGCAGAAGATCAAAGAGCCACCGTGCAACCGAGCGAGTACGTTGCTTTAACACGATCACATTTCGCCCGCGAACGCGCCAGCAGGCGCCATGAAAAGTTCCCGGGTCATTCAGCGGAAGGATCGGTATCCCAAGGGACCAGATATATTTCAGAGCACTGTTGAAACTCAGTTCGCCATGACTGGCAATGATTGAGTTGCGGACAACCGCAGGGTCGTTTGGCAACGGCGAGAGCCTGAGATCTGGTGTTGCTTCGAGCACAAGAAGTGCCAAATAGTGCGCATAGACGGTGTAGGCACCCAACTGCGACTCATTCACGCGTGCAGGCAGTTTGAATCGCCCAGTGCTTGCTGCTGCACCTGCACTCGCAAGTTGATCAGACCCGAATAGCATTGCAGCATTCCAACCATAAATCCGGTCAAGCCCTTCAACGGCTTCCAAAACGATGTCGTCGCCCCTAATACCTTCTGGCTCCGTAAGCAGCCCGGGGGGCCGGGGAACAAGACGCCGCTTAACGAATTCCTCATTGAGCCCAGCACTCTTGAGTCGCCCCAACAGATTTGCGAGCGAGAGGGCAGGATCGGGTGCATCCAAACCTTTGGGAACGGGCAAGTTTAGGGCGCGGATGACATCCGCTACCCGTGAGATGCTCGCCGATTGGTAATCCGTGGCCTCGTATCGCTGAATCTGCTGAGGCTGTAGGCCCAGCCGCTGGGCTAGTTCCTCCTGCGTCAGTCCTTGGGCAATTCTGGCTTGAATTAGGGCGGAGGGAATCTGCTCAAAGTGAGTGAAGTCGTAAGTTGGTTTTCCGCCGGCGCGCAAGGCGTCATATTGGGCAAGATCCGCCTGCAACTCTTGGAGTTGGCTTCGCAGAGCGTTTACTTGGGCTTGGTGCAGCAATGGGTGCAGACCCTCATTGCGCTCGCCTGCCTCAAGCACGTGAATCGCATCCTGAAACTTCTGCGCCTGCGATTTTGTGATCCGATACTGGCGTTCATTCTTGATCATGGCTAGAGGCTCCTCAAATCGATGACGACGATACCTTTTTGCACTCCAGTGCTCTTGTCGACCTGAAAGAACTCGAGAAAAGTACTGCCGCTCAATCCTTGGGGCAATTGCGCTGGGAACAGTTCACCGGAAAAGCGGGCCTTCTGCGCAGCGCGTCCGTTGTCGAAATCCAGAAGAACTGGCTCCAGTTTTGTCACATCGACACCGGTTACATCCCAACAGCCGTCAAAATCGCCGGGGAAGTCTTTAGAGGTGACAAAGCTTCCGTCAATGTAAGCTGTCAAACATCCAGCTGCCTTTAGGGCCTTGAGCGCTCCGCGGAGACCCTGAACTATCCGCCTTCTGTATGGCGTGGAACCGAATCTCGCGGCGAATTCGGGCCAGTCGGCGCAGTGAATTCCAGGAGGTAAGAGTCCGCTTGGTTCGAATGCGGGTAGCGCCACAACACAACAATAACGTTGTGTCGATTAAAAGTCAATGGTCACGTGGCCACATCTGTCGTTCTGCTGAAAATAAAGGGCTTATCTGAGCAAAGATCCCCGAAGTGGTTAAGGCAAATCACATCTCTGGTCCCCCAACCCTTCTTCTTTTCCCGGCGACAGGCAGTTATAGCCCGGGGCTCAGCGGGACCCACGGGGATCACGGGCTCGTCTGGTTTCGCTTGACAGCCGCTTCAAAGTCTTGCCATATGAGCGGTGGTAAAGCATCATCGCCGTCGTTCATTCGATTCATCGCCATGCGCTTGGCCGTGCCCACCAAGCCCTGCAGATCCGCCGGCGAGATGCCTCGTAATCGAACCAAAAGGTCATGACACGTCAAGCCCGCGGCTAACGGTATTGGCCCCAGATATTTCTCAATCAATCGCAAGTAGCCTTGATCGTCCGGGACGCCGACCTCGATCTTTTCGGTGAATCGTCCGCCTCTCAACACGCGCGGATCGATATGCTCGATGTGGTTTGTTGTCCCGACAAGGAACACCTGGTTGCCGGGATCGAGTTGGCTCATCAGCATGAGCGCCTGCTCGACAAGTTGGATCTGGTGCTGCCCCATGTAATACCCGTTGTCACCGCGCGGTAGAAGACCGTCGATCTCATCGATAAACAAGATGGACGGACTCTGCTCGCGGGCCCTAGCGAATACCTGCGCAAGCTTGTCAGGAGTAGGAACGTCCGCCGGAGCGATCGCGTAGAAACTGCGCCGCGTTTGCGTTGCAATGAGGTGGGCAATGGAGGTTTTACCCGTACCGGCAGGGCCGACCAGAAGTAACCCTGTAGGGATCGGAACTTTGAGCCTTTCGGCTTCCCGAGCATCCATCAGCCGAATCAGATTTCGCAGGTCCCGTTCGACCGAGGCAGGGAGAACGAGGTCGCCCCAATCGACTGCCTTCACCAGAGGCCGGTCCTGGCCACCGCTCTCGTCAAATGCCCGCTGCAGGTCTCGCATTTCAATTCGACGGTTCTCAAGGGCTGCAATCGACGCTGCTTTGTTAACTAGGCCGCTGAGTTTCGCAGCGCTCCAGCCCGGCGTACGCTTCGCAAACGAGTCGACCGCAAACGGCGTCCACAGCCTCTTGGACAACTGAGCGGAAAGGATCTGAGCCCGCGTGGCCTCGTCGGGGAGGTCCACGCGAATTTTCTCGTCGAACCGCATATCCCTTACCAGCGCCTCGTCCAGCTCGTCATAGAAGTTCGTCGCGGCCATGAGAATGAACCCGGTGGCTCCGCGATACTGATCGATGCATTGCATCAGTTCTGTGACCACCGAGTTGTACAGCCTGGCGCCTCCCCCGACATCGTCGTTTCGGCCCAACTGCTGGCGCTGGGTTCCTATGGAATCGATCTCGTCGAGGAAAAACAACACCGGGCGGTGTGTATAGGCCCGAGAAAATATCTCCCGAATGTTTGCCTCACTATTGCCGATCCGGCTCTCAATGAGACTGGTCGGCTTCGCGTACCAGTAGTTGATCTTGAACTCGCCCGCCGTCGCCTCGGCCAGGAAGGTCTTGCCCGTACCTCGAGGTCCGTACAGGAGGATGCCGTTTTGTATCACCCCGTGCTGCTTGAATCGCTCGGGGTATAGCCGGTTTTGCACGATCGCGCTGATGCGGCTCTTTTGATCGTCCATACCGCCGACGTCAGCAAATGTCCGCGCCGGGACGTTCGACCATCGGGCCTGCTTGTTCGGTCGGTTGCCAGTTCCCCCTGCGGCTGCTTGTATGGCACGGACGTATGGTCTATGGCGGATTACGAAGATCAGACCACCGATAGCAACTACCGCAAAAATGAGTCCATACACCAGTTCGAGCGGAGAAGCGCTGTCGCGGGAAAGCATCATCCCAGTCACAGCGTCCTCGTGGAACAGGAACTCGTTAATCGAGTTGAACCAATGAAGTACGGGGAGCAAGGCGATGAAGTAGAGCAACCCGCGGTAGGTATTCCGGATGCGAGCGTGCCACGTCAGCAGGAGGAGTCCGCTGCCGATGGTAAACCAGGCTAACCACGGGCTGATCTGGAATGCGAAGACGCCTAAAACGAGCAGGATGATCCCGACGGTGAGGTGTTCGCGCGAAAGGCGCTGAACCAATTGCTCCAGGCGCGACGCCAACGAATCCGCAATCCGAGAATCGGATCTCGGCTGCACGGGCCCCTCCCTTGCGCCCAATTTACCGCAGATCGGGCGCGAATTGGGAGGATGGCCAGTGTTATGAAGCACAGTCTCAAATAAAGGTTTACTGTTGTTGAGGCGGTCCTGTGGTGCCGGCGGTCCGAGTGGCGGCCACCTGTTGATACATCCGATTGAGCTCCGTCTTCAGCTCAATCAGTTCGCGCAGTTCCTCTGCGGATGGTAGCTGCGTGCTCCCATTCGCTGCGACCTGCGCGACGCCACGGGTGCCTGCCGGTGGTGTTCTGGTGGGCGATGTGTCGCCGCCCCCTGCAAGCAATACGACGAAGAATCTGGTGTTGCCGGGCACTGAAACTACGATGTTTTCGGTGGAAGCAAGGCTCTGTACCTCCTGCTCCCCGGCCAGTCCGGCATTCGATGCGATTCGCTCGCGCAACAGGATGCTGTTGTCGAGTTGGCCACTGACCCCTCCAAAACCTCCTGGACCGCCTACCAGATATGCCGCCATCGTTCCGACCCCCGTCATGGAGCGCACCAGGATCCGCTTCAACGCGTTGCCGCCGGAGACCGAACCCTTGAGCGGACCGTAGGTAAGGCTCATCGAGGTCGCGTCAATTTTCTCGGTAGTTCCATCAGGCATCTGCAGCGTATGGAAATGGATCCCGATGTTGCCGTTCCTGTTTGCCTGCTGGAGATCCCCGATGGCTTTCGCCCCCGCCGGGATGATAATCTCACCGTTCCTTTCATAGTTGTATTCGATAGCCGCGACCACGGGTGCTTTGACCGCCGTGCTGACGGCGGATTGCAGCCGCGCCACAAGGCGGCTGCCATTCGGGAGGAGAGCGGTGGATCTTCGTTCCAGAAGGGCTGGCTCCGTCATCATGGATGCTGGCCGAATCACGTTAGCGGAAGCGCCGGAGTTGTTACTGACAAAGACCAGCGAGGATTTCTTGAGGGCGTCTCCTTCGTTATGAGCTGGCACTGGCGGTTGCGTAGGGGGCGGGACGTTCGCAGCCACGGGCAGAGGCTGCGGAACAGGGTTGCTCGCTTTCGCTTGCCGATACGCCTCCAGCGCCGGATCCATGGGAGGAATACTGGCGAGGGTATCGCCTGATTTCGGCTGCGGACGTACGCGCAGCTTCCCGGTGGCCTTCACGTCGTCGGCGCTGAGCTGATCGCTGTTCGCATCCTGGCCGCTCATGTCCGCATTCAGCAGCGGCGTCACTGAACCTCGGTTCTCTGCTGTTCCGGTGGTGATGTCCGGCCTGCCGAGACTCGGCTTCGTTCTGTTCGCAGCGCGGTCCTTCGTGCCGCTCGAACTTGAGAACATGCCCAGGAACACGAAAATCATGATGATTACAGCGACCGCAAGAACCAATAGACCTTTGCTTCGGTCAATGCTCTTCGCGGTTCTACTCTGCTTTTCTGGCGGGACCCTTTTGCGCCCATCCCGGGCACGCAGGTATGCCTCTCGAAGGGACCCGAAGGTCGTCCTCGTTTCTTGCGGTTCGGTCGCCTCGGGTGGTTCCACTGACCCAGCGTTGATGCGCCGCGTTACATCCTGCTCGGCACCATCCGGTAGACCCTCGTTCTTGTTCAATTCGGGTGTCATTCTATTCGGCTCCTTTCTCTCGAAGACTGCTGATTCCGAAACCGATAGGGGCTAGCGCAGGGCGATCGACCGCTCCGGACTCCGCCATCTGAAGTAGCAGGGTTTCGCTAGACTGCTTGAAACTGGGTCGCCGGAAGATCAAGACTCCATCGGCACGCTCTCCGGGGCCGATCCGCCGCTCGCTCATCCGGAAATCTTCCACCGGCAACTGCTCGGAATTCGACCAGACCACGTGGTGCACGATCGCTCCCTTCTTCACCTTCCCGCCTAATTGCACTTGCGGCGGCATCAACTCGACCGCATGGCTTTGCACATTCAACACGGAAAACAGCACTACGACGTCCTTACCCTGGTCGATGACCTCGCTGACTCCGGCCTTCAAAAGTTGTTTGCCTGGAGGCGCGATTCCTGGCTTTTCACCATAGAGATCTGGTAACGGAGCCCGCCGTTGTCGTTCCAGCAATTCATCCAGGCCTAAATCCGCGGTGGCATCCTGCTTGGCCGACCAAACACCGGCCGGCGAACTGGTGTCGACCGATGCCTCAAGCTTGCCGAGCTTGAAGGAGGCGGGTTCGACGGTAGATCGCTTCACGTCTGTTGGGCTGCCGTTCTTTGGCGGAACCGTCGAGGCCCCCGGGGGTGCCACGAAACGGTCGGATGTCTGCAAAGCAGCGGTTTGCGCGATCGATGCGGAAGGCGCGCTTGGCTCGATGACGAATCTTCCAGCCGGGCGGTAACGCATCATGAAATCAACGTCGGGCTGTGTGCCTGCCGTTTCGCCTCGGCTGATCAGTAACAGATTGGCCTGATATCCGTGGGCAGTCGAAATCAGAAGATTCGTCTGAGACGCTTTGGCAGTAATTGGCTTGACGAAAACGATCTGCGGCTCTCGTTCGGAGTGCTCGGCGGTGAACGAATCGGGATCACCGAGCACAACGGAATTGACGGCGTCGGGCAGCCGAATGGCGGTCGCGAACCGCGGCGCCAGGTGCACGACCGTGACTTGGCCCTCCTGAACCACTCGACCCGCTACCTGCGGGCGAACCATGGGAACCTGGGCGTCGGCTGTCAAACACGCACAGATTCCGGCGATCACTACCTTCAAACTATTCATTGATGTTCTGCTCCTTTGGTTGAGTACCGCGCAGCGGTCATTGCGCCCGCCTGCCGTCTTGAATAGAATCGTTGGACCAGGCAAACATAGCGATAGATGTCCGCATCGACGCATGTGATCCCCCGCTTCTTGATTCGCTGCTCTCCGGCATAGTAGGCGGCTGCCACAAGCCGCAGTTCACCTTCGAATTGCCGGCTCAAATATGCAAGATATGCAACCCCTCCTCGAATGTTTTCTTCGATCCGAAAACGGTTCGTCACGCCGAAGGTGAACGCCGTCGGCGCGGTCAACTGCATGAGCCCAGCTGCACCCTTCGTTGAAATGACGTAGGGATGCCACGCCGATTCGACGTCGATTACTGCTTGTACGAATTCGAGGGGGACGCCGTATGCCCGCGCATAGTAATCGGCCCAGCACATCTCGGCATCGAGCAACGCAGCTCCGGGACTCGCCGAGCAGGTTGGCTGGGCACTGCCCGCCTTACAGCAGAGCAACAGAAATAGAAAACCCGCCCTCACGATCCGACCCCCAGAAGGTCCGCGGCGTCAAGTCTTGAGGCGTGGGACTTCGCATTCAATAACAGGGAGGCAAACCCATCCTGAAGCGTCAGGCGTTTTCGATCTTCTTTGGTCTTTGCGAGGAAGGGCAGCAGAAAATCCCGGATGCCGGCATCGAGTTCGTCGATGCCCATGATGTGGAGCACTTGCTCAAGCTCGAGAATCTCCGCAATCGACGGGGGCTTTTCCATCCTGTAAGCCCGAAGTGCGTAAGACAGGCCGGCGATTTGCCGCTGTAGTGCGGCACTCCCCGTCCTGCTGCGGGTTTTCAAGATTTCCGCCTCCCGTTCGACGGTCGGGAATTCGGCTCTGAAGTAGGCGCACCGGCGCCGCAATGGGTCGCCAATCCGCCGGACCTCATTCGAAGTGAGGATGACGAACGGGATTGTCTTGTGTGGGACGGTTCCAAGCCGCGGGATCGAGAGTTGCCATTCCGACAGGACTTCGAGGAGCATCGATTCGAATTCCTCGTCCACCTTGTCCACCTCATCGATCAGCAACACGCACGGCTTCGGCGAATGCTGCAGCCCGCGCATTATTGGGCCTTGAACGAAGAAGTCCATGGTATGGAGACGGCCCCGGATGGATTCCCAGTCTGTGCCGAGTTGGTCCGCCTGTGTTTCGAGGAAGAGTTTCTGCAGGGCGGTGTCGAACTTGCCAATGGCTTTTTCTTCGTCGATCCCTGGGTAGCACTGAAGCCGCTCCACGACGGTGTCAAGGGCGAAGGCCAGGGCCTTCGCAAGCTCCGTCTTGCCGCAGCCAGGCGGGCCTTCGATCAGAACCGGCTTCTTTAGCTCTCCCGCTATGTACACCTGAGAAAGCGTGACTTCATCAACGATGTACTTGGCTGCGCGGAATTTCTGACGAAGGTCATCAATGGACGGAAACACGTTGGTTTTTATCCTCAGCCCGGATTCTACGGGAAGATGCGATTTCCGCCGAAAAGCTGGGCCGGGGCGGCCGCGGTTGGGGGAGTGGGCCGAGATTCTCGGAATTTCAGAGACCTCTAAATGCGCAGGTGAGCAAATTCTGGCAGAAGCGCGAATGACTGCAGCGGAGCTAATAGCGGCTCTCCCAATTGCACGATGCGATCAGGCGCTCCGTTTCCGAGGAACTCCGCCGCTTGAGCCAGGTAGTTCACGCGCAGCGGGTTGAGGCCCATCAGTCGGGTGCAAACGAAATCGGCGGCGACGGGATCGTCGGCCAAGACGATCCGTCCGAGATTACGCGGTGAGCCATGCAATGGCCCATTACCCTCCATGCCAATAATCCCGTCGGCAATGACGAAGTCAGCTGAAACCGCGGCGTTGACGTCGAGGATGCTTCGATCAATCCCCTTGCAGTGCAGCAGGTTCTTCGGCCAGCCATAGGCAACGCCCGGCACAACACCGAACAGGTTCTTCATGCTCAGTGTTACCCCCGCCCAATGGTGTGTTTTCACCTTGGGCATCGAGACGACGACGTCGCTCGCCAATACGGTCCGCGGGAGCCACAGCCTCTCGAGTCCCGTGAAGCCAGTGTCCAACCGTACCTGCCGGATTTCATCTCGATTCAGATCTACGAACCGGATTCGCCTCGCCTTGAGTTCCTTTTCCAATCCACCCTCGGCGAGGACCAGAAAGGTGTCCAGCTGGTGACCTGGCCCTTCACCAACCAGAACCGATTTCGCTCCCAAGGCGAGGAAAGCGCTCGTCGCGGCTCCTACCAGTCGAGGGTCGGTGTTCACTTCAGCGCCTGAGATGTACTCCACCAGATTCGGCTTCAGGAGGACGGTCTTGCCACGAAGGCTCAGATCGAACAACCGGAGGCCGTCAATCAAGGTGTGGTCTAGCGGGCCGTCGTAGGAGTCTGCATTGAGAATCGCAACGCGGGATCGGCTTTTGCGTCGGTCCCGCAGGCAACCAGTCGAACACAGTCGTCGCACGGCCAAAGCGCCTGCACCCGCGAGGAGACTACCGCCAAAGATCCGGCGATTTATCAGAGCGTTCACACTCTCACCTCCAAGGGGTTATTCGGGGTTTCCGGTTCCAGGGCGAGAGCTGCCAGCGCGACTGTCGATGTGTCTTGGACTTCTCTCGGATCGTCGACGAGTGCAGCGAGGCGGTCGCGTGCCATATCGAGCGCCGAAGAGACGTCCGGCCTCAAGCCCTTGTATGCGGCGGCCGAGAGGATCACCCAAGCCAGGCTGTACGCCGACGGGCAGTCGATCCGATTCAAGATCCAGGTCAGAGAATCTCGGACTATCGGTAGGTCGTGGTGGAATCGTAACGCGGCAAGTGCAATCGCCGTGGCATCAATGTGAGGGCACAGAGGAACGCCATAGACGACGGCGTTGCCCGCGTTCCACCCTCCGCCTGGGCACGCGCGATCGAGGAGCATCTCGACTCCGAGGCGAAGCCTTTTCTGCGGTTCGCTGCCGCGAATCAGTCCCTGTCTCTTCGCGCGTTCCAGCGAAATCAGGGCCATCGATGTCGGCACCACCCAACTCACGGTGCCTGGAACCCACGCCCAACCGTACTTCGCCGGATCAAACCGAACCTGCTGGTCTGAGAACCGGAACTTCAAACGAACGAGCCATGAAGCCTCCAGCGGCCGGCAATTAACCAAACTGTCGAGCGCCCCAGCGAACGTCTCTGGAGCAGCACCCAAAGTCATCAGCGTGTTGACCGCCACGGCGCTTGCCCAGAGACTACCGCCCGCAGTCCCGTCCCCAATAGCGGGCCAGAGCCCATTCGGCCGCTGGCAAGCGAGCAATGGCTCCAGTTCGTGTCTTGCAACCGTTGAGGCGGAAGAAGAAGAGTTCAAAGCAAGTAGCGCCAATGAGGTTGGCTCGGTCCCGAAATGCGCACCGGAATGGCTCCATCCGCCCGGACGCGGCAGTCGGCGATAGCGGAGTTCCGCCAGGAGGCGGCATCGCGCCAACCGCTGTCTTTCAAGTGAAAACTCTGAGTAGCTCACGTTCTGCCGCCACCTCGCACACCCTTGAGGACCGGTTGGCCCTGATTAGGTTTTAGCCCCGGACCGCTGCTGCGCCAAAAAGAAAAGGGTTCTCGGACGGGCCCCCACGATCCCTGTTCGAACTGAGGACAACCGAAAATTTCCACTGACGCCAGTGATGTCCGTTCGCGTTTTGGCGAGACGCGGAGCCTGCCGTAGTATTTTCCTGTAGTCGAGCAGACAGAGAGATATGAGTTCAGAAACCATGCAGCAAATTGTCGACGTCATCGAGGCCGAGATCAGGTCGAGGCCATCAGCGATTGAATTTGAGATGGCCTATCAGGCCCGCATCGCGATTGATCGAATTAAGTTCGCGATCAGGCACACGGAACAGTTCTCAAAACCCTGCATTCATATGCGCGAGGCTGGCCTGCAGTTGCTGGACGCTCTGGAGCGTCTCGAATCCCTGGATCGGCGCTTTCAGATTCGATCTCGATGTCCGATTGACAGAAACGGGACGATGGCCGAAGCAAAGGCATGATCGGCACCGGGTCCCATAGCGAGGAAAAATAAATGGGAGATCAAGCTGTATTGCAGCCGGTACCGGATGCGCAACAACCCGAATCGCCGGCGATCACGTTTGAACGCGTCTTGAACAGCGAAGAAGCAGCTACCCTGCTCCAAATCCACCCGAAGACGCTTCAGAAGATGGCGCGAGAAGGGTCGGTGCCGGCTTTCCGCATCGGCGACCTCTGGCGGTTCCGGGCATCGGCCCTCGACGAGTGGCTACGGTCTGGCGTATGCTCAAAACGCCACTCGTGCCGTTAACACGAAAGGAAGGTTTTCGGTGTTCACGCGCACGCGATATCAGTATGGAAGTCTGGAGACCAAAGAACGCAAGAAAGGAAAGGAGGTCTGGGAGTTTCGGTACTACGAAACTGACGGCCGGGGCGAACGGCAGCGGAGAGCAATCATGGTGGGATCACTGGAAGAGTACCCGACCGAATCTGCGGCAAGGAAGGCTCCTTCGGTACAAGCGATCCTGCTGCGGCTCAATGCAGAACAGCCGGCAGCGGCCGCCGGCGCGGCGGAGTTTGGAGCCGTGATCGCTCGATATGAGAAGGAAGAAATGCCGGAACGGTATTCAACAAGGGCTGCCTACAAGTCCTACATCAAGAATCACATTCTGCCACGCTGGGCAGACACCCCCATGAGCGCTGTACGCCCGATGGCGGTGGAGGACTGGCTGAAGGGCTTGGATCTTGCCCCGAAGACCAAGAGCCACGTTCGAAGCCTGATGCACACGATTTTTCAGTGTGCGGAACGGTGGGAGTTGACGGCCAAGAATCCCATCAAACTGGTGCGGGTGAAGGGTGGGACGAAGCGCCAAAAGACGCCTCGAGTCCTCACGCCTGAGGAGTTCGAATTGTTGCTACCGCTGATCCGGGAACCATTCCGGACGATGGTCCTGATCGCTGGATGCCTGGGCCTTCGAGTCAGCGAGATCGTTGCGCTGCGGTGGGGCGATTTCGATTTTCCCGGGCTCACCCTCCTGGTAAACCGGAGCATTGTTCACGGTCGCATCGGGGAAGTGAAGACAGAGTATTCACGAGACAGCGTTCCTCTTGACCCCGCGCTCGTGGAAGCTCTGATGCAGCACAAGAAGCGATCCATCTCAACGCCGGAAGGGTGGCTGTTCGCCAATCCGGTCACCCGCAAACCGTATCACCAGGAGGAGATCCAGAAGCGGTACATCCGCAAAGCTGGAATCGCAGCCGAGATCGGCTCCGATATCGGTTGGCATACGTTCAGGCACAGCTACCGGTCCTTGGCTGGACGAAACCGGGGCGCCTCTCACCGTCCAAAAGGAGTTGATGCGCCATGCGAGTATCCAAACCACCATGAACGTCTACGGCAAGGCCATGACGGACACCAAGCGTCAGGCTCACCGGAGGGTTGTTGAGTTGGTGCTTAAACCCAGCAAAACAGAGGAAACCACCGGCCAGAAGAAGCCGGTCAAGGTTAATGGGAGCTAATGGGAGTTGGTGGCACGCTCGGGAATCCGCGCAACCTGTTGAGAGGATTGGTTGCGGGGGAAGGATTTGAACCTTCGACCTTTGGGTTATGAGCACAACGAGGTGGGGCAATCTTAAACCGATGGAATGCGGCAGTGAATCGGTCTGGGCTTCGAGATCGGTCGTGAAATTGAAGGAGTAAGAATGTTTGAGTTAGCTTTTCATCTTGTTGCTCCGCTGGCCGCAAGTGCGTCGCTTGCTGAGTTTATCCAGGTGATCGACGGCGAGATCCGAGACGCTGAATCGGAGGTGATCGTCGGGCGAGTTTGCGCCCTCCTAGTTCAGGTTGGGCGGGTAGCTGATGCCGGCGAGAATCTGCTCGATATCATGGACGGCGAGAGCAGCGAACTTGGCAAATACCATGGCACCTTCTTCAAGTCGGACGAGTGCGACTACAACGACCGCATCCGGCAGCAGTTCGACGATATTTACGGCCTGGATCTGCTCATTATCAACAACGTTGAAATCCAACCGAAGTTTCAGAAAAGGGGATTGGGGCTGCTTGCGATAACTAGGACCATGGATCTTTTCGGCGAGAACTGCGGCTTGGTTGCAATAAAGCCGTTTCCGCTTCAGTTTCGGAACTACCTTGATCCAGATTGGCTTCGACCTGACGGAGTCGAGAATCCGGAGGCGGCGTTTCGAGCGGCTACCCAAAAACTCCGCAATTACTGGGCCCTGGCTGGTTTCAAACGTGTGGACGGGACTGACTATTACGCGTTGTGTCCCGCTCGGAAACGCCCATCCTTGAAGACAATCGCGGCCTCGATACAGCGGAAGCGCATTCCCGTCTAGACTTCCTAATCGCCTCGGTTGGTCGATGCTTAAACCTAAACTCGGCGGACGGCCCAAAACGCCAATCCGAAACCATCGGAGGACGCCCGATAGTTTTTGTTGCCTCAACGAACGAGCAGTAATATCTGATTACTAACTGGCCATGGTATCGAGGGGGCTTAAGAGCATGACCGCAATTCGCTCCGCGTTGAATCCGGTTGGAGCAACTGCTGCTGTCCACCCGGCGAGAAATGAGGGGCAGCCGGAGAGGCTGTTAACCGCTCAGGAAGTGTCTGAGTGGTTGGGCGTTTCCACGCGTTGGGTTCTTGCTCACGCGGCTGGACTCAATCGCCCGGCGTTGCCGAGCGTCAAGTTGGGGAAGGCGGTCCGATTCGCGCGCAGCGATGTAGAGGAGTTCATTCGACAATGCGCACGTCACTATCGCGCCGTATGAGGAGTTCGAATGGAATTCCGTGATATTGGGAAACATCTGCCCCGCACCAAGTGGGGCGAGGGCTGGGTGGAGAAGCGCGGCAAACGTCGCAAGGTCTGGGTGGGGTTCTGGTATGAATACGTCTTGGTCGGCGAAAGCGAGCGTCGACGTACTCGCGAGAAGGTTCTTGGCACGGTCAAGGAGATCGGAGACAGCCGGCCGAGCGCCATGGCGAAATTGCGCGAGGTGCGGGTCGAACTCGAGGGGAAAGGTGCCGCGCCGCCCCAGAATCCCACTGTCTCGGAACTCTGGGACCGATACCGCGCCATCAAATCAGAACGCTGGTCGAAGGTTATGGAAGGCGCGCTGGTTTCGACCTTCAAGACTTGTGTCCTGCCCGCCATCGGACTGACGCGCTCCAGCGAGGTAACGGCTAGTCAGCTTCAGGGCTTGCTAAACGCCTTGGCGAAGGCAAATCGCAGCCATTCGGCAATCAAGAAAGCGCGCACGCACCTGAAGGCCATGTTCGACTTGGCTGTTGATGACAGGATTCTGGACTCAAGTCCCGCGCGCCGCATCACCATGCCGAAGCGGATTCGCAAGGTTGACGATACATATGCGGATCAGGACGTTGTCCGTAAGCTCTTCCAAGCCGCGGGGAAGCGAGACCGAATCATCTTGCGGATCTTCGTTTCTTGCGGTCTCCGTCCGCAAGAGACCTTCGCCCTTCGAGCCAACGACATCGAACTGGGCCGACTTCGGGTAGACGAAGCACTAAAACAAGCCGAGCGTGGCGCCGCGTTCATCGGTGAACCCAAAACCACAGATTCCTACGGATACGTCTCGCTCCCCGCGAAACTGGAGTCGGAGTTGCGAACCTGGGTTCGGGACGAGAGCATCCCACCCGAAGGCTGGCTTTTCCCGGCCAGCCGAGGCGATGGCCCCATCCGTCCGAACAATTATGTCAAGCGCGATTTGGCGAAATTGGCGGAGGCCGCCGGTGTGGGTCGGATCGATCTCAGGCGCCTGCGGCGGACCTGCGCTACCTACCTGCGTGACGAGGCAACGGCCCAGGGCCAACTCCGGCACTCCAGCGTCGAAACTACCAAGCGGCACTACCTGAAAGCAATCCCTGCCGAGCAGAAGGCGCGAGTGGAAAAGCTCGATAAGGAGCTGTTCGGACCGGCGAAAGTAGCGCAGATGCCGCATCGAAAGCGCTCAGCGTAGCCGAAATTACTGGGGAAGTTGCTGGGGGGAAAATAAAGCGAAGATCGGTTAACTCTTTTGGAATGTGGTACGCCCGAGTGGATTCGAACCACCGACCTTTTGCTCCGGAGGCAAACGCTCTATCCAGCTGAGCTACGGGCGCACAGCTTTAATCCAACTCAATTGTAGCATTGGTCGGGCGGAGGGGGTCAATTAGGGTGCTTAACCGTTTTGGGGGAAGAGGGTGCTTCGAGCCCCCGCGTTCTCCGAAGGGCGGTCTGGTTCACTCAGCCGGCAACCCAATCAACGCCGTAACGTTCTGATCAGCGAGGGCG
>Ga0075019_10001062_pt1 | contig 15647 bp, 17 predicted proteins | sample ColStrG_CSR_2013_FD_71473 | JGI IMG/M metagenome (GOLD analysis project Ga0075019, IMG submission 71473) | Freshwater sediment microbial communities in response to fracking from Pennsylvania, USA - Cold Stream Run_MetaG_CSR_2013 | ecosystem: Environmental > Aquatic > Freshwater > Creek >...
AAGCTCCTCGGCGTGGTGCTGATGCTTGCGCCGGTGCCGGCGCGGCTCAAGGAGTGGGCCTACGCGGGCTTCGCCATCAACCTCGCCTCGGCGCTCATCGCCCACTTCTCGGTGGGCGATAGCCGCCCGGAGGCGTGGGGCCCGGCGGCGGCCACCGGCGTGCTCTGGGGGCTCTCGTACTTCTTCTGGCGCCACCTCGAGGCCACGCCGGCGAGCGCCTGACCGCGCACCGCCAAGCTGGTTTCCGGCATCGGCTCCAACGCGCGAATGTATCAGGTGCGGACTTTGCAGGGCGAACTGGCCGAGTCGATCGCGCCGGTGCTTGCATTCATTGGAAGCTAACCGGCCCCTCGTGGAAAGAGGCGCGGGTAGACCCGATGGTTGCGATTCGATGCGAGTAAGCAGCGTGTTACCGCGGATCCCGGTGGATTTGTCAGAATTGAGAAGATGAAATATCGCAAACTCGGCCGGACCAACTTCGAAGTCAGCGACATCGGCTACGGCGCCTGGGGCATTGGCGGTAAACAATGGCTGGGCGGGACCGATGACGAATCAGTGGCGGCGCTGCGGCGCGCCATCGAACTGGGCGTCAACCTGATCGACACAGCCCTGGCTTACGGCGATGGGCACAGCGAGCAGTTGGTCGGACAGGTCGTCCGCGATGCCGGACGCAAAATCTATGTGGCTACCAAGGTTCCGCCGAAGAACCGAATCTGGCCGGCGCGAGGGGAGATCGGCGAGGTCTTCCCCTATGGCTACATCATGGCCAGCGCCGAAGGGAGTCTCCGCAACCTGGGCCTCGAGACCATCGACCTGCTGCAACTTCACGTGTGGAACCCGGACTGGGTGGACCGGGACGATTGGCGGCGCGCGTTTGACGACCTGAAGCGCTCTGGAAAAGTGCGAGCGGTGGGGATTTCGATTACCGAGCACGATCCGGATTCGGGTCTGAGCGCCGTCCGGACGGGGTTGGTGGACGCCGTTCAAGTAATCTATAACATCTTCGACCAGGCTCCGGAGAAGCAACTGTTCCCGCTGTGCCTTCAGGAGAATGTCGGCGTGTTGGCCAGGGTGCCATTAGACGAAGGCGCCCTCGGCGGACACATCACCGAAAGCACCACCTTCCCGGCGGGCGATTTCCGCGATTTCTATTTCCGCGGTAATCGCAAGAAGGAGGTGGCGTTGCACGTCAATGCGTTACTGCGCGATCTGGGCGATTTCGTGAGTCTGCCCGAGACCGCGCTGCGCTTCTGTCTTTCGCACCCCGCCGTTTCCTCCGTGATTCCTGGTATGCGCACCCGCCGCCACGCGGAAATCAACAGCGCAATTTCGGACCAGGACCCGCTTGCGGCGGCCACCCTGGCGATTCTGAAACGCCACGCTTGGGACCGGAATTACTATCGTTGAGTCAACCAAGAACCTGCGGCTGGTGCTGAACGGCCACGGCATGACGGGGTTCCAGATTCCGGTTCCGCCGAAGTGAGAAACTGGAGGAATCATGAGCCAGCTTGCCCGCTCGATACGGTCCGCCGCCCTGATTTGCGACGTCATAGTTTGCGCCGCTGTCTCCGCGGCCGATGCGCCGCGGAGCTGGATTGACCCCGACACGGGGCACCGCATTATCCGCCTGACCGATGAGCCGGGCAGCGCCAGCCTCTACTTCAACCAGAACGGCTACACGGCCGACGGCAGGGAAATGGTCTACACCACGCCGGACGGCATCTCGGTGCTCGACCTGCACAGCCACGCCGCGAAGCCCGTGGTCAACGGCAAGGTCCGCGTGATCGTCACCGGGCGCAAGACCCAAAACGTGTACTACATCAAGGACGACACGGTCTGCTCCACCGAAGTTGATACCGGCAAAACCCGCGAGATCGCCAAACTGCCGCGGCGCGGTTCCGTGGCCACGGTGAACGCCGACGAAACGCTGCTGGCCGGCACGTATATTGAAGGCGACGGACCGGATTACAACGCCAGCCGGCCGCAGGCGCCGCAACAACTGCTGCAGCCTCTGAACAAGGGCCAGATGATGGAGGAGCGCCTGGCCGCGCGTCTGCCAATGGCGCTGTTCACCATCGAGACGGCCACGGGCGCGGTGCAGATCATTCACCGGAGCACCGACTGGCTGAACCACCTGGAATTCTCGCCCACCGATCCCACACTGCTGATGTTCTGCGACGAAGGCCCCTGGCACAAGGTGGATCGCATCTGGACCATGCGGGCGGACGGAAGCCACATCGCCAAGGTCCACACCCGCACCATGGCGATGGAGATTTTCGGCCACGAGTTCTGGAGCCTGGACGGCAAGACTATCTGGTACGACCTACAGACGCCGCGCGGCGAGGTCTTCTGGCTGGCCGGCTACAACGTGGATACCGGCGAGCGCACCTGGTATCACTTCGAGCGCAACGAATGGTCGATCCACTTCAATGTGACGGGCGATGGCAAGCTGTTCTGCGGCGATGGCGGCGATGAGGGCCAGGTGGCCCACGCCCCGGACGGCAAGTGGATCTACCTGTTCCGGCCAGAGTTGATTCCCAACCGCGGCACGGCCGACGCGAGTTTCGTGAACCCGGGGGTGCGGCGCGCCGAGCGCCTGGTAAGCATGTCGAAGCACCAATACCGGCTGGAGCCGAACGTCAGCTTCTCGCCGGACCAGAAGTGGGTGGTGTTCCGTTCGAACATGCTCGGACCGAGCTACGCTTTCGCGGTCGAGGTGGAAAAGCATTGACGGCCAGTGCGTACCTGCACCCGCGCGATGAGATCCTCCAGGCCATGGAGCGGATCTACCGCTACCGGATGACTACCACCTCCGGCGGCAACCTTTCCATCCGCGAGGCAAACGGCGACGTCTGGATCACGCCGGCTCGCGTGGACAAGGGCGCCCTGCGCCGGGAGGACATTGTCTGCGTGCGGGCCGGAGGCGCAGTCGAGGGGCTTCGCAAACCCTCTTCCGAGCTGCCGATTCATCGGGAGATTCGCCGGCGGCGTCCCGAGCTGGGCGGAGTCGTGCATGCGCACCCAGTGGCTCTGGTGGCCTTCAGCCTGGTACATGCGGTGCCGAACACGCGCCTCTTCCATCAGGCGTGGCGCGTCTGCGGCCCGGTGGGCTTCGCGCCGTATGAACTGCCCGGCAGCGCCGCGCTAGGCAATCGCGTGGCCGATACCTTCGGCCAAGGCTACGACTGCGTGATCCTGGAAAACCACGGCGTGGTGACGGCCGGCGTGTCCTTGCAGGATGCATTCCGCAGATTCGAGACCCTGGAGTTCACCGCGAAGACGCTGATCAAAGCCCGGTTGCTGGGTAGTGAAGCGCGGTACCTGGCGGACGAACAACTTGGGATGGAGCAGGAGCGGGCCGGCCAACTGGAGGAGTTCACGCGCGCTGCGCCCTCGAGCCATGAAAACGAAGTGCGCCGGCGGCTGTGCGAGTTTGTTCGGCGGGCGTATCGCCAGCGGCTTTTCATCAGCACGCAAGGCAGCTATTCGGCGCGGGTGGACGCCGATGGGTTCGTGATCACGCCCTACCAGGTGGATCGCGGCATGCTGGATGTGCAGGACCTGGTGCTGGTGCGCAACGGCTGCAAGGAGGCCGGCAAACAGCCCAGCCGCGCGGCCCGCATCCACGACGCGATCTACCGGCGGCACGCCGCCATCGGCGCCATCGTCAACGCCTACCCGGTGAACGCCACTGCGTTCAGCGTGACGGGCGAGCCGTTCGACACCCGGACCATTCCCGAAAGCTACGTGGTGGTGCGGCACGCGGGCCGCGCGCCCTTCGGCGTGCAGTTCGGAGACGGCGAGGAACTGGCCGGGCTGATCTCGCCGAAGCAGCCCGCGGTGATTCTGGAAAACGACGGTGTGCTGGTGACCGGTTCGGATGTGCTCGAGGCGTTCGACCGGCTGGAGGTGTTGGAGTCCACTGCCGAGGCGATCATCAATTGCCGCGCGGTGGGCGAACTGATGCCGCTACCGGAGCAGGTGACGCGCGAATTGGACGAGGCTTTTTTCGGCGGGCAGTAGCGGTGGCTGTGTAAGACCGATCGAGTGCAAAGGCGCCGCTCGCGAATCGCCCGACAAGCCCTGAGGTCCGCCCACATTCTCGTTCGCGATCATGAAACTCAGCTCATACAACGCTCCGGAAATCAGTCCCGAGATCGTGGTTGACCAGCTCAAGGATCCCGCTTGGGAATTCCCGCCCCCGAGTGTCGCGAACTGGGTTCCGCGTGCCGCCCCGAGTATCGAGCCTCCTCCATCGTGATATCCGACCCAGAACAGCAGCGCGTCACCGATAGCTCCCGAGTGCGTCCAACCGGGAACGTCGAGGGGGATGGTCTTAAAGCCTGCAGGCCCAATGGCGACATCATCAAAATCGCCATTCCGGATGCTCTGACCGAAGATGGCGGACTGGAACAGAACGCCCGCGATCACAACGAAACTACTGGCACCGGGCAGATGCGCAATATCATGTTCAATGGCGGACGGTACCGAGAGCGACTGCGTCCGAAAAGCCTCTCTCAGGCCGCCTCGCGGGGCTCGGCGCATGGTCACCCGCGATGGTGGTGACTGGGCGTTGGCCAGCCGCCCGGTGTCACCCCGCCAGGGGCAGCGTGACGCGCAACAGTGTGCCGCGTCCGGGCGCCGATTCCACCTCCAGCCGGCCGGCCAGATAGCTCACCCGCTCCTCGATGCCGAGCAGCCCCATGCCGCGCCCTTCGGGGACGTCGAAGCCTTTGCCATCGTCTTCCACCGAAAGCCGCAGTTCGCCGGATTCCTGCCGTACCCGGACGTTCACGTGGCGCGCGCCGGAATGCTGCACGCAGTTGTGCAGAGCCTCCTGCACAATGCGGTAGACGCACGTCTTGTGATCTTCGGGAAGGTCGTCCGCTACCTGCTCCGCCTCCACCTTGACCCACAGGCCGGTGCGCTTGGAGACCTCGCGCGCCTGCCATTGCAGGGCCGGCACCAGCCCCAGATCGTCCAGCATGGAGGGCCGCAACAGCAACGCCATGTTGCGCACCACGCTGATGGAGCCCTCCACTTGTTTCTTGATCTCGCCGGCCTTGGCAGCCACCGCGTCCACGCCGCCGCTGCGGATGAGGGTGGAGAGGTTGGCCATCTCCACCAGGATGCCGGTGAGCGCCTGGCCCACCTCATCGTGCAGTTCGCGCGAAATCGAACGCCGCTCGTTTTCCTGCGCCTCCACCAGCCGGGCCGAGAGCTGCTTCAATTCCTCGCGTGCGGTGGCGATTTCCGCAAATTGGCGCGCCGTTCCGGTCTCCAGCCGCAGAATCTTGCGCACGCTGAACGCCGCCAGCAGCAGCCCCAGCCCGATGGTGAGCGCCAGCGCGATTCCCAGGCGCCGGCGAAACGTCGCGAAAATGGCTTCGACTTGCAGCTTGCCGGCGTTGAGTTGCGATTCGTTGATGGCGCCGATCTGGTCGGCGATGCCGAGCATGGCCATGCGTCGGGGAAAGACTTCGTCGCGGAGGAAGACATACCCGTCGCGCTGCCGCTGGGTGGTGGTCCATTCAAAGACCGGCCCTAAGACACCCCAGTAAGCCCCGATTTCCCGAGTCAACCCCTGAAAAGGCCCCGCCTCCGGCGCAGTGAGCAGCCTGCGGTACTCGCCGAGCGCCGCATCCATGTCCTTTCGGGTTTCGCGCAGGCTATACCGATGGCCTTCGGCCTTGCCGCTCTCGGGCTCCAGCAGGTAGTCGCGGACGTAAGTGCCGGAGACGTAGACATCGCCGCGAATCCGCTCCAGCAGGCGCGTGCGCAGCAGGAAGTCCTCGCGGACGCGGTCGTCTGACGTCTGGATTTGTTGCAGCGACCGGACCCCGTCGAGGCCGGCGAAAGCCATCAGGAGCAGTAGCCCGCCAAAGCCGGCCATGAGCACATGGCGGCTATTCAGCGAGAGGGCTTCGGCGGGTCTGGTCATTCGTCATCTATCGTACTCCGTGGTCGGGGCCAAACCGGAAACGGCGCCACGCCGGCCACGCGCCGGCCCACGCCGACTTGCCGACCCACGCCGACTTGCATCCGCGTAGTGAGTGTGATAAAACTCACGGCTCGGAGGCCAACCGATGCTCTCGACGGCCAAGCCGTTTTTCGCGTTTGGCGCCGCGTTCGTGGCGCTGGCCATTCTATCTTCCTGTTCTTCCGGACCAGCGGGCCCCGCCAAGGGCACGCCCGCCTTCTATTGGCAGGCCGCCGGGGAGACCTTCAAGGCCGGCGACACGATAAAGACCCTGGATCACCTGGACCAGATTCTAGCGACCGATAACGACTACAGCGCGCGGGCTCTGCCATGGGCGCTAGTGCTGACCGCGGGAATGGCGGCGGGGTACGGGGAACTGGCGGACAGTTACGAAACCGGCGGGCGGGTGAACAAAACGGCCCCCATGTCCTTCCGGCGTCCGATCACGGATTACCGGAGCTCGGCCAACCGCTTCTCGCTTCAATTCGCGGAACACGCGGCCAAACTGGACAAGGTGAAGGGCGACGCCGTACCGCTGACCTTTGGCTACCCGGCGGGCACGGCCGCGCCAGTGGCGGCACTAGCGAAGTTGGCCAGCGGCGTGGTGCTGTCGGACCCGGAAGCGGAGGCAGCGCAGAAACGGGCCATCGAACGCGGGGTGATACTGGCTGCGTGCCGCATGGCCGGTGCCCCCGACGACACCGCCAAGACCGAAGCGATTCTCAAGACGCCCGACGCCAAGGTGGCCCGGCCCGCTTTCCTGCTGGCCGTGGCCCAGATTCTGTTCGACGAGTCGCAACTCTACGGCCCGTCGAAACTCGACGACCCCGAAAAAGTGGTCATCTTCTGCCAGCGCGCCCTGGACGCGCTCAAGAACGTGCCGGAATCGAAAGAGAGGAAGGCGCTGGCGACGAAGATTCAGAATGTTCTGAAGAAGGCAACCATCAAGGCGTAGACGCAGTACTGGATTTTATTCATGACAGCTTCGGCATCTTCACCGATGTCCGGCCCACCGAGGTAACCGGTGGCGTCATGATCGCCAACGTGGTCGAGAAGGCCGTGGTTACCAAATCCGACGAGTTGAGCACGCTGACACAATCGCTGCCGCGCCCGGCCAAACGACGAGGCCGGCGTCGGTCGTTATTCCGTCCGGCAGCCAGACTTCGGCAACGTTCGGAGTACCGTGACGCAGCACGGCACTCAGGTGACGGCCACCGCAACGGGACCCTCATGTTCGCGCGGCTCAATAGCTAACCCGGGCCTGCCTGGCCCGGAGGCCTGCCCCACCTATCTCTTCTTGGTCCCCTTCTGCTGCTCCAGCCGCGGCAGGCCGAAGTGGCCGCCTAAATCGGCCAGGGACTCCAGGCTTACGGCGCCGACAATATTCGCAACGGTGAACTCCTTGGCCCCAGTCACCAGGATTACGACTCCGGTGATCTTGCCGTTCTGGTTGCAGACGTGTACTTCGGCGCTATCGCCCTCCTCGGCGCTCTTGATTCCCAAGATGCGCGACCAATCCGGCGCCTTGAGTTGATTGCGCACCTGGTCCAGATCGGCTTGCGACCAGGCGCCATCTTGCTTGAATTCGTAGCTCCTGATGTAGATGCCGTCAATGCCGGCGATCAGCCGCTTTACCGCCGCTTCGTCCGGATCTTTGCCATCCAGGAATTTGGCGGCGAACTGCAGCATGGAGTTGTTGAGCGAAACGTCGACGGAATCGGAAGCCTTGCCCGCCAGGTGGTCGAGGTTGAGTTTCAACTGCTGCGCCCACAGGGCCGCCGCAACAGCGCAAGCGAGGGTCACGGTTCGGACGATCCTCATGGCCGCGCCGCCTTGATCTGCATCTGAATGCGGCTGAGCTTGGACCCGGTCAAGCGCATGGCCGTCATCACTTGGGCTTTGGCGGCCTGGCCCCGATGATACCGGTAGCCCAATCCGGCGCTGGTAATCACCAGCAGGGCCGCCGCGGCTGCAAGCCAGCGCGGCATGGTCAGTACCGGGCGGCGGCGCGCCGCGGCCATCACTCGGGCTTCGAAATCGGGCGACGGGTCCTTCCGCCGCAACGCCTGTCTTAGTTCATCCTCTAGCCAGTCCATTATTCTTCCCTTACGCCCCGCCGCACCAGCTTCTCCCGAAGGAGGGCCAGCGAGCGTTGCAAGTGGCTCTTCACCGTACTCACCGGGATGGCCATCAAGTTCGCTATCTCTGTCGGGTCCAGGTCTTCCTGGTACCGCAGAACAATTACCATACGCGGCGTCTCGGGCAGAGTGGCAATGAGGCGCCGCAACGTCTCGCCCAGCATCGGATCGGCAGGCACGCCGCGCGCCACCGGCTCGGCCACGTCTTCCAGCGCCACCTGCGGGCGCCGCATGCGTTTGCGCGACGCATCGATGGACCGCTGCACCGCCACCTTGCGCAGCCAGAATCCCGCATGCGCGGCCGACTGGATGGCGCGCAGGTTCCGGTGCAGGCTCAGGAAAACGTCCTGCGCGATCTCTTCGGCCGTGTCGCGGTCGTGCAGAAAGTGATAGACCACACTGAAGACCATGGCCCGATGCTCCCGCATCAACGCCGCGAAATCGCATCCGGGCTGAACCACGGTCTCCAGTTCCGTCACTCTTGGATTTGGTATAGCACCGTGCTGTTCACCGACGACCGTTTGAAATCGCTGTTCACCATGGACACCGAAATTGTCCGCTTGTAAAAGAATACCGCCCGCACATCGAACTCGCCCCCGTAGCTCACGGGAAACCATACGCCATCCTCGAATTTCTGATAGGTCACGGAAAAGCCCAGACCTTTGATATCGGTGCCCAGCAGAATCTTGACTGCCATAGGAATCTTGAAGGCCAGCCGAGTTGTGACCAGCGCGGGTTGATATTCCCTCTGGTCGATGAGAGCTTCGCCTTTCCAGCCGGCATCCTCGATGCCGTGGCCTTTCTTGGGCTGGAAACTGACGCGGTAGACATCCCGGCCCCGGTAGGTCTCCGGGCCAATCAGCGTGAAGTCGTACTTCAGCTGCTGGTGGTAGGTGAGAGGAAAGAGGTCGTGATCGATGCCATCGCGCGAGTTCTGGTCGTTGGTCATGTCTTCGGACATGCTGTCGATCAGGTCGCCATCGATATCGATGTCCTTGTAGTGGTATTTGGGCCGGTCGTAGATCACGGTTTTCCCTTTGTATCCGTATTGGCCCTCGAATTTGGTCAATTCCTTCTTTATGCCGCGGAAGTCGGGGGTGACGTCGTACTCGCGCTTCTCCTCCCGCGCCAGCTTATGGTTGCTGTAGCTCATGCGCAGGAGCTGTTTCTGGTGGTAGGTGTAGTTTTTGCGCAGTTCCTGGGCTTTGGCCTGGTTGCGGCCCACGCGGGACATGATCTGTTCGATATCGGGGGGCTGGGCCAGCGCCGCTCCGGAAAGCAGGATCAGCAACGAGATCTTCATGGTGCGCTCCCTAATAGGTATACGGCGGGAAGGGAACGGGAGGATGCGATTTTTTTTAAGAAGTGCGCGCCGGCGAGTATACTCGGAGCCATATGGATGTGCACGTGATTGACGGAACGTATGAACTGTTCCGTCACTATTACGCCGTGCCCGCCGCGGTGGATGCCGGCGGGCGGGAAATCGCCGCCGTTCGCGGCGTCCTGAGGTCTGTTCTGTCGATGATCGAGGGCGGCTCAACCCACCTGGGGGTGGCCACCGATCGTGTGGTGGAGTCTTTTCGGAACGAGTTGTATGCCGGATACAAGACCAGCGAGGGTGTGCCCGCTCCCTTGCTTTCCCAGTTCCCCATTCTGGAGGAGACGCTGGAGGCGATGGGGGTGGTGGTATGGCCCATGGTCTACTATGAGGCCGACGATGCGCTGGCTTCCGCCGCCGCCAAAGCAGCGCTCGACGGCCGGGTACAGCAGGTGATCATTTGCACGCCGGACAAAGATCTGGGCCAGTGCGTGGCAGGAACGCGGGTGGTTCAACTGGACCGGAGGCGCGGCATCGTGCGCGACGAGGCCGGCGTGGTGGCCAAGTTTGGCGTGGCACCGCAGTCAATTCCGGATTACCTGGCGGTCGTCGGCGACAGCGCCGACGGATTTCCAGGCGTGCCGGGATGGGGCGAAAAGGGCGCGGCCGCAACCTTGTCCCGCTATCGCCGGCTGGAGGACATTCCGAAGGATTGGCGAGAGTGGGATCCATCGATCGGCAACGCCCGCCGGCTCTCGGCATCGCTGCTCCACTCCTGGAACGACGCCCTCTTGTTTCGAACGCTGGCGACCTTGCGGCTGGACGTGCCCGTTTTCGAGACGGTGGACGGCCTCCGCTGGCAGGGACCACACCCGGAATTTGAGGAACAATGCCGTGTAATGGGGTCGCCTGACCTGTTCGGCCGCGCCGCATCGGCCGTCAAATCGACGCCTCCAGACCCCCAATGAACACACGGCGTACCCTGAGCCGCCGATCCAGTATGACGATATCCGCCCGCTTGCCCACTTCCAGGCTGCCTGCCTCGCCGGCCACGCCGGCTCGTTTCGCCGGCGTCAGGCTCGCCATGCGCAGCACATCCTGTAACGGAGCGCCGGTCATGATCCTCATGTTCCTCACCATGGTGTCCAGCGCCACTACGGAACTCGCCAGACCGGACCCGGGCACGAAACCGACCTTGCCGTTACTTTCGAAGAACGCGCCGTCTTCGATCGGGCCAAAGCGGTAGCGGCCCGGCGGCATCCCCAGGGCACGATTGGAATCGGTCACCAGACAGAGCCGTGACGCACCCTTCATCGTGTACGCAAAGCGTAATAGCTCCTTCGACAGATGCTGGCCGTCCGCGATCACCTCGGTGCTCATTTCCGGGTGCGCGAGCACAAATTGTTCCATGCTGGCCTGCATCGGTGTGCCGTGCTCGGCGCGAAGCGACGACACCGAACTCATAGCACACCAGAAGTGGTCCACATGCCGCATGCCGGCGCGGTAGGCGCGCTCCATGTCGGTCCAGGTGGCGTTGGAATGGCCGCACGTCACCAGGCAGCGGCTCCGGCTCGCGGCGCGATAGAAACCCGGAGCGCCGGGCAGTTCCGCGGCGCAGGTGGCGATCTTCACGATTCCCAAACGGAAATACTCTGCGTACTCGCGCGCATTCGGGTCGCGCCGGCCCGCCACGGAATGGCAGCCCACCTTCTTCTCCGCGAAGTACGGCCCGTAGAGGTGGACGCCGCCGATGCGGGCGCCATCCGACGGCGTCCAGGTCCGGCGGACTTCCAGACACGCGTCCAACATCCTTCGGACCTGCTCGGGCGATCCGGTAGTGGTGGTGGGAAAGATGGTGGTCGTGCCGCGGCGAAGGTGCGCACGATTGGCCGTCCTGACGGCCTCCGCGCCGCCATCCATGTAATCGGCGCCGTGGCCGCCGTGAACGTGAATATCCACGAAGCCGGGCACGATCCAGCCGTCGCCCGCGTCGACCACGGCGGCAGCGCCGGGCAGACGGCGCCCCCGACGGACGGAGGAGATACGGCCCCGACGGCAGAGCACCGCGCCTGCGTCAAGGATGCGGTCCGGAAGAACCACTCGGCCTCGCAAAACCAGTGGCGGCGTTTCGTCTTCTACGGCGTTCATCCGCGAAATCCCCCCACCCATTGTCTAATCAAAGGTGGGGCGATGTGCGGCCGTCAGCAGCCACACGCGGACGGAAGCAGCGGCCGCTCGGGCTAAGGTTGGAACTCGTCAATTGCGTGCAGCTTCTTGATCAGATCGTCTCCGCTTTCGGTGTCCTCAGGCAACTTGTGAGCGACCTTGGTTTCGTTCATTGAATGCATCAACTCCTCGACTTCCTCGGCGCGCAAAGGAGCGCCGCCGATCGAAGCCACCGCCAGCACCGCGCAGAACACCAATTTGCAGAATCGGCCCCTGAACTCCATGCAGTCCTCCAAGACCATTCACCCGCACGCCCGTCGGAACGAGCGGAAAACTGTTAGTTAGCTTGGGCGTTATTGGATTGGAGGGGCCCGTGACGCGGCGGTCGAAACGAAGAGAAACGGATCGGCGGTTCCGTCCTCAGTTCTTCGCTGGATTGAAACGACAACGAGGATTGCGAGGAACAGCCAAAACGGAGCGGGAACGGCAGATGCCAAGCCGTGTGTGCCCGGTATCAACACCGCAAGCAGCCATGCCGCGAGACAGAGAACCGCGATCAGCTTGCGCGCATGCGATTGGACAGGCACCTGCAAACATTGTACCCAAAATGTCGCGATCGGCCCGCAGGGCCGCTCCCCCTCAATAGGCCATGTCGCCGGCGAGAAACAGAGGCCCGCGCGATTTTCCCTCGGCGGCAGCCTTCAGCCGGAACATAAGCTCTCCCCAGGTTGTAGTGCAGGAGACGAAGTAGTCGGTCGCGGATTGCCAGCCCCCATGGGTGAACCGCGCCAGTGTTCCGGCGCCGCGGCCCTCCAGCCGGAAGATCAGGTGCGTGCCGCTCCACTCCGCGCCCGTCTCGCAAATCCAATCCGCATGAACGGGTGGCTCATCTACGGTTAGCCTCAGCCTATAGACGGTGGTGCGGTTGAAAAACCCCAATTCCACACCGCTGGGGGACTCCGATATGTCCGCGGCCCACCACTGGCCAAATCCCTTGGCTGTCGCGATCAGCGGATAGATTGTTTCCGGTGTCGCGGCAATCTGGATGGCGTGCTGAATGTCTGCCATGTTAGTCCTTTCTGCCTTTCCGCTTGCCCGCTCCTGTGCTCAGCAAATCTCCGGAGGCGCTTCAGGCATCTTGGGAACGCTTCGCAGCTACCATGTGATAGTCGGTGAACACCACGCCGCCGCCCTCCAATTCAGGGCCATAAACAGCCTCGAAGCGCTTTACAGCCTCTGACTTGCTATGGAGGTCCAGGGCGGCCTCGTCATCAAACAGGAAAAAGTGCACAAAGCGAGTCGGATCGTCCTTCTGCTGCCAGGCGGTGTACATCCGCGTGCCGGGTTCGTTGGCTTGGACGTATGGGACGAATTCTTCGATTGCCCGCCTGACCTTCTCCACACCGGACGGCCGGACACGATATTGAGCGATTGTATAGATTGGCATGCGACCTAAGCTACCCGTCCAGGATTGTCTCATCAGCCGACGCATCGATCAATTGCGATCATCCACATGAGTTTGACGAGATGACTGTGGAGTTTCACAATGGGTACCGATGAATGCCGCAAACGCCAAGGTCCTCGAATGGAGCCAGCGCTTCCGAAACGTGCCACTGGCGAGCCGCGTCGTAGCGAGCTTGCTCAAGCGCAGCCGGGAAATCTGGCAGCGAACGTTCGAACTGCTGCAAACGGAAAGCCCCGAGTATCGCAATTCCGTCGATGAAGAGTTCAGGCAAGAATCGCAGAGCCATTGCAACGAACTCCTGAACGCGATCATCGCCATTGCCGCCGGACGTGGCGGCAGGGCGTCCGCCGATCCGTTCGGTTTCGTTCGCACGCACGCGGAATGGCGCGCCCGGCGCCAGGTGCCGCTGGTCGCTTCGCTGCACGCTTATCGCCTCGCTCACAAGACCTATTGGGGGATCACGCGGGAAGCGTTGTGGCAGCATGCCGAGCGGGAAGAAGCGCTGCTCGCGTTGACCATGCTGTCGGATTTCTGGATCGAGTTCTTCGATTACGTGGGCGCCGTCCTGGCGGAGGCGCATGCCGTCGAAGAAGGACTGATCGTGGCCCAGAACACCCCCGCCTATGCCGGCCTGATCGACCATCTCCTGCGTGGACTCGAACCCAGGGGCGGGGAAGCCCGGCGCCTGCGGACGCTCTGCGGAATTCGGGCGGGTGCGCCGATGGCCGTCGCCGTCGCTCGCCCGCTTTTATCGGGGAACGGAAAGCCGATCGATCTGGAAGTGACGCTGCGTTCCCTGGTCCGCCTGGTTCAGCTGGCGATCCCATCCGCGGCCTTTGGCAAGTTGGTGGATATTCGGAACGGCGAGGTCACGGTGGTTGCCTGCAGCGATGCCGATACTGGCCGTGGTTTTCTGAAAGCCCTTCGCCGCCATGGCGTCGGACGGCGAGCCGCGAACGGCCTCGCCGCGGGAGTTGGTGTCGGTCTGGATACCACGGAGGTCGCCGGCCTTCCCCAGTCCTTCGAGGAAGCGCGCCTGGCGCTGGAATTCGCCACCCCGAGTCAGCCTCTTCTGCATTTCGCCGACATCGACCTGCAGGAGTTTCTCATCCGGCGCGCCGACATCGCCGCTCTTCGATTGATTCCGGAACGGATGCGCCAACTGACTCCCGCCTCCGGTCCATCGGGCGAACTGTCGCGCACCATCCGTGCCTTCGCCGAATGCAGCCTCAACGTGAAACAGACGGCGCGACGCCTGGGCGTCCACACCAATACCATCTATTTCCGGCTGAACCGCATCAATCAGCTCACCGGCGTGGACCCCAGGACCTTCTCGGGGACGTCGCTCCTTTTGACCGCACTCCGTATGATGGAGGCTCCCGCGGCCCGGTAAGCCAGGCGGAAAGCTTCGGAGCCGCGACAGTGAGGGGGCGTGCTATTTGGTTGTCTCTGTACTAAAATCACGGACAGACGAGAGGCTCAGGATCTGAATCTCCGATTGCCTTTAGTCTTGGAGACGAAATGACCGACAACCGGTTTTCCCGACGTTATTTCTTCTACGGAACCCTGCTGGCAGGCGCTGTCCCGACAGGCGGGTTCGGTAGTACCCCTTCGCTGAACCGCCTGGGGTTCAAATCCGTCAACGAGAAACTGAATATCGCGGCCATCGGCGTGGGCACCAGGGGGCCGCAGATTCTCCGGGGAGTCGCCGGGAGCGAAAACATCGTAGCGCTTTGCGACGTCAACGACGAAATGGCCGCCGCGGCTTTCCAGACCTATGAAAAGACGCAGCGGTACAAAGATTTCCGCAAGATGATCGAGACCGAAGGCAAGAACATCGACGCGGTGATGATCGCCACTCCGGACCATACCCACACGCCCGCGGCATTATTCTGCATGCAGCACGGGAAGCACGTCTACTGCGAGAAGCCGCTGACCCGCACGGTTTGGGAGGCTCGTCTGCTGCTGGAGGCCGCCAACAAGTACAAGGTCGCCACCCAGATGGGCAACCAGGGATACTCCCACGAGGGCACGCGCACCTGCGCCGAGATCCTCTGGTCCGGCGCCATTGGCGACGTGAAGGAGGTGCACGCGTGGACCGGTCTGATCTATGGCGGAGATCCGGCGCTCCAAGCGGCCCCGGCCGAAGAGAAGGTCCCCGAGACGCTGGACTGGGACCTTTGGCTTAGCAGCGCCGCCACGCGTCCTTACAGCCCGCTCATGACCAGGCAATGGCGTGCCTTCCTGGACTTTGGCACGGGCGGCTCGCTGGGTGATTGGGGTGTGCACATTCTCGGACCGGCCAACCTGGCGCTGCAACTTGACAAGGTTGCGCCGACGAGCGTAGAGTGCGTCACGGTCGAGGGAAAGAGCCAGTGGACCTGGCCGGCGCAGTCGCATCTCCGTTACGAGTTTCCCGTTCGTGGGAACTTGCCCGCCGTAACCATCAATTTCTACCAGAACATGATGGGCGAGTGGAAGAAGCCGGAAGGAATGGAGGAGAACGAACCGCTGCTTCCGCCCAGCAACAATCTGGCGGAACGGGGCAGGCCGGCACCACCCGAACCCTTCGCGCAAGCC
>Ga0075019_10001065_pt1 | contig 15619 bp, 13 predicted proteins | sample ColStrG_CSR_2013_FD_71473 | JGI IMG/M metagenome (GOLD analysis project Ga0075019, IMG submission 71473) | Freshwater sediment microbial communities in response to fracking from Pennsylvania, USA - Cold Stream Run_MetaG_CSR_2013 | ecosystem: Environmental > Aquatic > Freshwater > Creek >...
ACGTTTTTGGTCGATGACGCAGAAGAAGCACTTGCGCATTTTCAATCGGTCGGACTTTCCATCACGCGCGGATTAGAGGAAGGCGCATGGTGTGCCAGGCATTTTATTATCACCGACCCTGCAGGAGTGGATCTTTTCATCTCGGAAGGTCAGAAATCAATGGTATGACCCCGAACAAAGCACCCTGCCGCGTCGTTTTGACAATGGTGCATTATCCAGCAGTTGTGGGTTGTCTCAAGCCGGAGATCGACCGGCATAAAAGCATACGGTTGGAGGGTGGGCGGATTGGGCTTGAGCAATCGTGGAATCGTGCCCAAGCTCGCCCATGAGCAAACCTGAAATTGCAGCCAAGTCGCCTTTCGCCGTTGGTGTCGAACAGGGCAAGGATTATTACTGGTGCGCCTGCGGGCGGAGCAAGGGCCAGCCGTTCTGCGACGGCAGCCATGGTGGCACGGGACTGGGCCCGGTCAAATTCACGGCCAGCGAGACCAAGACGGTGTATTTTTGCGGTTGCAAACACGGCCAGAGCGGCGTGCTTTGCGACGGTTCACACAAAAGTCTCTGAACAAGCAGACGTCAGGGCAGACCCGCCGGGAGGGTGAAGACCAGACGGTATTGGACATGGACCTTGGTGCCCACGGTCATGAAGCTTTCCCGGATTTGCGGCAGTCCGTGTTTCAAGGTATCGACGTCGATGTTTCCTGACACGATGACGGTATTGCCTTCCCGCCAGCCTTCCGCCTCTCCTGACAGGGGTTCCGGCTTGTCGTTCAGAATAAAGGTGCCGGTCACCGCGAATTTGGCGGGGTGTGCCGCGCTGGCCTTGGCGTAACTTGAGGAGAGAAGACGGACCTGGGTCAGGTCAAAAACGGCTTTGGGATGGGTTTTGATATCCAGCCATTCATCCATTTTTTTATCGCGCCCGGCATGGTGTGTGGTCAGGGAGGCGGTTTTGATGAAAAGATGCGCCTCCTGAATGGGGGGTGTGGCGCTGTTGTTGAAGACGGCTGAGCCGCTGAATTCACGGGCCTGTCCCTCAAAGTCGTGCATGAACGACTCCCCGACGAATTTCAAAGTGCTGTTTTTACTGTCCAGGGGCAGGTCAACTGCAGCCAGCGCGGCATGGGTGGCGGACAAAAAAATCAGGGTAACGCCGCAGGCGAGGGTGGAAAATGGGGACCAGGCTTGTTTCATGGGTTCATGCTCAACCGTCAAGCTGAACGCAGCCTGAACCGCAAATGAATTTTAATCCGGAGGTGATGGTTTAGGTCTCGCAGACGGGCAGTTCAAACACGACCCGCAAGCCGGGGCCGGGCGTGCGGTTTTCCATCCAAATCCTGCCCTGGTGCAGACTGATGATGCTGCGGCAAATGGCCAGACCCAGACCACTGCCATCCTCGGCCGTGGAATGCTGGCAGAGCCGGACAAAGGGCTCGAACACAGTTGTCATTTCGCCGGGAGTCAGACCGGGCCCGTTATCTTCGAGGGAAACCCGCCAGCAACCGGCAAGAGTCTCCGAAAACAATCTCAGATGGCTGGCCTTCGGGGAAACGTTCAAGGCATTGGCAACCAAATTGAGCAGGACTTGATGCAGCAGGGCGGCGTCGAAAAAACCGGTGCCGACATCGTTGCGGCAGATCTCAAAAAACACGTCCTGATCTTCGCACAGGACCAGGGCATCCTCGGCAAAGGAGTTGATAAATCCATTAAAGGAGGTGCGCTGGCGTTGCAGGGGTGTGACACCGACGCCGGCGCGGGCGAGAAAGAGCAATTTATCGATGACGGAGTTCAACCGGATGATGCCTTCCAGTTGCTGTTGCAGGGCTTCCTGTCGTGCGGGGTCCAAAGTCCCCTCCAGCAGGAGTTTCTCCGACTGCAGGCGCATCACGGATAGGGGGGTTTTCAATTCATGGGAAGCCTTGCCGGCAAAACTCTGCAGTTGCTTGAAAGAAATTTCCAGCCGGTCGAACATTTGATTGAGCAGGCGCGTCAACTGCGCCAGTTCATCGTTCCCGTGCGGGGCGGGGATGCGTTCGCTGAGGTTGTCGGCGCGGATGCGGTCGGCGATATTTTTAATGCGATGAATGGGTTCCAAAGCCAGGCGGCTGAGGGTACTGCCCAAAAAAATACTCAACGCCCCCACCAGCACCAGCATGACCAGACTGACCCGGGTGTAGGTTTTCAATAACTGGGAAGTGGGTTTGAGGGAGGAGGCGATTTCGATGAACAGCGAGCCGCTGTGAAACAGACCGATGCGCAGCGTGCCGAGTTGGGGAAGACGGGCCGTCCGGTTGGGTGGACTTGCGGCATCGAAGGGAAGGGTTTCATGGCGCAGATTCTGTGAGCGGAAAAGCAGCTGGCCCGTATCGTCATGAATCTGAAAATAATAAATTCTGGCATCAATCTGGGAATGCAGAATCACCTCCTGCAGGGCATCGGCACTGACCGGATGATGCTCCAGTTTTTCCTGGATTTCCGACCATTCTGCGGCGTTCAACAGGTCGATGCCATGAACCAGCTCGCGCTTGAGCAGGGCGTAGTCTGCCATCAATACCAGGGCGAGGGTGCCGCTGATGACAAGCGTGTACCAAAATGTCAGACGCGAGCGGAGCGACCTCATGTCATCTGGTATCCGACCCCGCGCAGGGTTTTAAAGAGTGACTTGCCGTCGCTAGATTCCAATTTGCGGCGCAGGCGGCGCATGTAAACGTCGATCAGGTTGGTGTCAAAATCATAGGAAACGTCCCAGATTTTTTCGGCGATCAGGGCGCGTGTCAGGACACGCCCCTGATTTTGCATGAAGAGTTCCAGGAGCGCGAATTCGCGGGCGGTCAATTCCACGGCATTGCCGTCGAGGTGCGCCGTGCGCGCCAGCAAATCCAGTCGGATGCCGCGATGCTCAAAGACCACGGCCTTGATTTCAGCCTGGCGCCGGAGCAGGGCCCGCACCCGCGCGAGTAATTCCTCGAAACTGAAAGGCTTGGCCAGATAGTCGTCGGCCCCGAGATTCAGTCCGGTAATGCGGTCTTGCACGGCATCACGGGCGCTGAGAATAAGCACCGGGTGATTGAATCCGTTGAGCCGCCACTGCTGCAAAAGCTTCAAGCCGTCCTCGTCGGGAAGATTCAGATCCAGGATGGCGAGATCGTAGGGATTCCCCGTCAAGGCGTCGTGTGCTTCGCTGCTGGTTCTGACCCAGGAGGCGGAATAGCCGACTTCTTCCAGGCCTTTCAGGATGAACTGACCCACCTTGCGTTCATCTTCAACGATTAAGACTCTCATCGGTGTGTACCGGATGCTGCCAGCGTTCAACAAGATTGACGAGGCCCAATATGTCGGCATCGGAAAGGGTTTCGTGGCCCGGCATGGAAGTTCCGGGAATGCCGAATTTGAGAAGGCGTGCCCGTGCGGCAGAGCGTTGCATGGGCGGGAGTGTGTCTGGAGCAAAACGCCAGGACTCCTGGTGGAAATTGCGCGGTTGGGCGCCATCCAATTGGAGGGCCAAGGGCCCGTTTCCGTAGCCGTTGTTGCCGTGGCACACCGCACAATTCTGCCGGTACAAAAATTCCGTGCGATCGGACGAGGCCGCAGTCACGGATGCGGGGTACCAGTTATCCGTGCCACGGTCCGTGCCTTCGCCAAGGCTTTGGAGATAGGCCAGCAGGGCCCGGCCGCGGCGGGCCTCACCGGTAAAAAGATAAGCATAGGAAGGCATGGCGGAGCCAGGTGAGAGCAGGCGCGGGTGCAGCAGATGGAGTCGATTCCAAGTGAGCGAACGCCGGTTGCCGATGTTTTGCAGGTCAGGCCCCTGGCGTCGATTACCAATCAAGGGCGGTGAGTTGTCCAGTGCCGCGGCGGCTGATGCAGCGGGCCCCCACCACAGGGTATCGTTGCCGTTGGGCCGCACATATTGGGAGTGACAGGCCATGCAGCCTTCGGAAATATATACCTTCCGGCCCACAGCAGTTTGATTTTGTTCATCCCAGTTTTTTTGATCCTGCTGTACCTGCCGGGCCTGCCAAAAAACCAGCAGCAATACCAAAGATCCCAGAAACGACCAGGCGTGGGATCGCAAAAAATGCAAACGCAGATAACCCATGTTCAGCAAAATCACCAGTCCGGCACCTAGTACAAAAAGGGGAGGCACGGCATGCAGATGTTGAGCCATGCCGATGCCCAGGGCGGAGGCCACCCAGCCGGCCCAGGCGTAAACCCAGGCGGCGCGGGTGAGTGAATCAGATCCGGCCATTCCGATGGCTGGGAACAAGAGCAGAGCAACCGAATAAAAGGAAACGCCAGCCGTATAAAAAACCGGGGCCAAACCCGTGAAAGAACCATCGGAGCTCAGGCAGCCGATGCCCAGGGCCAGACCCAAAAAACCCAGGACCAGTACCCGGCGGCCCAAGCCGCGGTCCAGCAGCCAACCGGCGGCGCAGGCCGCGCCGAAGTGCAACAGGGCATTGCTGATCTGCAAATGTCCGGCACCCCAGGTGTGGCGGTGCAGCTCCGGGGTTTCCTGAATCACAAAAAACGCCGCGGAATCCAGCCAAACCAGTGCCAGAAAAACCGCGATACCTGCAAGCAGACCGAGGGGAAACACCGGAATATGTTCTCTCTCCGGCTCATTGGGAATGGCGGGCAGCAAAAAACTGAGCAGGAAAGCGACGAAGCAAGCCCCCGCCGCCCAAGCCGCCTGAGTCTGGGGTGTGGCGGTGAAAATAAACGGCAAATTGGACGCGGCATAAGCCAGGCCCGTGACCCCGCCCGCCTTAATGCCCCAGCGGGTTCGTCCAAAGAATAAGGACAATTGTCCGGCGCAAGCCACGGTCAGCAGGCCCAGGGCAATTCCGATTACAGAGGCCAGCAAACAAAACAACACCAAGGAAGCAGCCCGTGGCGCCGCGAGTGCGGCGGCGGTGCAGGCGGCCAGGCCGACTTGGACGGGCATCAGGGTGCCGACCCGGCGGATAAGGGTCGGGGCCAGGAGACTGCCGAAAATTCCAGCCACTCCCATGCAGGCCATGATCGGCTGGAGTTCGAAGGCGTGCCGCGCTGCCAGATGCAAAAAGGCAAACTGGGCAAATATCAGAAAATAAAAATAAACCGCACTGACCACCGGAAGACCGGTAAAATTGCGGAGCCGATCAGTCTGGTTTTTCATCAAAGTTCCGGGTCAGGATGAAATACAATTGCAGCAAGGCCCAACTGCCGTCCACAGCTGAGATGGCCAGCCAGCGCGCGTTCAACTGTGATGTGGCCACGGCAACCACCAGGAAGAGAGCGACGGCCAATCGGAAAAATGAAGTGAGCTCCCAGACGACAGCCAGTCGCTGCCTCTGACCGCTCCACTTCCACGCCAGCAATCCGTAGAAATAAGACAGCCCGACACAGCCCACAAAAACCCCGAGGTAACGCAAAAAAATGGAGGCTTGCAGGGGAACATCCCCGAGAATGTGTCCCAGCCATTGGGGAGCTGCCAGCAAGGCGCACCCGGCCATGACATCGCCGGCACCGGCACCCAAACTGATGGCGAGAAGAACAAGGCGGAATTGTTTTGAATTCATAAAACAGAATCTTTGCAGATGTTAGGTGGGTTCAAACGCAGAAACCAGACCAGTGACGCGAACAGCATGGCCAGTCCACCGGCCAATCGCAACCCGAGCAGGATTTGAAAAATGGAGCCATGATGAAAGAAGGAAAATGCGGCACGACCTTCCAGCAGACCCAGGGTCGTGAGGGAAAGCAGTTGCAGCAGCAAACCGCCCTGCCAGAGCCAGAATTCCCGCCGGGCGGCCAGGACGGCTGCGACCACCTGTCCGCGGAGATGGACCAGAATGAGCATGCCGGAGGAGGTCAGCATACCGGCCATGGCCAGATGGGAATGCGCCACCAGCAGATTACTGAATTTGGCACGCTGCAAAAAATCAGGAATAAAAAGCAGGCACCCGGTAGCCACCAGGGCCGTCCACCAAAAGAAAAAAGAGTGCTTCCATATTTTTCCCACGGCGGTCCAAGCAAAAGAACCTGTGTAAGCCGGCACCAGGGGAATCCAGATCAGGAGCGTTCCCAGGGCAGCAACGTCATAGCGCCGGCTGTGTCCGGTAAATTCCAATACCAAAAAAAATAAAAAATGCGCCGACCAGAGCCAACCCAGCCAGCGGGTCCGGTTGGTACAAAGCCGGGGCAGGTTCAGAGAACGGGGGACTATGCCGAAGACCAGCAAAACGCCCAGACTGGAGCCCAGCAGGCTGACGCCGGTCGGACCACCGCTGGCAGGATTGATGGCGGGATAAACCCCGGGGCGGGAGGCCCAGAAAAGGGCCGGAGGAACGGAGGCCAGCGCAAGGAGGAGAACATCGTCGGGCCAGGCGAATTTCTTTTTGCCACGCATGCGGTGGGCCAGCAGCACAAACCAGAGCGAGGCCAGCAGTCCCAGCAGCAGCAGGCGCGGCCACCCGGACCATTCCAGAAAAATCTTTCCCGAGGACTCGCCCATGAGCCAGCTCAGGCCTCCGGCCAGCAAAACGAGGGACCAGCAGCGGAACAGGCGGGAGATCTGACGGTTTGCTTCCGGGGAATCGGGCAGAAAGCGATTGAACAGCAATCCCACCAGAGGAAGTGCATTCCATCCGTACAATTGAAAATTGAGATGGAGTGGAATCCATTTTCCGTAGCTGAAACCACCGAGGAATCGGCCTGCGTCCGGATGTAACAGCAGGACGGCAAGCAACACCCCCACGGCATTGGCCGCGGTCAACCACCCCAGAGAGTAACGGGCGGTCACGGAGCCCAGGTCCGACTCCCCTGCCTCCTGCGGGAGGCTCATAACTCGTGAATTTTGCCGTTTTGCACACGGATGGTACGATGGCATGAGGTGAGGAATCTGCGTTCATGCGTGGCCAGAACCACCGAGACTTTTTCCTGTGCCACCAGTCGGCAGAAAAGATCAAACACGGCGCTGCCGGTTGTTTCGTCGAGGGAGCCGGTGGGTTCGTCGGCAAAAATGATGCGGGGATGGTTGATCAGGGCGCGGCAGATGGCGGCGCGCTGGCGTTCGCCCCCGGAGAGAGTTTGCACACGATGATCGAGGCGGTGTTGCAAACCCACCTCCTGGGCCAGATGCAGGATGCGTTCCGTTGTCTCCATGTTGGGCTGGCCTGCAGCCACTGCGGGCAGACGCAGGTTTTCCCGCACGGTCAGATCCGGCACCAGATGGTGCAGTTGGAAAATAAAACCCAGATGGTGGCGGCGCAGATTCAGGCGGTTTTGTTCCAGGGAGGGATCGAGTCCGAAGATCGACACACTGCCGTGATCGGGCGCATCCAATCCGCTCAAAAGGTGGAGCAACGTGCTTTTGCCGGATCCTGAAGATCCCCACAGGGCGACTATTTCCCCGGAGGCAACAGTCATGTCAATGCCCTGGATGACGGGAATATTTCCGGCATCAAAACTTTTCCAAAGGCCAGAGGCGGTCAGGATGGGGTCGGCTTTCATGGGGTCATTCAAAACGCAGGGCTTCGGCGGGTTCGATGCGGGAGGCCATCCACGCCGGATAAAAAGAGCCGCCGATGGCGGTGAGGAAAGCGATCAGGCAGATCAGGACCATGACATCGGGCTGGACGCTGGCATCGACATAACCCTGCAATTGGGGAGCGGCATGCAACAGGGCCAGACCGATGAAGCCCATCATAAAGCCGAGCAGGGTTCCCAGCGCGGCCAGGACCATGGCTTCGCCGAAGATGATGCCAGCCACCTGGGTTCTGGAAAAACCACAGACCCGCAGCACGGCAATTTCGCGGATGCGTCCGAAAACGGACATGAGCATGGTGTTGGCCACGCCCATACCTCCCAGCAAAAAGGAAAAGACGCCCACGGTCCAGCCGGTCAGGGTCAGGATTTTGAACTGGGAATAGCTTTGGTTGAATTCCTTGTCCTCCAGCGCCACCAGATTGGGGAACGTTTTGTCCACCTGCGCGGCAAAAGCCTTGCCGTCGTGGGAATCCTTTAATTTAACCGTGGCCACGGAAACAACGCCAGGCCGGTGGAAAAAATCCTGTGCTTCCGGCAAAGGCAAAAAGATGCCGCCATCCTCGAAGCCATTGGATGTTTTTAAAATGCCGCCCACGCGAAACCGGGATTTCCCGATCGGCACCTCCTGTCCGGTGACAGCGTGAAGAAAGCCGGCCGCGCGCGCACCGAGATAAACCGTATTGGCTTCCTTTCCGAAATGCTCCCTGCTGCCCTCGATCCAACGGGCCTTGCGCAGGCGGGAATCGCCCGTCTCAATGCCGAAGCAGGTGACGATGGGGTGGTTGGGGGAACTGACCACACCCACGAGCATGGGGTTGATTTCGGCCACGTATTCGCATTGGCGGAGGCTGGCGATTTCAGCCGAGGTAACACTGCTGAAAAACAGGTCGGAAACATTTTTTTCAAAAACCACATAATGGCTTTCGCTGGCCAGAATCTGCTGAAACATGGCCACGGCACCCATGACGATGGAGACAATTGTCAACATGGCGGCCACGCCGAAGGCGATGCCGGCCATGCTGATGCCGGCGCGGATTTTGTGCCGGCGCAGGTTGACCAGAATGATCCGCAAAAAGTCGTTCATACGTTGCCCGGGGTTTGACGGGGCGTGGCCAAGGTTGTCCATTCTCCGGCCAGACACAATTGGAATTTATCCAGGCAGGCATAACCGGGATTGAGCGTTTGCAGGTGCGCGAGGGTTTGGGCCGAAAGTTTCAACAAACGCTCCACGCGCCGCACGGCGGCGGAGACCCCGCATTCGCGTACCAGATTGGGTCGGCCCCAGCGGGCGTCCTGGCGTAAATTTTTTTCAGCGCGACCGGCGGCTTCCCAGGCATCCTTGCAGTCATCGATGCCTTGGTACAACAATCCCCAGTAAAGTCCGAGTCGGCGCAACTGCCGGGTCGGGCCATCGGGGGTTCCGCCCAGAATGGCGGGAAGGCAGAGGCTCAGTTCGAGCAGGGAGGCGGTTTTCTGTCGGGCCACCCGCGCTGGTGATAACGAATTCAGGCGGGCCTGGAATGACAAATCCAGGGCCTGGCCATTGAGTATGCCAGCGATGCCGAGACTTTGCTCCATCAAGGCATGGGCTTGGGCCCGCTGCGCGGTCGGCGTTTCAGTCATGACTTCGGCGAGCAAGGCGTAGCTGCGGGTGATGAGTGCGAGAGCCCCGAGGATGGTGGGACCTTCCCCGTGAATCAGGTGGGCGCAAACGCGCCCCCGACGTTTGCTGGCCTGGTCCATGCAGGGCAGGTCGTCCAGTAGCAGGGAGGCGGTATGATAATATTCCATGGCACAGGCGATACGTTCGCAATGGGCTTGTTCCAGACCGGCCAGCAGTGCTGTTTCATAGGCGAGCTGACCGCGAAAGAGTCGGCCCTGATTCTTCACCATCTCGTTAATGAGTTGCCCCAGGGTGGCTTCGGCGCCCCGGGTGGCGGGTGCGTACCGGACGAGGGCGGCATGGAGGATTTGTGGTGCCGGGAGCGTTGAGTTGTCGGAGAGGGAATAAAGCAGGGGATTTGCAGGCAAAGCCTGGCAATCCTGGTAACAAACTCCCGTATCGGCCATGAAACCATTGTTGCGTCCAACCTGAACAGAATCTGAATTGCACGTGAAAAAAGATGGGCTGGTGTAAATCGTTGTTTTGACGGAGGGAATCGATCCGTGTTGTAAATAAGGCAATGGGAAACCTGGTTATTCTTTTGCCGCTGGCTGTATATGTACTGCTGCTGGCCTTGTTTTGGAAAAGAACAGGACTGGCGGAGGCATTGATCCGCAGTCATCTGCTTGTTCTGGCATTTATTGCAGTTTCCACCGAGGCCTTGTCGGCGGGCGATGACCTGGCCCATGGGCCACTGCTGCTGGTCTGGCTGGCGGCTGGGGTCTGCGCCGGAGCGGCGCTGGCGGTTTGGGGCGGTCGGGCACCTGATTACAGATCGTTATTGGCCAAGCGGGAAATTTTCCCGGCCGTTCTGACCGGTATCGTGGCTCTTATTTTGCTTCTGACCCTGATCACGGGAATTGTTTATCCGCCCAACAACTGGGATTCGATGACCTATCACATGGCCCGTGTCGCGCACTGGATTTCGGATCGGAGTGTGGCGTTTTATCCGACATCGATTGAACGGCAGAACTATCAGATGCCGCTGGCCGAATTCGGGATTCTGCACCTGCAGGTTTTAGTGGGTTCGGATGTTTTTGCCGCGTTGGTGCAGTGGACAGCGTTTGTGGTTTCGATTTGCCTGGCGGCCCGGCTGGCGGCGGAGTTGGGCTTTTCCAAGCGCACGCAGAGGGTGGCTGCAGTGGTGGCGGCCACCCTGCCGATGGTCATTTTGCAAAGTTCCAGCACGCAGAACGATGTGGTGGCATCGGCCTTTGTGCTGGCGTTTGTGTTGTTTCTGCTCCGGTTCCGACGCGAGTTTAGTCCCGGCCAGGCGGCCTGGGCGGGGTTGAGTCTGGGACTGGCGCTTTTGACCAAAGGAACGGGGTACATTTATTGTGCCGCGGTCGGGCCCTGGCTGGGATTGTGGATTTTGCGCAAGGCCTGGGCGGAAGGGCGTGGTGTTTTGGCAAAGGCGGTGGCCGGGCTGGGGCTCGTCATGCTGCTGGCCCTGATTTTGAACACTGGCAGTTATGTCCGGAATTACCGGTTGTACGGGAATATATTTTCCAATGAGAGCGGATATTACTGGAACCAGGATTACTCCGTGGTGGCGATGTCATGCAACGTCGCGAAAAACGTATCGATACATCTGGGAACACCGATCCGATCGATTAACGATGGAATCTATCGGGGACTTTTTTTTGTGTTCGGAAAAGAACTCGACAACCCAAGCAACAATGTAAGGGGCGTGGTTTTTGGCATTAACTCTTATTTGCGACACGAGGATTTTGCGGGCAATCCTGTGCATCTGCTGGTTTTTTTGGGAGGTCTTGCATTCATGATGTTGCGGTGGGGACAGGAGAAGTCAGGGGTGCGGGGGTATGCCGCGGCGGTGCTGCTGGGTGGTCTGGCCTACTGCATATGTCTGAGGTGGCAGCCGTGGGCCAGCCGCCTGCACACGACCTTTTTTTTGTTGGCTGCGCCGATCACGGCTTATTTTATCAACGCCGGTTTAAAAACCGGGCGTGAGCGCGCCGGAGCGGTGCTTTTGCTGCTCATGGTGCTTTATGCCCTGCCTTTTGCGTATGACAATCGGACGAGAAGCCTCAGCGCGGGCGGATGGCGGAAGAAGGGGCGGGAGGAGTTTTATTTTGCAGTTAACGAGGGTATCTACAAAAATTATCGGGACGTGCTTGTGTTTTTGAAGGAGCGGAAGGTACGCGAGGCAGGATTGTATCTGGGAGGGGATGACTGGGAATATCCGTTTTGGGCCCTGAGCGCACCTGGCGGGAACATTGCCGCAGAGGGATCAGTGCGTTTCAGGCATGTCGGTGTGGAGGAGAAGTCTGCGTTGTTGGAAAAAGACGGGCCGCTGCCGCTTTATGTGATTGCGAGCCGGGATATGGAGAACTGGAAATACCGGTCTGACTACCGGGATGTGTATGCGTCAGGCTCGCTGCATGTTTTCCAGCGACGGCTGTAACCCGGTCATTTGCCCTGCAACCCGAGGCAACTGCCCACGCCGGTGACAAAATCCCAGCCGGTTTTGGCGCTGAAAGAGCCCGCGCGGCCTGAAGTGATGTCGCGGAAATTGCTCGTGCCGAGATTGGAATAGATGCGGGTGAGTTCGGCGTTGGAACTGGGTTGGCCGGAGTTGGCCAGATTGACAATGCCAGCGAGGGAAGGCGAGGAGACGCTGGTGCCGCCGAAAATCATCCATCCGGAATAACCGTAGTAGGGCGTGCTGTCATAGACGGCCACGCCGGTATAGGGGTTGGCATCGAAGGAGAGATCGGGAGTGCCACGGCTGTTGCCAACCAGGGAGGAGATGGCCGTTTGAAACGCGGGGCGGATTTCAAAGCGGCTTTTGCCACCGCCACCGCCGGACCAGGCGGTTTCGCTGACGAAGGTACCGGAGGAGTTACGATTGACACTGGTGCCACCCGCGCTGACCACATTGGGGGAGGTTCCGGGATAGTTGACCACGCCGCCCACATCACCGGCGGCAGCGAAATAAACGACACCGGTGCCGGTGTACACCGGGTCTTCGGTGAGTTCCGACCTGTATTCTGTACTGCCCCAACTCATGGAGACCTGTTTGATGCCGATGAGTTTGGAAGCGACTGTTACGGCCTGGTTCAGATCGGCGTCGCTGTCACTGTTCGCCTCCACCAAAACAATCTTGGCGTTGGGAGCCATGGCGTGAGCCCATTCGATGTCGAGGGCGCATTCCTGGGCCCAGCCGGTATCGACCAGGGGTTTTCTGCCCGAGCCGTAAACCACTTGAAAAACCGTGTTACTGGAAGCGGTGGCATTGGTGGATGTTTCCACGGGGAGGCCGAATTGTTTGGCGAAGACATTAAAATCCTTCAGCGCGGTGGGGTAATCGAAAGCATCCACAATGGCGATGATGCCGGAGCCGCCGGTGGAGGGGAGATTGTAAATGGCGCGGAGCGACTGGGGAGATTCGCCACCCGGGACAAAGGAACCGGAAGAGAGGTGATTTTTGGTGGGATCAGGTTTGATGAAAAGGTGATTGGTGTGTGAAACAACTCCGGCATCCCCGGGTTTTTCCAGACTGCTGTCGGGTACAATCACAGTGCCGGGTTCGGCGTCCTGGGACTGGGAAGCCAGAACGGCATTTTCCGGAAGGCGGGTGCTGTAGGGTAACGGAGTGCCGTTGCCATCGGAGAGCGAAGCGGGGTCGGCGGAAGAGTTAGTGGCAGTGGATGTTAGGGAAGCCGGGTTGTTTTGATTTTGCGAGGGGGCAACGCTGGTGGCGGCAGGGGGTGCCATTTCCGGTGTTTGGGAAAGGGTTGATGAAGTCGGGCTGTTTTCCGAAACGGAATTGGTCGCAGGAGCGGGCTGGGTTGGAGCGGTCTTTGTCAAATAACCCGTTACTGCAAAAGCCAAAAGGGCCGGGAGAAGCAAAAAGGCCAAACGTTTCATGGGAGGAAGCCTGCCCGAAAAAGGGGCTTAAAACAAGCGATTAAGGACGGCTTAAGGAAGTTATTAACATGATTAATAATCAGTCCAATGTCTTGAGAAACAACAAGTAACAATAATTAAATACGGCAAGGCTCAAGGCTGGTTCATGTAGGGCTTGAGCAGATTGAAAACGCCATCGAGCGCATTTTTGACTTTGCCCTCGATTTGCTTCACCACGATATCAGTCAGTCGCGGGGAAAGATCCTCCTGGGGCTGTTGCAGTGTGCCATTGATGGTCACGGCCGGGGCAGCCCAGACATAACCGTCCTGTTGGCGGGTGAAGACCTTGTCCTGCGCGCCGGGCAGAAGTTTGAGTGTGGCGGGAATGGTGCCGATATCGACCAGACCGTTGAGGTTGCCGGCGTTTTCGTCCACGCGTCCCTCGATGCGCAGCAATCCTTCCGATTCGATTTTGATGTTGGAAAATTTCCAAACCGCCTCCTTGCATTCCAAATCGCAGCGTGCGGTGTGCAGGCGCAGACTTTTGAATTCGCGTGTGCCGGTGGCGTCGGCGACGCGATCCAAAATGGGCAGGGCTTCCAGTCGGCCATCTTCCAGCCGGAGGCTGGCGGAGAGGGTGGGGCCTTTGGGGGAGGCGTTGTCGAGCAGGTGACCCGGCCCTGACAGGTCGCCTGTCAGGCGGGCGCGCCAATCCTGCGGGACAAAGACGGAGACGGGGATCTGCTGCAATTCAAAGTCGAGGGACAAATTGCGTACCGGTTGCAGGGAGGCTTCCCCGCTGAGGGTGATCTGGCCGTGGTCGGGGTGGGCCAGCACGGCATTGAGAATGTGCAGGTGGTCGCTGTTGTAGCGCAGACGGCATTCGCGCAGACTGAAATCGGGATAGCCTGTGTAACGCAAATGGCCTCCGGAAACATCCATCAGCCAGGCATTGCCGTCACGGCTGATCCGGGCACTGGCGTGCTCGATGAGTCCGTTGCCGGGCGGCATGGGAAATTGCACGCGGATTTTTTGCAAAACAATGTGGTCGATGTCCACTTTCTCGCCGATCGGGGCGGGGTAGGAGTCGGTCGTTTCGGCCGGGCCCGGCGGGGTGGGATTGCCATTGCTGTCGAGCGGGGGATTGCTGTCTCCCAAATCGATATGAACCTCCTGAATTTCGATTGTGTTCAAATGCCAGTGACCGCGGAGGGCCTGCATCCAGTCGATTTCGGTGCGGATCTGGTCCGCCCTGATTTTGCGGATGGGCTGGCCGGCGCGGCCCTCGCCTTGAAAGCCGTCGGTGTAGGCGGTGGTGCCGGACCATTGGATGGGGGCGAATTCGCAATTGATTCCCAGAGCCTTGGAGGTGGCACGAGACAGCAGGAGACGGAATTCCTCACCGCCGAGGTAATTCTTGGTTTTCCAATAGAGATAGCCGGCTCCGGAAAGCAGGGCGATGGCCAGCAAACCGACGAGGATGAGTGCGACCTTGCTTCTGCGCGACATGGGGGAAGCGTACCGGCGGTGTGGAAAATTGGCAATCACGGGTTCATTGAAGAAATGCGGCGGCCGCGATTTTCAGTTGTGCCAGGAGCGGAGCCGCAGCAGGATGGGGCTGGCATGTTGCATTTGAGACAAGTGACAGTGGATCTCGGCACGGAGGAAGCTCCGCAGACCTTGCTGCGCGATGTGAGCCTGCTTTATCCGCCCGGCCATCTGGCGGCGGTGGTCGGTCCTTCGGGTTGCGGCAAGAGCACGCTTTTGAAAACCATTGCCGGCCTGATTGAGACCGTGCAGGGATCGATTTACTGGCAGAACCGGGATCTGGCGGAGGAGCAGGACTTGGAGCCGGCCGAGCTGGGTTACGTCCCGCAATTCAGCATTTTTCACGAGCAACTTTCAATCTGGGAATGTGTCAGCAACGCTTGTCGTCTGCGCGTTTCCGGATTGTCACGCGAGGATGCGGGGCGCCGTGTCACACAGATTTTGCGTTACACGGGGCTGGATGACATTGCCGACCGGCGGGCCGTGCATTTGTCGGGCGGACAACGGCGCCGACTGGGACTGGCCCTTGAACTGGTGAGCAATCCCGGTCTCCTGCTCTGCGACGAAGTGACCAGTGGCCTGGACCCCAAGGCGGAGGATGAAATTGTGCGGTTGCTGCGTCATCTGGCGGCGGGCCGCCGCACCGTTCTGCATGTCACGCACAGCCTGCGTCATCTGGCGCTCTATGATTCCGTCACGGTGTTGTACAAGGGGGTGCTGGCCTACCAGGGTCCGGCCGCGGATTTGCTGGAGTATTTTGCGGTGCAGAATCCGGAGGAGATTTTCCCCCGCCTGACCGACTATGAGCCGGAAATCTGGCAGGAACGCCTGCGCGATTTTGCCCCGCTGCCGCTGGACGGTCCGGTATCGGGGGTGCCGGAGGGGTCGGGCGGATTGCAGTTGCCGGGGGATGACGGGGAGCGGCCGGAGCCGGCCGGATTTATTGTACAATTTTGGGTTTTATTTTTCCGGCGCTGGCAGCTTTTTCTGCGGGATCGCGGGCAGATG
>Ga0075019_10001067_pt1 | contig 15618 bp, 13 predicted proteins | sample ColStrG_CSR_2013_FD_71473 | JGI IMG/M metagenome (GOLD analysis project Ga0075019, IMG submission 71473) | Freshwater sediment microbial communities in response to fracking from Pennsylvania, USA - Cold Stream Run_MetaG_CSR_2013 | ecosystem: Environmental > Aquatic > Freshwater > Creek >...
AGGAATTGCCCTGAAACACGAAGCCGTTCATGTCCTTGTTGCCAGCGGCGCGTTCCTTGTCCTGAATTTCCTTGGCGATAGCGGCCATTTCATCCCAGGTCTTCGGCGCAGCCTTGCCATACTTTTCGAGCAGATCCTTGCGATAGAACAGCGCCGGAGCATCTGTGAAATAAGGCATAGCCACCAGCTTGCCATTCACCGTCTGCGATTCAATGATCGACGGGAAATGGCTCTTGGCAACATCCTTGGCCGCGTCGGTCAGGTCGAGGAACTGGTCGGCGAGTTGCGGGGCCCAGATCACGTCGGTCTGAAACACGTCAATGTCGGACGAACCGGCAGCGAGCCACAGCTTGTATTGACCGAACTGGTCGGTGGTCGAGGACGGCATCGGCACCAGGGTGACGTGATTGCCGGTCGCCTTTTCAAAAGCGACAAACTGCTTTTTGATGAATTCGATATCATTGCCGGTCGAACCGGAAACATAGTTCAGTTCAACGGCAAGCGCCGGAACCGCGGTCAGAGTTGCGCTGGCCAGCAGAGTTGCGCCCGTCAGCACACGCATCATGGATTTAATTTTCACGAAAGCCTCCCAAATAAAGACCATAAAGGACGAGGAGGTTCGTTTTGAACAAACGTTCAATTAAAGTTCCTCCCCAGGAAAGTCGCCAGAGTCCCCATTTATTGGTTCTTGAGGTTTTCAAAGCGCTTTAGAGAGAAAGTTCACAGAAAGGCGCACCCAAGTCAAGGATAAAATCGCGGTTTTGGCACGCGATAAATGACGCAGGATCGCCACGACAATTCGCCGTTCTGGTCGAATCTGATGGGAATAAATCGCTTATATTCATGTATTTAGAAATTGTGGTTCAATTCAGCCCCGAAAGGCGCTGCGTTGATCAGCCGGTGTCGGTGACGCTTTCTGAAACGTAGCGAAGACAGAAAAATCTCAAAATCAAGAAAGCGCTTTAAATCACGCGCAAATACAATCTCCGCCAATTCACGCGAAAATCTCGGAAAATCCGCTGAAAGCACCGCGCCTGAATGCCCGGCCTGTCACCGCGCAAACGCGGCAGGCCAGATCAAACATTTGGCGAAATGCAAAAAGCACCTCAGCACCACAACATTTTATTTTGTAGATTTAAAAATTTCCGCAGCATTTCAATAAAGAAATGGCGAGAGAGACGGGGCTCGAACCCGCGACCTCCGGCGTGACAGGCCGGCGCTCTAACCAACTGAGCTACTCCCCCGCAAACATCACGGCGCACCGCGCTGCAGAGGAGGCTCGAATACTAGGGCCATGCCTCGAAGTCAAGCGCCTGTCACACATCTTCTGCATTATTCGGAGCTGGGTTTTCCGGATCCTCCTCGGTTGGTATGGCGTAAGTGCCTGAAAACCAACGGTGCAGGTCTATATCAGCGCAACGCGCCGAACAAAACGGTTTATATTTTTCAACACGCAGTTTGCCGCAAATCGGGCAGGAAGCTGCGCTGCGAACCGGTTGCGATTCGTTATTCATTGCATTTTCCAATCAATCCGTTGATTTTAAACAGCACATCCCAAGCCTCGCAGGGGATTCACGACAATTTCAGACCGTCGTCCAGCCCGCAAGCACGGGAAACCCCTCTCCCGCCAGCAATGCAACCGATTCTTGCAGCGGCAGCCCCACCACCGAGGAATAGGAGCCGATCAGCTTGGCCACAAACGTGCCAGCCAGCCCCTGGATGGCATAGCCACCGGCCTTGCCACTCCACTCGCCATGCGCGAGATAGGCAGCAATCTCGGCGCTCGACAGCCGCTTGAACCGCAGGCGTGTCTCGACGATGCGATGACGACGTCCGCCTTTGGGTGTGATGAGCGTCACGCCGGTAAAAACGCGATGCGCCCGCCCCGACAGCAGCCGCAAACATTGCTCTGCTTCGTCGGTCAGTTCGCATTTGGGCAATATTCGCCGCCCCACCGCCACCACCGTGTCGGCGCTGAGGATGAAGCTGCCCGCCAGTTCCGGCCGTTGCTTGACGATTTTATGAGCAGCTTCCGCCTTTTCGGCGGCGAGGCGCGCCGCCAAATTGCGCGGCGCTTCCGATTTGCGCGGCGTCTCGTCCAGATCGGCGGGAACCAGCGCAATCGGTTCAATTCCGGCCTGCTGCAACAGAGCCAGCCGCCGCGGCGAGGCCGAGGCCAACACGAGACGTCCTCGCGCAAGGCTGTCCATTTGCAGCACTCCGCTAACCGGCGCAACCACAGACATAGTTTCGGCAGGTTTCGATTCGTTCATGACGATCCGAAGGATTGAGAAAAAATGCCAGGCCCCATGTTCGACCCAAATCTGAAAAGGCCAGACCCTGCCAAGGGCAATCCCGGAAAAGGATGCAGACCCTGAAATGGACGTATAAACCGAAGTAGAGATGGGCCGATCATCGGCGTGGCCTCAAACTTACTTGAAGCGGTAGGTAATCCGACCCTTGGTCAGATCATACGGGGTCATTTCGATCAGCACTTTGTCTCCGGTCAGCACGCGAATGCGGTTTTTACGCATTTTACCCGCTGTGTGGGCGATAATCTCGTGCTCGTTTTCCAACTTTACCCGGAAGGTTGCATTGGGCAACAGTTCGGAGACGATACCGGGAAATTCGAGCAATTCTTCTTTGGACATATGTTCCTGTCTTTCAAGCCGGGGCGACACCTGTCGCGCCCGCACAACCGATTTGGCGCGCAGCATACCGGAAAACTCAGGCCTTGCATACTCTTGCTTCAACAAACTGTTGTTGAAGCACCAAACCCAAAGCAAACCCCATCTGCGATTTTTTTGCGCTTGCAAATTTTATTTTGCAGCGCACAATGAAGCATTGAAGCAATTTCTTCAACCGTTTTCCCATTCAGCCCCAAAGATTTGAGCCACATATGAATGCGTTCTGGTCTCTATACCGTGATACTGCCGAATTCTGGACATCCATGGCCCAAGCCTCGATGGACACGTCCACAACCCTGTCGCATCGCCTGCCGATGCTCACCGGCATGGCCCCCCCGCCGCGCAACTCATCTCTCAACCGCGAAATTGACCGTATGGTCACCGAAAAAGTCTCGGCTTTTTCCGAAGGCATGATGGATGCGGGCTGGCAGGTCGGCAAGTTCTACATGAACGCCGTCATCGAACAGCCCGACCCGAACGCTTTTGCCAAAGCAGCCCTGTCGATCACCAAGGCCAGCCTTGCTCCGGCGCAACGGGCGGTTAAATCCAACGCCAGCCGATTGTCGGGCGCAAACCGACGCAAAGCGCGCTAAAAAAACCGGCCCTTTAGCCGCGTTCTTTCATCAGCCGGGATTTTTCACGGCCCCAGTCGCGCAATTTCTCGGTTTCGCGCTTGTCGTGTAGTTTTTTGCCGCGCCCGATAGCAATCTCGATCTTCGCGCGGCCCTTTTCGTTGAAAAACACCTTGAGCGGGATGATCGACATACCCTCCCGTTCGACCGCCTCGGCCAGTTTGCTGATTTCGCGCGCCCGCAACAGCAATTTGCGCGGCCGCCGCCGCTCATGATTAAACTGGTTCGCCTGCAGATATTCCGGAATATCGGCATTGACCAGAAACATCTCGCCATTTTTCACATGCGCGTAAGACTCGGCAATCGTGGCCTTACCGGTCCGCAAAGATTTGACTTCGGTTCCTGTCAGAGCGATCCCCGCCTCAAACACCTCGCCCAGCTCATAATTGAAGCGGGCCTTGCGGTTGTCAGCAGCGATCTTGAAATTTCCGGGTGGCTTGGGTGCCAATGTGTCCTCAGGCGTTCAATATTCCGGCGTGAATCATCGCCTTGCGGATAATAAGATTGGTGGCGTCGGTGCCCGGCACAAGGGGCAGACGCATTTCATTCCGCATCTTGCCTTGCAGCGCGAGGCCGTATTTCGCGCCCGTCACGCCCGCCTCGGTAAAGACAGCCGCATGCAACGGAATCAGCCTGTCCTGCGTCTTCAGCGCACCGGCCCAGTCGCCTGCCAGACACTGCTCCTGCAAATCGGCGCACAGACGGGGCGCGACATTTGACACCACCGAAATGCAGCCGTGGCCGCCATGCGCCATCACCGCCAGCGCGGTCATGTCCTCGCCGGAGAGCTGGACAAAATCCGGCCCCATCGCATGGCGCTGCAACGAAATCCGCGCCACATTGCCGGTCGCATCTTTCACGCCGACAATATTCTTCAATTCATAAAGCCGCCTCATCGTATCGACCGACATGTCGATCACCGAGCGCGGCGGGATATTATAAATGATGACTGGAATGCCGATCGCATCATTCACCGCCTTGAAATGCTGATACAGCCCTTCTTGATTGGGCTTGTTATAATAAGGTGTCACCACCAGCACGCCGTCGGCTCCGGCCTTTTCCGCATGGCGGGCGAGTTCTATCGCCTCGCGCGTGTTGTTGGAGCCAGCCCCTGCGAGCACGGGCACGCGGCCTTTGGCCTCGGCGATGCACACTTCAACCACATGCTTATGTTCGGAGTGACTCAAGGTCGGGCTTTCGCCGGTCGTGCCGACTGGCACCAACCCATGCGTGCCCGATTCAATCTGCCAATCCACCAAGGCGCGAAACGCCGCCTCGTCCACGTCACCATCGCGAAATGGTGTGACCAAAGCTGTCATGGAACCCTTGAAACGATTGACGTGTGACATTCCCGTGTCCGTAAAATCCGAAAAGCTATAGCCAGATGGCATTTTCCAGACATAGACGATAATCCGACAAAGACAAGCGTTTAGGCAAGGCCGCGCGCAAATCCAGAGCTTGGCAGTCGTCATGCAGCGCATTACCATCGCGCAACTTACGAGGAACAACATGCCCTTTTCCCATCACTACATCACCGCACCAGACGGTGTTAAACTCCATTACAGCGAAATTGGCCACAGCCATCCCGGCGTGCCAGTGCTTTGCCTGCCCGGTCTGTCGCGACCGGCCGCCGATTTTGATAAAGTGGCGCAATGGCTCACCTCCGGTAAAATCGGTCCGCCGCGCCGCGTCGTTCAGATCGACTATCGTGGTCGCGGCCTCTCGGGCTGGGATACAAAGCCTGAAAACTATTCGGTTCCGGTCGAACACGCCGACATGTTGCAAGTGCTCAAGGTTGCCGGCATTGACCGGGCGATTTTTCTCGGCACATCGCGTGGTGGGCTACAGACCATGTTCACCGCCGCGCAAAAACCCGGCCTCATCGCTGCGGCGATTATGAACGACATTGGCCCCGTGATCGAAAGTGAAGGGCTTCAGCGCATCAAGAATTATGTCGGTAAATTCCCCCCCGTTAAAACCTGGCAGGAAATTATCGACATTCTTAAAATCGGTATGGCGGAACATTTTCCCGCTGTGACTGACGCGGAATTTGAAACTTACGCGCACATCAGTTTCGTCGAAAAGGACGGCGTGATTTCCATGCGCTATGACCCGGCCCTTACCGCCGCACTGGCCGCGTTTGACCTGTCCCAACCCATTCCGCCCGCCTGGTCGCTATTCGCTCTGCTGAACGGCCTGCCGCTGTTGATCTTGCGCGGCGCGACCTCCGACCTGTTCACACGGCAGACAGCAGGCGAAATGATGTTGCGCCATGAGGGCGCCGAATTTTACGAGATCGCCGGGCAAGGCCATGCGCCTTTGCTGCTTGATGATCCCACCTGCGAGCGCATCGCGCGCTTTGTCGCCAAACTCCCTTAAACGTAAAAAAGGCCCCTTCCGGGGCCTTTTCTTGGGCATATCGCCACTTTTTAATGTTTCGGATCAACCTTTGCGACATTATTGACGCCGTGGCTGCCGTCATCCATCGAGGAAGCCACTTCGCCGCGCTCGACCCGCTGGGCGAATTCGGTGGTGCCGCCGGCCGCCAGAACCTTGGACTGAGCAATCCATTGTTCACGGTCGATGCGACCGGGGAAGGCCAGGTAGGAGCCGACCCACAACACCTGCTCATGCGTCCAGGCGGCGATCTGGTCAAAATGCCAGATGCCGAGGCCATGCAAGCGCGCCTCATTCTGCTTGCCAATGCCCTTGATCAGCTTGAGATCGTCGGACTTGCCGCCGCGCGGTGCCGCCAGACCCAGCGGACGCTGGCCGGCGTGCTCACCTTCGCCTTCCACCGGTGCCATAACCTGCGGCATACCGGCATGCAGGGCAGCCGCGTCAGCTTCGGAAAGCGGCGCATCCGCCGATTCGTCTACCACAATCGCGCCGGATTTCACGCCTTTGGAATGCTCGGTGTCCAGTCCCGCGCAGAGCAGATTGGCCTGAGAAATCCAGTGTTCACGCTCAATACGGCCAGGGAAGGCCATGTGATGGCCCATCCAGGTGGCATTTTCAGGCGTCCACGCACCGATCTGGCAGAAGTGATAGACGCCCAAACCGTTGAGAATCTTCTCGTTCTTCGGCCCGATGCCCTTGATTTGTTTCAGATCGTCAGCCACCCCGCCTTCCGGCGAAGCAACGCCAACCGGCTTTACGCCCGGATGAGCAGCGCCAGTAGAAATAACGCCGGAAGCAATCGCGGCGGCACCCGCCCCCGCAACACTCATCGCGGACGAAATACCGGTTCCAGCCGTTGCAGAAGCTCCAGTCGAGACCGTCGCGTTTGCTGCGGCCGCATGAGCAGCGGCATCCGCCGCCAGTTTATCCTCAGCAGCTTTATCAGCAGCGGCTTTTGCGGCAGCCTGATCGGCGGCCAATTTATCCGCAACGGCTTTATCCGCAGCCACCTTGTCAGACGCCATTTTATCGGATGCGGCCTTGGCGGCAGCTGCCGCCGAAGTCACACCGGCACCAGCACTTGCCGCTACATCGGCAGCGGCAGCGGTCGAGCCTGCGCCCAAAGCCGCAGCGCCCACGCCCGCCTTGCTGTTCTGGCTGCCCTTGAACCAGGCACCAAGGAAACAGCCGATAATATAGCTGGCGAACAGGAACAGTGCCGATTCCAGCCAGAAGCCAAACCGGCCACGGAACAGGTGCAGCACTGCGATGATCAGGCCGACGATAAAGGCCACCAGCGCCCATTTCAGCCAGCTTTTCGCCCAGCCGTCATTTTTATCCTGCGACCAGGTCATAAAACCAACCGCGCCGCCCAGAACAAGAGCCAGCAACATCCACCAGAACAAAGTTGAAAAAAGATAAGTCATTGATTTATCCCCTTATTTCACGAGGAATTCGATACGGCGATTTTGGGCTTTGCCCTCATCGGTATCATTGGAAGCAATCGGTTTGGTCTCGCCATAGCCAACAGCGCTCAAATGGTCGGTCGCAATGCCCGCCTTCACCAGATAATCGACAACGGTCTGGGCGCGGCGCTTCGACAGATCAAGATTGGCCGCTGAGGCCCCGTCGCTATCGGTGTGACCACCCACTTCGATGACTGATTTCGGGCATCTGGCAATATCAGCCACCACCGCATCGACAAAGCCGAATGAATCCGGATGAATCGTCGCCTTACCGGTTTCAAAATTGATTTTGCCCTTTGACAACAGCTCGGTCAGATTGGCCTGACATTGCGCCGGATCTTCAATCACTGCGCGCGGCGCTGCAGCCACAACAGCGGATTCTCCGACAAAGCCGGAGGGCAGAGCCCCGAGAATCGAACTATTGATCTGCTTGGCGGCTGCATCATAAGCCGCTTCGCCGGTCAGATTGATATGGGCATTTGAGATCGAGCCGACACCATTGGTCAGACGACCAAGTTGGCCCAGCACCGAGGTCGCGCCTTCAGCGAAATTCTTCGGTGCGCCATCGGTCTGAACCAGCTTATCAATGACCTCAACGCCGAAGAATTTTGATTTGGCGATAGCCAAAATATTCTTGTGCGTGTCTTCATCCGGGAAAGAACCAGTCAATATGAGAGACTTGTCTGTCTTTGTTGCATTGAAATCATAAGAACCGCTTGCTGGTGCGGCAGCAGGAGCTGGTTCTGTAGCCGCCACGACAGGCTCCGGCGCCTTCACCGGCTCTGGAGCTTTCACAGGTTCCGGAGCCTTAACCGGCTCAGATGGCTTGACCGGTGCAGGGCCAGCCACTGTATTGGCGGCCAGTTTTATTCCGGCAGGCAAGCCGGTCGAGGCATTGGCCATGACGGTCTTGAAGGCCTCGGCGCTGGGCGCATCGCCAGACAGGGCCATCTCATTGCCAACCAGCTTGGCAATACCGGTCTTCATGTTGGACAGTTCGGAGAGCGCAAACACGCCTGCCGCCCCAATATCAACACCGGCTGGTGCGCCACGCGCAATCTGCAAATGGTCGACAACATTGCCTTGCGGCGCAACGGCCTTGGCCATCGCATCGAGCTTGGCGCGGGCTTCGTAATTAGGCACATTGCCGTCGAGGGTCAGCGCGTCGGCGGTTTTGGTCGCTGTCAGGTAAAAGTTCGTCGCGAGCGGCGGCAGAATTTCGGCCTTGGCCAGGTTTGTGCCCTCTGGCAACACGCTGGTGGCTTTCACCGCCGCATCAAACGCCGCCGCATCCGCTGTTTCGCCCGACACAGTATAATTCGCGTCCGACAGTGCAACCTGCCCTTTGGTAAAGCCACCTAACGCACCCAGACCATAGGCCGCTGCGCCAGCAAAACCAGCCGCTGCGCCGCGCGCATAGGTCATGTTGTCGACAATTTCGGCCTTCGGGTTGGCCGCCTTGGCCGATGCGACCAATTTGGCGCGAGTTACCGGGTCGGGCACCGAGCCGGTCAGGGTGAGCTTCGTGCCGTCATTGCTGGCCGCCCATGTGTAGGGCTTGGCTTCGGCCACCAGCGAAGAGGAATCATTGACAAGGCGCACACCATTGAGCGCCAGAACTGAGGCTACCGCTTGATTTTGCCCGTCAGCAGTAAATCCGGCGCCGTTCAGCGTCACGTCACGCCCGGCCACCGACACATCGGATTTGTCCAGAAGGCTGGAAATCTGGCCGGTCGCCCGCGCACCCAGATCGGTTTCAACAGCCGAAGTCGTAACATAATTTGTGATAAGCCAGAGTGGCACCAGACCAATAAGCCCGCCAATCCACTTTCTTGGTTGATACATGGGACCCCCTATTCAACAGCAATAAAACACCCGCCGCAGCGGACAAAAGACTTGAGGAAAATGTTGCAAAATTTTAGCGCACCGCACAGCTCCCCTGCCCACGATGCCTCATGCAACCTGATTGTGACGTTATCCACACGGCGTTACCGCGCCAAGCACAAAAGTTGATAAATTGTAAATTTTTGATGCTGCCTGATCATCTATGCACTGATATCAGGCACCTAAACCCCAATCTAAACTTTTTGCGCCAGAGCCTGCGCTTCAGCCACCGCGATCGCCGTCATATTGACGATGCCGCGCGCCGTGACAGAACCCGTGACCACGTGCGCGGGCTTTGCCGAGCCCAGCAAAATCGGCCCGACGGGAAGCGCATCCGTAACGATTTTGGTCAACTGGAACGCGATATTGGCCGCGTCCAGATTAGGCATGACCAGCACATTGGCCTCGCCGCTCAAGGTCGAGTTTGGCAGCACAATGTCGCGGATCATCTGGCTCATCGCCGTATCCGCCTGCATTTCACCATCGACAATCAAATTCGGGGCGCGCTCATTGATCAAGGCCAGCGCCTCGCGCATTTTAACCGCGCCCGCAGTGTCCGCTTCGCCAAAATCCGAATGGGACAGCAGTGCAATTTTCGGCATCATGCCAAAGCGCGCCACATGTTCAGCGCAAAGAATGGTCATGTCCGCAATCTCGGTGGCGCTCGGATTGTCACGCACATGCGTATCCGCGATGAAAAATGCTCCGCGCTGCGTGATCAGCAGGCTCATGGCGGAAAAATCCCGCACGCCGGGGGCCAGCCCGACAATGTCCTTGATGTGTTTGAGCCGCGAACGGAAGCGCCCTTCCAGCCCGCAAATCATGGCATCCGCCATGCCCCGGCGCAGCGCAATCGCCGCAATGACGGTGCTGTTGGTGCGAACCAAAGTGCGTGCCGCCGACGGCGAAATGCCTTTTCGTCCCGCCGCCGCCGCATATTCGGCAACAAATTCGCGGTAACGTGGATCGTTCTCCGGATTCACCAGTTCAAAATCCCGTCCCGGCTTGATCGAAAGACCGAAGCGCTCCAGTCGCGCTTCGACAACCGCCGGTCGCCCGATCAGGATCGGAACCGCCAGCCCCTCTTCAATCACCACCTGCGCGGCGCGCAACACGCGCTCCTCCTCGCCATCAGCGTAGATGACGCGCTTCGGGTTGAGTTTGGCCCGCTCGAACAGGGGCTTCATGATAAAGCCGGAACGGAACACGAAACGCGACAGCGACTCTCCATAAGCCTTGAAATCTTCAATCGGCTTGCGGGCCACGCCGGTATCCATCGCGGCCCGCGCCACAGCAGGCGCAATTCGCAAGATCAGGCGCGGATCAAACGGCGAAGGAATCAACGAATTTGGCCCGAATGTCGGCGCTTCGCCACCATAGGCGCGCGCGACGACTTCGCTCGGCGTCTCCCGCGAAAGTTCGGCAATCGCCTGAACCGCAGCGCGCTTCATTTCCTCATTGATCGTGGTGGCGTGGACATCCAGCGCACCGCGAAAAATATAAGGGAAACACAGCACATTGTTGACCTGATTGGGATAATCCGACCGGCCGGTGCAAATCATCGCGTCGGGGCGAACTTTCAGCGCCTCCTCGGGTAAAATTTCCGGATTCGGATTGGCCAGCGCCAGGATCAGCGGCCGCTCCGCCATGCTGGCAACCATTTCCGGCTTCAATACGCCGCCTGCCGAAAGGCCCAGAAACACGTCCGCGCCGACAATCACCTCGACCAGCTTCCGTTTGTCGGTCTTTTGCGCGTAAATCGCCTTCCACTGGTCCATCAAAATCGTGCGGCCGTCAAACACCACACCTTCGAGATCCGTAACCCAGACATTCTCGCGCTTGACCCCCAGCGCGACAAGCTGGTTCAGGCAGGCCAGTGCAGCAGCCCCTGCCCCGCTGGCGACAACCTTCACATCGCCGATGTTTTTCTTGGCAAATTCCAGCCCGTTCAGCACTGCCGCGCCGACAATGATTGCTGTTCCGTGCTGGTCATCATGAAAAACCGGAATCTTCATCCGCTCGCGGCAGCGCCGCTCAACTTCAAAACATTCGGGCGCCTTGATATCCTCTAAATTGATACCGCCGAAGGTTGGCTCCAGCGCGCAGATCACATCGACCAGTTTGTCGACGTCCTTTTGATCGACTTCGATATCGAAAACGTCAATTCCGGCAAATTTTTTGAACAGGACGGCCTTGCCCTCCATCACCGGCTTCGAGGCCAGCGGGCCAATGTCGCCAAGGCCGAGCACCGCCGTGCCATTGGTCAGCACCGCCACCAGATTTTGCCGGATGGTCACTTCCGCCGCAGCGGCTGGATTTTCGACAATAGCTTCACAGGCCGCCGCTACGCCGGGTGAATAGGCCAACGCCAGATCGCGCTGGTTGCCAAGCGGCTTCGTCGCCTGAATCTCCAGTTTTCCCGGTTTGGGATAACGGTGATAGATCATCGCGCCTGAGCGAAGATCGTCCGACATATTTGAAGCCATCAAATTTCCCCGTAACACATTGCACTCTTGCCTAACTGAAAAGTGGCACTCCGCCAACATAATACCGGCTACAGTCATACGCCGTATGAGAATCGCCCGCTTGCCTGCCCACAAAACCGATGTTACACGCAGTTTTTGCGAATGGCGGAGCAAGTGTCAATGCATATCCTGATAGCAAATCGGTCACCTATTCCGGTATTTGCTTATGGTGGAACCGAACGGGTGATATGGGATCTGGGCCGCGAACTCACTAAACTCGGCCATAAAATCACATATCTGGTGCCCGAAGGCTCATATTGCGATTTTGCCGAGATCGTTCCCTATAATCGCAAAAAACCATTCAAGGCTCAAATTCCGCGCGGACCGGACGTTGTTCATTTTCAATACACGCCGGACTTCGACGCTGATCATGATTTTGACACCCCCTATATCATGACTGAGCACGCCAACGTCGGTGGGCACGGGGACGCGGCCAGGCGCTATCTCAATACGGTGTTCATTTCTCAAGACCACGCAAGACGTCACAATTCAAACCAGTTTGTTTACAATGGCATGGATTGGGATTCTTATGGGCCGGTTGATCTGGAGCGCGCCCGAACACATTATCATTTCTTGGCTAAAGCCTCGCGCGCGGTGAAAAACCTTGCGGGCGCTGTCGCCGTTGCGGCCGAAGCCCGCGAAAAGCTGGCGGTCTTGGGCGGGCACCGGTTGAGTGTCAACCGGGGTTTGCGCTTCACATGGTCGCGTGCAGCGCAATTTTACGGAATGGTCGGTGGCGCAAAAAAATTTGAACTTCTCAACAATTCACGCGGGTTGATATTTCCTGTGCGCTGGCACGAACCGTTTGGCCTCGCAATCATAGAAAGCCAGTATTTTGGCGCACCGGTTTTTGGCACCACCTATGGCTCTTTGCCGGAACTGGTTACTTCAGACGTGGGCTTTCTTTCTAATTCCTGTCATGAACTGGCCGAAGCCGTTTCCCGGAATAAATTCAACGCGAGAACCTGCCATCTGTTCGCCAAAGACAATTTCAATTCGGCGCTCATGGCCAAACGCTATCTGGAACTCTACGAGAGAGTGATCGCCGGGGAGAAGCTGAACAAAACTGCTCCCTTCCTCTCTGTCCAATCTCTCGATCTTCTGCCATGGAACGCCTAAGCGAGACGCTAAAATAAAACAGCCCCGCATCGACAGAGCATTTCTATTTAAGGCTGCTGAAGATTGACGCGCAAGGACAATTCGCGCAACTGCTTCGGGGTCGCCTGCGTCGGTGCGCCCATCAGCAAATCCTCGGCGCGCTGGTTCATCGGGAACAAAGCCACTTCGCGCAGGTTTTGCTCGCCCGCCAGCAACATGATGATGCGGTCAACGCCCGCGGCCATGCCGCCATGCGGCGGAGCCCCATATTGGAAGGCGCGATACATGCCGCCGAAACGATCAATTACGGTCTGCTCTGAATAGCCTGCAATTTCAAAGGCTTTCACCATGGCTTCCGGCTTGTGGTTGCGAATGCCGCCTGAAGCAATTTCAAAGCCATTGCAGGCAATGTCATATTGGAAAGCCTTGATCGTGGTCGGGTCTTGGCTGAGCATCGCATCCATACCGCCCTGCGGCATCGAGAACGGATTATGCGAGAAATCGACCTTTTTCTCGTCTTCGTTCCATTCAAACATCGGAAAATCGACAATCCACGCCAGCGCGAACTGTTCCGTGTCGATGAGCTTGAGTTCTTCACCCAGTTTGGTGCGCGCCGCCCCTGCGAACTTGGCGAACTTCGCCGGATCACCGGCCGCAAAAAACGCCGCATCGCCCGCGCCAAGCCCAAGCTGCGCCCGAATGGCTTCAACGCGCTCCGGCCCGATATTATTGGCCAACGGGCCACGACCACCAACACCGGTTGCGCCCGGCGTCTGCTGCTGGACGGTCTCATCCTTGGCGCGATCAAAAAACAAAATATAGCCAAGTCCCGGCTGGCCCTCGCCCTGCGCCCATGCGTTCATCCGGTCGGCAAAAGTGCGCTGGCCGCCGCCCGGTGCCGGAATGCCCCAAACCTGATTCTTTGAATCTTCCAGCAGGCGCGCGAACACTTTGAAGTTTGAGCCCCGAAAATGCTCTGAAACCTCCTGCATTGCAATCGGGTTACGCAAATCCGGCTTGTCCGAGCCATATCTACGCATCGATTCGGCATAGGGAATGCGCGGCCACGGCATTGGCGTGACGCGCTTGCCCTTGGCGAATTTCTCGAACACGCCGGTAATCACCGGCTCCACCGCCGCAAAAATATCTTCCTGCTCAACAAAGCTCATCTCCAGATCGAGCTGGTAGAATTCACCCGGCAGACGGTCAGCGCGCGGGTCCTCATCGCGGAAACACGGCGCAATCTGGAAATAACGGTCAAAACCCGCCATCATCAACAATTGCTTATATTGCTGCGGCGCTTGGGGGAGCGCGTAAAACGTGCCGGGGTGAATGCGGCTCGGCACCAGAAAGTCGCGCGCGCCCTCTGGCGAAGATGCGGTCAGGATCGGCGTCTGGAATTCGTTAAAACCCTGCTCCATCATATGGTTACGCAGATAATTCACCACCTTGCCGCGCAGCATGATGTTGTTGTGGAGCCGCTCGCGGCGCAAATCCAGAAAGCGGTATTTCAGGCGGGTTTCTTCCGGATAATCGACATCGCCAAACACAGGGAGCGGCAGTTCCGCCGCCGCGCCCAAAACTTCGACACTCTCGATAAACATTTCGACCATGCCGGTCGGCAGGGCCGGATTTTCGGTGCCTGCGGGGCGCGCGCGCAGCTTGCCTTTGAGCGCCACAACCCATTCTGCGCGGAACTTTTCCACATCCTTGAAGGCCGGCGAATCCGGATCTGCCACACATTGCGTCAAGCCATAATGATCGCGCAAATCGATAAACAACACGCCACCATGGTCGCGGATACGGTGGCACCAGCCCGAAAGCCGGATTTCCCGCCCGATCAAGTCCGCGTTGGCCTGACCACAAGTGTGCGTGCGATATTTCGATTGCAACAAGGACATGATGACACTTTTCTTCTGAACTTCAATTTGCGCGAAAAAGCGCATGAGCATTTTGCGCGAAAAAGCGCACGGGCTTGGCGCTTTGTCAAGAACGGGCGGCTAAAGCCCCAGCATCAGCCGCATGTTTTGCACCGCCGCACCAGATGCGCCTTTGCCCAGATTGTCGAGCTTGGCGACCAATACCGCCTGCCGCGCCGGTTCATTGGCGAACACGCGCAGTTCCATCTTGTTGGTGTTGTTGAGGCTTTCGGCTTCCAGCTTGGCGACATTGGCAGTTGGCACCACCGAGACAAAACCATCCATGCCATAATGCGCCGCCAGCGCGGCCTCCAGATCGGTGCCCTTCGGCTTGCCCGGCAAAGCGTCGAGAAACAGCGGAATCGACACCAGCATGCCTTGTGCGAAATTGCTGACCGACGGCACAAACAGCACGCGCTGCTTCAAGCCCGTATAGGCCAGAATTTCCGGAATATGTTTGTGACCAAGGCCCAGCCCATAAAGCTCAAAACTCGGTGCGGTTCCGGCTTCATATTCGGCGATCATGCTCTTGCCGCCGCCCGAATAGCCCGAAATCGCATTGATCGAGATGTCAAAATCACGCGGAATCAAACCCGCATCGACCAGCGGCCGCAACAGCGCAATCGCCCCCGTGGCATAGCAGCCCGGGTTGGCGACGCGGCTGGCGGCGGCAATCCTCGCGCCCTGCCCCGCCTCCAACTCAGCAAACCCATAGGCCCAGCCCGCCGCCACACGGTGCGCGGTCGAGGCATCCAGCAGTTTCGGAGCCCTATCACCCAAACTGTCGGCCAGCGCCACGGTGGCCTTGGCCGCCTCGTCCGGCAGGCACAGGATGACCAGATCAACTTCGCGCATCAGCGCCGCTTTGGCGGCTTCGTCCTTGCGAAGCTCCGGCGTGATGGAGCGCAACGCAATGCCCGGCATGCTCTCCAGCCGCTGCCGGATGCCAAGGCCGGTGGTGCCCGCTTCGCCGTCGATAAAAATCTGTTTCATTCCAGCCTCTCGGA
>Ga0075019_10001068_pt1 | contig 15616 bp, 8 predicted proteins | sample ColStrG_CSR_2013_FD_71473 | JGI IMG/M metagenome (GOLD analysis project Ga0075019, IMG submission 71473) | Freshwater sediment microbial communities in response to fracking from Pennsylvania, USA - Cold Stream Run_MetaG_CSR_2013 | ecosystem: Environmental > Aquatic > Freshwater > Creek >...
CAGGGAGTTTGCCGAGTCTCGGGCGATTTCGAGGTATTGCTTCTGCTCTCGACAGGAGGCCATCTCGAGCGCCAGTTGTGTCATCCCCATGATGCCGTTCATCGGAGTGCGAATCTCGTGACTCATGTTGGCAAGGAAGATGGATTTCGCGGCATCGGCGGCCACGGCGGAGCGTTGCGCGTGGCGCACCTGAACCAGCATCACCAGGAGAAGAGTGGACAGAATCGCCAGTCCCCCGGCCAGCAAGTAGGAGATCCGATTAGCTGTCCGTGCCTCTGTTTCCCGGTACAAGGCATCGGCTTCGCCGCCGTAGAAGTAACTCCAGCGTTGCATGATGCGGTCCACGGAGCCGTCGGCGAGCATGTGGCCAATCTCGCGCCGCAGGCGATCAGCGACGGCGGAAGCCTGTGACACCGAGGCTATGGAGAGCTGACGCGACTTCGCGTCCAACCCAGTGGTAAAGAGGGATTTGCCTTCACAACCCGGCGGCCGCTCCAGTGCGAACTGTTGGAGGGGGCGCGCCTCCAGGACCGCAATGTCCGCACGCCCGTTGCAGACCTCCGCCACGGCCTCCTGCCGGGTCAGAAAGCCTACTGATTCCGCTTGTGGGAAATTCTGGTGGACGATTTGCAGTACGATCGGAAAACGCGCCGATGCCACTCGCCGGATCTGCCTCTGTCCGGCTGGGGTAACAACGCGCGGATCGACCGCTACCGATACAAACGCGTTGCTGAGATAGGGTTCGGTGAAATGAATTTTCGCCCCCGAGTCGGTTCGGACTGAGAGGAGAGGCCAGAGGTCCACTTTGCGGGCCGACAAGGCAGGATGAGGGCCTTCTTTGAGGAGTTGCCACTCCAGGCGGACGCCCGATCTGCGAGCGGCTTCCTCCACCATCTCGCCGACCATGCCATGGACTCTACCTGTATCGTCAAGAAAATGATACGGATACGCATTGTCTGTGCCGATCGTGTAGACCCGGTTGAGGTCAACCTGTTGCCGGCAGCCAGCTAGCGAAATAATCGACGCAGCCGTTACTAATGCCGAGGCGGTCCAGGATAGTGGAGTCCCCGCAGGTCCTCCACAACGCCTTGAAAGTGGCTTATCAACCATTTCGTTCTATCCGTCGGGTTGCTTGAACACCAGATGTTGACGTACTATCGCCCCGCAGCATCGCCGCCAAGCGCACTAAGCCTCAAAATACTTATCGGCTGAGGCACCGTAGTTTCCAGACGTAGTTTCCAGACGAGGGGCTTTCCGCGAGTTCGGCAGATTCACATCCAGTGGCAGTCGTACTAGTCCTCGACCAGCAGGTCCAGTAGGCCTAGCTTAGCTGATCAGGGTTTTTCTCCATGCCGGGGGGTTTATCCCGCACCAAAGCATCAAGCATGCCCGACCAAGTTTTCCACTATCCAGTGGATAACCCTGTGGAAATCCAGCACTGCGCCCAGTCCAAAAACGTCAACCGTAACGGTTTTGTGACGTTCTGCACCGAGTTTCAGCAAGCTGGACCATAGTAGCCTAACCGATTTTCTGTCAGTTGTTTACGGGTAGCAGACGAGGCGCTCTTGCAGTGTTGGTTAGATCCACACCTTCTCCAACGGTATACCCTTCCTGCACAGCTCGCAATGCGCCGCGTCGGCGTAGTACCGGGCGTCTAGTTTGGCTAGGAAGTACAAAGGGAGATTTCCAAAATCGTGAGTGTCCGGAGTCGGCTGGTAGATGATGACGGCCAGCCCCACCACCGTGGCGCCGCGCGATTCCAGCAGTCTCTTGAGTTCCGCCAGTTTGCTGCCGGTCCGCAGGATGTCGTCCACCAGCACTACTTGTTCACCGGCATGCTGCTCCAGAAACTGGCGGAAGTGCAGCGGCTCGGCCTCATGCTCCCGCTCGGCCCAGTAGACCTGCTTGGCCCGCAGCGCTTCGGTCACGCCATAAGCTACGGGCAAGCCGCCCGTCATCGGCACCACGATGGAGAGTTCCGGAATGATCGCCCGGATTTCGGGATTGGCTCGCAACAGGCGGCTCAGCCCCACGCTCAACATGCGCTGGTATTGGTAGTAGCGCATGGCCAGCGGGACCTGCAGATATTCGTTCGAATGCAACCCGCTGGGGTATTGGAAATGGCCGTCGCGGAGCGCTCCGGTTTCCCGCAGAACCCCTACGACCTCCTCTTGTGTCGGAACGATGTGCATGGTGTCTCGCCGCCTTCAGTTGGCCCCACGGCCGCTGAGCACATGGGGGATTGTCCGCAAAATGATCTTCCAGTCTAGCGCCAACGACCAGTTATCGATGTACTGCATATCCATCTTCATCCAGGTTTCGAAATCCACATTGTCGCGGCCGCAAATGGCCCACAGGCACGTCAGGCCCGGACGCATGCGCAGGCGCCGCCGCTGCCAACTCTCGTACTGGTCCACTTCGCTCGGTACCGCGGGACGCGGGCCCACCAGCGACATGTCGCCGCGCAGCACGTTCCACAATTGAGGCCATTCATCGATGGAGAACTTGCGCAGGTAACGCCCCACCGGCGTCAGCCGCGGATCGTCCGGGATCTTGAATGCGGTTTCGCGCGTGTTGAGATGCTCCAGCGAACTCTTGAGCTCTTCCGCATTCTCCACCATGGAGCGGAATTTGTAGAACAGAAACAAGCGGCCGTTCAACCCGCAGCGCACTTGTTTAAAGATTGCAGGCCCGGCCGAGGTGATCCGGATGAGGATCGCAATCGCCGCCATCAGCGGCGCCAGCACGGCCAGGCCGGCGGCGGCAATCAGGATGTCGGTGAGTCGCTTGACCAGCAGCTTGATCTCGTCATAAGGCGCCGCCGAGAACGTGAGCATCGGCGTGGAGCCGAAACGCTCCAGCGACACGGTGCTATTGACGTGCGGAAAAAAATCCACCGCGACGCGCGTGCGCACGCCTTCTTCATCGCACAGCAGGAAGACGTGTTCCAGATGGGCCAGGCTTTCGCTGCCCACCGCGAAGATGACCTCGTCCACCACGTGCTCGCGCAGGATCGCCGCCAGATCGCCGATCGGCAGCACCTTGTAGGGCGCGCGGAGGTGGATTTCCGCCGGGCCGCCCTCGGTTTCACTCAGGAACCCGCGCAGCCGGATACCGTATTCCGACGATTGCTCGAGGGCACGAGCCATCTTTACCGCGCGTTCTCCGGTGCCCACCACCATCACATAGTGCGGAGCTGCGAATTCACGCCGGATCACTCCGACCACCCGGGCCGCGGTTAGACGGAACAACAGCAGCAGCACAAAGGCGTATGTCGCGAACAGCAGGAGGAAGAAGCGGCTCAGGTCCATGCGAAGGAGGTACTCGAAGATCACCAGGCCCAGGGCACCGTACGCGCATTGCCGCGCCGCGTCGCGGATTACGACCCGCGGGTGGCCGGCATCCAGCTTTTCGTAAACTTCCAACCAGAGCCCGATGCCGACCCACGAGAACAGCGCGAAGGCCAGAACCAGGGCCTTCTGTTCGACGGTCAGGTAGAAGAGGTGCTCCAGATGAAGCACGGCACGCGTCTGGTAGGCCGCCTCAAACGCTACGGCGGCCAGTACGACGTCGGATAGCCCAAACAAAACACGGGCTTTACGATGCCTGCTGAACATCCGGACACAGGATACCACGGGAGGCCGGTCCCCGACCTGCACCGGGTTGGGGCCGCAAAATACAGGATAGGAACAAACGCTCCGAAAGTTGTACGATAGGCAGCGTGGGCGTAGACAACCTTCCTCCCGACGAGGAACTCAAGAGGCTGGACGAGCAGGTCAAGGCAGCTACCGAGCTTGCTGCTCTGAAGCCGATCTATTTCCGGCTGAACGAAATCATGCAGGAGTTCCCCAGCGATTTCGACGTACAGTTCAGTGGAAACGAGATCAAGCAGCGCCTGATTGCGCGCGGAACGCTACTGAAGCAACAGGAAGCCTCCCCGGTTCCGCCTCCCGCCCCGCCTGCGCCGGCGATGCCGGCCGCAGAACCGCCTCCGCTGTCATCTCCTTTTCTGGATACGGTAGCGCCGGCGCCGGCCGCCCAACCCGAACCGCCCAGGATGCCGGCTGCGACGCCTTCGCAGGCGTCATTTCCTATGTTCGACGCCGCTCCGCCGGAGCCGCTTCCGGACGAACCGCGCGGTCGTCCTCCAGTTCCGCCGCCGGCGCCGCCGCGCCCCGCGCCCAACTGGAAGCGCGCGGTGGTGATCGGACCGATCGCAGCTTTGCTGGTCGCCCTGGTGCTCATTTTCCTGGGCGTGCAACAACTCCGCAAGCGCAACACGAGCACCGTGGCGCCCACCCCGGCGGCCACCGTGCCGGTCGACATTGCGACCACTCCTCCGGGCGCCGCGGTCAGGATGGCCGCGCAACAGCCGTCCGGCGGCGGCAGCGAAGCTACCTGCACCTCCAACTGCAGGCTGGCGCTGGCGCCAGGCACGTACCAGGTCTTCGCGACTTTGGACGGCTTCGATCCCGTGGCGAGCGCGGTCAGCGTGACGGCCGGTCACCCGGCGGCGGTCAGCCTGACGCTTCAGCCGCAGGCTCAATCGGTTCGCCTCTTGACGGATCTGAGCCAGGGCAAAGTGGTGGTGGACGGGCGGCCGCCGGTGGATCTGCAAGAGGGTCAGTTGGTACTCGACAAGGTGGCTCCGGGCGCGCATACTCTGAAGGTCACGGGGCCAAACGGGGACGCCTCGTTCTCGTTTGAGATTGCGGATGCTCGGCTCCCGGCCGTGGCGGGCCCGCCGAGAGCCCGGAACATGATCGCGGTGCTGGTGGCCAGCTTTGGAAAGCAGGCGCGCGTCGTGACCAACACGGGTCCCTGGAAGCTCACGGTCAATGGCCAGCCGCAAAGCGATGCTGGTCCGGCTGGGACGGACGTCACCAGCTTCCAGCCCGGCGTGAATGAGCTTGTCGTGGGCGAGGGGCGGGATCGGCACAACATGAGCGAAAGCTTCGGCGCCACGCCCATGCTGACCGCGTTCCTGAAGACCGACGTCAATGCGGGAACGCTCATTGTCTCGACAGGCCAGGACGACGTGCGCGTGTTTCTGAACGACAAGGAGTACCGCGGCCGCACCCAGCGCGGCCAGCTTCGCGTCCAGACCCTCGGAAAGGTCGCGGTGCGGGTGGCCAAGAGCGGCTTTCAGGACGAGCCGGCGCAGACCGTCGAAGTGCCGAAAGGCGCCGAAGTGCGCCTGCAGTTCGACTTGAAACCGAAGCCGCAATTCGGCTCGCTGCAAATCCGCGGCGCGATGGCGGGCGCCGAGGTGTTGATCGATCAGAAAAGTGCCGGCACAGTAGGGCCGGACGGATCGTTCAGCCTCAGCGCGATCCAGCCGGGCGACCACATGATCGAACTGCGGCGCGAACAGCACCTGCCGAAGCGTCTGCAGCGATCCTTCCATGCCGGCCAGGCTGTCGTGCTGACCCCGGCGGACGTAACGTTGGCTGTCGCCAACGGCACCATCCGGCTTACCCGCAACCCCGCATCGGCCACCATTGCGTACCGCCGCAGTGACGAAACGGAGTCGCACGAAGCTCGCGGAAACCAGATCGAGTTGCCCCCGGGGAGCTACGCGTTTTCGGCGAGCGCGCCGGGATTCCTCGAATCTACCAAACGAGTACAACTGGCCGCCGGCGAAAACCGGGAGGTGGAATTCACCCTGGCCCGGGAGCGTCCGGCCGCGACTCCACCACCCGTAGCCGCCAGCGGGATGGCGGAGTTTGAGGACGCCGAGGGTTGGAAGAAGGAAGGCGACAGTTGGGCCCACAAGGGCGGCGGATTCGTGCCGTATAAGCTGCCGCCAAAGGGCGTATTCACCTTCACGGTGCAACTGCTGAAAGGCGGCGGCGTATTCCGGGGAGGCCAGATCCGCTGGTGCCTCCAGTATCTCGACCCCAAGAACTATCTGCTCTACGAGATGGACCGGAAGAATTTCTGGGCCGGGGTGATCGAAAAGGGCAAGCGGTTCGAACGGGTCAAGGAGCCGCACAATCTCGGAAATCAGAAGGCGTTCACCATTCAGATCGAGGTGGCGCCGGATCGCCTGGTGCAAAAGCTGCGTGTGGGCGACGAGTGGAAAGTGCTCGACACTTTTGTCGAGCCAGGCCGCGATTTCACCCAGGGCAAGTTCGGATTTCTGATCCAGGGCAACGACGAGATCGCGATTTCCGATTTCAAGTTCCTGCCGAAGTGAGGCCGCGCGTCACCGGCGGCAGGATCTCCGTCGCCGCGCTTTCCCGTAGTCGGTTTGCGGCGGGGCAATGGATCAAGCCCCGCCGCCCGTCGATCACTCAGAACCAATGCGTCAGCCAGGGCGCGACGGTAACGCCCGTGCCAGCCACGGTCCCACATCCCGTCGCTCCCGGACCGCCCGCGCACCCCCACCAGTTCAGGGTCGCGTTGACCGTGCCCGCGCCGAGATTGTCGACGCCGGTGGCGGCGCCAAGGCTGTTGAAGTGCGCTTGCACTGCCCCGGAGGTCTTCACGGCAATCGCGATGCCCTCGCCGCTGATCGTGTTGCCCGTGATCACGGTGCCGGTGATGGGCGGCGCGCCATGGGCGTCGTCGCCGAACACAACGATGCCGGTCGGCACCGTCGTGCCGGGGTCGCCGTCCGGTCCGTTGGAGGAGATCTGGTTGCCCGCGATCAGATTGTCGTTCAGTTTCTGAAAGGGAGAGTGGCTGTGCATGGCGACACCGGGTAGGGCATTGCCGGTGAGCACATTGCCGATGACCGCATTGGCGTACGTCTGGCCGCCCGGAGGCCCGGCAAACAAGCCAACCCCCGCGCCTTCCCCGGTAGCTACGCCGTTACCCGACGAGTGGTTGAACGTGATTGCGTTGTGGTGAACTCCGAACGCCGGGTCGAGCGCAAACGCGAAATGGTGCGAGGCGATGGTGATGCCGCAGTCGAAGGCGTTGTCCTGGACATGGTTGCCGGCGATCAGGTTGTCGTGCGACCCGCCCGTGTCGTCGCTGAGGAGAATGCCGCCGGCGTTGTTCTGCACCAGATTGTTTAGCACGGCGGAATGCGAAACTCCGCTCAAGTGGATTCCCTCCCCACAGTCGAACCCCTCCCCCGCGACGAAGTAGGCGGGAAGGCCAGGACATGCCGGGCCGCCGGTAGCGAAGGGTTGCAGGCTGGTGTCGTTCCCGGTCACGTGGTTGTTGGCGATGCTGACGTGAGTGGCGTCGGTGACCAGAATGCCCTGGAAGTTGGCGTTCCGCACCGTAAAGCCGGTCACGGACACGTGCTGCAGTCCGGTGTGGTTATGGCCGTCGATGTTGATTCCGTTACTCAGCCCGGTGGCGTCGATGATTGTGTTGTCGGCGTTAGCGCCGATCAGCGACAGCGGCTTGCCGATCACGACGTTCTCGTGGTACGTGCCCTCCGACACCTTGATGACGTCGTTTGCCACAGCGGCGGCCACAGCCGCGCCGATGGTGGTATAGCACCCCGAAGCCTGCTGTGGGTTGACGCACAGAATGGCCCCCGAAGCCGCCGGCGAAAGTACGGCTGCGGACAGGATAACCCCGAAAAGAGACACGGACACACGACTACTGTTGCCTTTTTGAAACTTCATTTGTCCTCCTAGAGTGCCGGCCGCAGTGCGGGATCCCCGTTTGGCGAACCGGCTGATGTGCTCTCTGTTATACCGAGAACCCGGCCCGAGAGTCAAGGATTTCCCTGATATCGGTAGCTCTCTAGTGAGCGGTTTCGCACGGTTGGAGCTGACGGCCGCGTGCCGCTGCTTCCCTCAGCAGCATTTCGCCCGCGCATACTTGGCGCGCAGGCGCTCCTCGGAGAACCGGCGCCACTCTTCGCCCGAGGCTTCTCGGCCGTGCGCCTCCAAATGCCGCCGGTACGCGTTTTCGTCCGCGAGTTCGCGCAGCAAAGCCAAAGCCAGTTCTCCCAATCGCCGCAGCTTGCTCATAACTCCTCCGCGCGCAGCCGGGACAGCACAAACGGCGCTTCGCAAACTTGCGACTCGCGGCTGCCGCTCAGAATGCTCGCCCATACGCGCAGCGAATCCACCAGCACCACGGCCACCAGAAACATCAGAAGACCGCAAACTACCGCGTCCAGGCGGGCGTTGAACAGCAGAGTCTGGGTGGCGGCCACGTTGGCCGCCCTGCCCGCGCGCAGCGCCGCTTCCAACCCATCGGCCTGTGCCAGAAACCCGATCGCCGGCACCGGCGAGAAAATCTTCTGCCACGCCGCGGTGAACGTGGCGCTCACCAGCCACACCAGCGGCACGCAGGTAATCCACATGTATTTCGCGCCGTGCATCTTGAGCAGAATCGTGGTGGCCACGCACAGCGCGATCGAGGCCAGCAACTGGTTGGAAATCCCAAACAACGGCCAGAGCGAGTTGATGCCGCCCAGTGGATCAAGTACGCCCTGAACCAGGAAATAGCCCCAGCCGCCCACCACCAGCGCGCTAGCGCCAATCACGCCCGGCATCCAACTCGTCCGCCCCAGCGGCTTCCAGACGTGGCCCAACAGGTCCTGGAGCATGAAGCGGCCTACGCGGGTCCCGGCATCGATGATAGTCAAGATGAACAACGCTTCGAACATGATGGCGAAGTGGTACCAGAAGCCGATCAGCGCCTGGCCCCCGCCCGAGCGCGCGAAGATGTGGGCCATGCCCAAAGCAAGCGAAGGGGCGCCGCCGGTGCGCGAGAACAGTGTGGTTTCGCCTACATCGCGCGCCAGGTTGGTCATGTCCGCCACGGTCACCGGGAAGCCCCAGTTGGTAATGGTGGCCACTGCCGCCGCCGGCGTCGCGCCCACCACGCCGCCCGGAGAATTCACCGCGAAGTAGACGCCGGGCTGCAGCACGCAGGCGGCGATCATCGCCATGATGGCCACGAAACTCTCCAGCAGCATCGACCCGTAGCCCACCGGCCAGGCGTGCGACTCCTTGGCGATCATCTTCGGCGTGGTCCCCGAGGAGATCAGCGAATGGAACCCGGAGATCGCTCCGCAGGCAATCGTGATGAAGCAGAACGGGAAGATCTTGCCGGCGAAGATGGGGCCCGTGCCATCCACGAATCTCGTGAAGGCCGGCAGTTGCAGTTCCGGACGCACGAAGAGGATGCCCACTCCCAGCATCAACACCACGCCCAGTTTGACGAACGTGCTCAGGTAATCGCGCGGCGCCAGCAGCAGCCACACTGGCAGCGCACTAGCCAGAAACCCGTAGAGGATAATGCCAATGGCGAGAGTCATGGCGCTGAGCGTGAAAATCGGCGCCACCTCCGGGGCTTCCCCCACCAGCCGACCAGCGAAGATGCTGGCCATCACCAGCACGAAGCCAATGGCCGAACACTCCAGCACTTTGCCCGGCCGCCAGTATCGCAGATAAAGCCCCATGAAGAGCGCGATGGGCATGGTGGCCGCGATCGTGAACGTGCCCCACGGGCTGCCCTTCAGCGCATTCACCACCACCAGCCCCACCACAGCCAGCAGGATGATCATGATGATCAGCACCGTGATCAGAGCGATGATGCCGCCCACCTTGCCGATCTCCTCTCGCGCCATCTGGCCCAGCGACTTGCCATCGCGCCGCATGGAGGCAAACAGCGTCACGAAATCCTGCACCGCGCCCCCCAGCACGGCCCCGATGATGATCCACAGCGTTCCCGGCAAGTAGCCGAATTGCGCGGCCAGCACCGGCCCTACCAGCGGACCGGGTCCGGCGATGGCGGCGAAGTGATGTCCGAAAACGATCCACTTGTTGGTGGGCTCGAAATCGTGGCCGTTGCGCAGGCGCTCCGCGGGCGTGGCGCGCTCATCGTTCAGCGCCATCACCCGCGCGGCAATGAATCGGGCATAAAACCGGTACCCGATGGCGTAACTGCAGGCGGCGGCCAGCACCAGCCAGATGCTGTTGATGTGTTCCCCGCGGTTCAGGGCAATGCCGCCGAGACAGAAGGCGGCGGCGCAGGCCACGGCGGCCCAGAAGAGACGACCCAAGAGTTTCACGCCTAGAGTCTACTAAAACTGTTTGAGGTTGCGCAGCAACGAATCGGTGGTTCCACCGGAACGCAGGGAGATGGAAGCGATCGGTTTCCACCGCTCGTCCATGGTTCCGATGTAGAGCATGCTATGACGGTCGCTGCCCATCAGGATCACGGTAAGGTGGCGGTCCGGGTACCCCAGGGCCTCGTACTGGAGGGTTCCGGAATCGCTCTGCCAGCGGTCCGAGGCCGGCGTGCCCAGTTTTCCGACGACCGCAGTGCGGTCGTCGCGCGGGGTCAGCCCGAGGATGGTTTGATCCTTGGGTGTAAACACAACGCGCCCGCGCGAAAGGTTGACCACCACCAGATAGAACACGATCGCGAACGCCACCGCCGCGCCGATGAGCTTGACGATGCGCGTATCGGTAGGGGACTCGGTGCGAATGCCCACGATGGGCGCCGGCGCCGCACGGTCCACTGGCGTGGGCACCGGAATGGGTCCGCCCACCGCCACGGGCATCTCGATCACGCGCCGTTGGAAGGGCACGATCATCCCGCCCTTGTATTCCAGTTCGCGGTTTAGCCCCACGATCAGCACTGGGTCGTCGACGCGCGACACCTCGCCGATGAACCGCCGCGGAATCCAGATCTCCGTGGCCGATTTGCAGTTCGCCACCAGAATCTCCGACCAACTGGCTTTGCGGAAGAGCCACTCGTTATGCTCGACGTTGACGATCGGTGGATAGAACGAGAACGGACGCGTAACCAGGTGGTCGAGAGACGGCGGAATGGGCGGAGACGCCATCTAATTTCACCGTAGCACAGGCATTCCCGCCCGTGTCTGCCGCCAAAACATGACGCCGCTTACGACCTATCGCGGGTAGTTCGGTGAATACAATTGCCCCTTCGGCCGCAGCGCCAACTTGCCGTTGGCCACCCACTGTTCCCCACGCACCCCGAGGTGCGCGACCAAGCGGTTGCGCCACACGCCCACCTCGCCGCGGTACTGCGGTTCGGCCGAGAGGTCCGTCACTTCGTGCGGATCGGTTTCCAGGTTGAAGAATTGCTCCTCGCCGGTCATGGCGTGAAAGACGTACTTCCGCTTGCCGTCGGTTAGCGCGTTCCAGTGGTTTTCCGGGCTGTAGCAGACGTCGTGCTCCAGGTCGATCCACTCGCGCCAGCGGCCGCTGGGGTTCCGCGCCAGGCCCACCAGGCTCGCCCCGTCGATTCCATTCGGCGCAGCGATGCCTGCCGCGTCCAGCAGCGTCGGCAGCACGTCGCGAATCTCCACCGCGTGGCTGTCGGCGCGGCCTCGCATCTCGCGGCCCAGACCCTCGGGCCAGTGCAGAATCATCGGCACGCCGGCGGACGCCTCGTAGGCATAGCCCTTTCTCCAGAGGTGATGATCGCCCAACATGTCCCCGTGGTCTGAGAGATAGAGGATCATGGTGCGGTCCAACAGGCCGCGGCGGTCGAGCGTCTCCAGGATGCGGCCAATCTGTTCGTCCACGAAACTGACCGAGCCGTAGTAGCCCTGCCGCGCCGCGCGTACCGCGGCGGCGCCCATGTCGCCGTGCCAGGCATCCACGCGATCGTTGCTGCGCGGCCGGTACTTCGCCGCCCACCCACCGGCCTGAACCGACGGAAGCGGGCCCTCGTAGCGGTCCCACCAGCGCTTCGGCGGGTCGTAGGGACTGTGCGGGCGCTCGAAGGAAACCTTCAGGAAAAAGGGCTGCGCGCTTTGGTAATCCTGCAGGAACCGCACCGCGGTTTCCCCAATCCACGCGGTGGGGTGAAGCCGCTCCGGAAGCGCGTAGGGCCGCGCGGTGTAGCCGTTCCAGTCGAGACCGGTGGCGTCAGGATCGGCATCGGGCGCTTCCGACCAGAACCAGGAGCGGTAATCGCTGCGGAAGTCCACCGATTCCTGGCGGCCCGATTCATCGAGCAGCGTCTGATCGAATCCATGCAGCGCGCGCTGCGGATGCCAGTGCATCTTGCCGACGCCCTCCGTGCGGTAACCCCCATCGTGCAGCAGGCGCGGCATCTCTACCGGATAGCGCTCGGACACCGCGCCGTAGCCGAGCATGCCGTGGTTCCAGGGCGACATGCCGGTGAGCAGAGCGGCCCGCGCGGGCGTGGAGGTCGGGGTCGAGGAGTAAGCGTGGCGGAACATCACGCCGCGTTGTGCCAGACGGTCGAGATTGGGCGTGTGGATGGCGGCATTGCCGGTGGCGCCGACGCAATCGGCGCGATGCTGATCGGCCATCAGCAGCAGCAGGTTCGGCCGGTCCTGCCGCGCCTGTGCGTGGAGCAGCAGGGCAGGCGAACCGGCTAAGGCCGATGAGGCCTTGAGGAAGTCGCGGCGGTCCATGGCATACGCCAGTTTACAAGATCTCGTCAATGGTCCGTTCCAGAGCCGGCAGCAAACGCCCGTTTCGATCAATGACCAATTCCTCCTGTTCCTCCGCCGCCAACTTGGTGCGCATTCTTCCGTTTCGAGATACTCGTGCCAGAAACCTAGGGGTGAAAAACAGGCCAGGCTTGGGCGGGGAGGAGAGTCGCCATGCGGCCTTTCGCGCGGAACGAATAAGCATTTTCTTTCCAATGGGGTGGGAAGAAGAAGGCCAGCGGACCGGCACTCCCGTGTAGGGCCCCTCAAGAGGCGGTCACAGGACTTTGAAAAATTCTGCAGCCAATTGATTTAATGCACGTTAGTTATGATTTCGAGGCCGGAGCGAGGGCCGGACGCGATGGGCTTCATGGGATTATCGGAACAGGAGCATGATTGGTTCTGAAAAACGTAGCTTTCCCGCCCCCTGCCGCAAGGCCGGCAGGGGGCTTGACGCTGTGGAGCCACACCAGCGGCAAAGCGGCCCGCGTCCAAAATCCGCGGAGAGGCCGATGAGGTTTGGCAAAAGAGGCATGGCACTTTGATGAAGAAACTTGGATTCCTTTTCATTTTCGCAATTTCATTGGCGGCACAGATTTCGAACGTGTCCGTCGTGGGAGTGACTAATACGCAAGCGGTTCTCCAGTATACGGCCCCCAATACTACGGCCTGCACAGTCGAGGCGAGCACTTCCCCAACCTATCTCCCGTTGGTTCACGACGTGGACCCGGCGATATTCGCCGGATCGAACCTGGACAGCCGGCCTGGCAGCGTTGCCGGGGACGTCACGCGGACATTTGTGCTGGGGACACGGGATGCGGAACAGGGGCTAAATGGCAACTGGTACTCAAGGGCGCTCCAGGCACTCACTCAACACTACTACCGGATTACTTGCGGCGCGAACACGGCTACGGGGAGTTTCACAACAGCTAATATCGCACTAGGGAACACCTACAACGAGCCTCTCCTGCCGGACCCATCCGTTACATCAGGCTTCAATGCCAATGGCTTCTCCTACGCAGGCCGGTACGCGATGCCCACGTTCCTGAACTGGGATAGCTCAAACCCGGCTACTGCGCGAACGGAGACGATCATCGATCCCCAAACTGGTGTGGCCATGAAGCGCATGACGATGCCTATGGACTACGGTAACCTGAACGACACATCGTTCGTTTTTGCAACTGGCGCCAACTGGAACGGCGCATCCAACGTTTTGACGGACGATGCTCTTTCGGCTACCTACAGCGGCACTACCAGCGACTGGTTGACCCTCAGCGCAGGTGACCAGACATTCAACAACGGAGCCGGCCTGGAGTCTGTCACCTTATCGCTCAAGGCCTGGGCTTCGACGGGCAGCGGAGATAACGCCACCATTCAAGCTTGCTTGACCGTGAATGGAGTGTCCTGCTGGCCCACTGCAGCGAACGTTCACGACATCGTGTTGGGAAACACTGCTCTGCCATCCACGTTTACCTCGTTCGGCAACACCAGCCTGGCGGCGTTGCCGTGGGTTCCACCGGGTACACCGCCGCTACTTTCCCTCGATGCCCGCAAGCGCAGCGGCAACGTGAATGTGGATGGCTCCGGCAACGTGACGTGGATCGATGGGGGCGACGTATTCTACCCAGGATGGGTCTCTGGCAGCAAAATCACCATCAACGGCCAAGCGTGCACCATTGCTTCGTACACAAACCCGCAGTCTTTGGCGATCGCGCCTTCCTCCTGCACGGGCCTATCCCTCCCAGCAACCTCTGTCGCTTATAGCGCCGGAAACTTCGGGATCATGATCCGCAAGAAAACTTCCAGCACGGACCAGATCAATATCCAGTATGCGAAGTACGTTCTGGGTAACTCTGCACAGATGCAGTGGCCTTCTAGCGGTAGCGTTAAGATATGCAACAACCAGACAGTGTTGAACACGGTTACCGGACGTTTGGGTTGGCAGTGCATAGTCGGAAACACGGCTCAGGTGTATTTTGTCGATGGCACCACCGGAGACGCTAATTGGTTAGGCGTCCTAAACGCTCCGCAGCAAGGTGGGACCGATGGGTGGTTGGAATCGGGATGTGGAGCGAGTCCGACGATTACATCAAGCTCACCCACGGGACCAGTTTCATATTTCTGTGTTGGGTCACAGTCCAATGGTCTCAACCCAATTGTTGTAAAGTGTACGGCAACAACCTCAAATCAACCGCAGGACTGGAGTCCAACTTGCGTCAGCTTGACACCAATCTCGGCAGGCAAGGACATCCGCAGTCTGGTCGCTGCGTTCACCGCCGGCGACACGCCGCAGTTTGACAAGGCCCAATTCTATGGTATCGGGCTCACCGGGTTGCAGAATAACAAGCTGCTGCTTTCAAGCCGGCGCAGTTTTCAGAATACGCTGGAATGGGAGTTTGTCTTCGATCCATTTCTTGTAAGTTCGGCGGCCGGGTGTGTGGGCGGCGGCGCCCCAGGTTGTGTAGTAGCTGCCGTTAGTAGTTGGGCAACGGCTCCTCTACGCTGGTGCGGGCAACACGCCGTGACGTACGCCGGAGAATCGGGCTTCTACGTTGGGGCAGCCGCCGGTCTTGGTTACGATTCCGGTTTTGCCGGCGGAGGATATTACACGGTCAATACATCATCGCCGATGACAGCCACCCCCAGTATTGCCGCGGGCACGGGAAGCTGCCCGGCAGGCAGTTTCGGATGTGACATTATTACGCCCGACGGAGAGCCTTGTAACGAACTACCGGGTCCAGCATCGTCGAGCGGCTCCTTTCCGGCCGATCCGTTAAACTGCCCAAAGAACGGCGCGTGGTCGTATTTACAAGACTCCGCGGTGGGCGACGTGTTCCAGGCCGGCATATCCGGCAACCCGGAGTATGTCAAGCTGATCTCCAAAACGGCAGGTAACGGTTCGCAATGGTTGTTACAGCGGTCGGTCGGTTGGACCAGTTCCGGCCCGACCAACATTACGACGCCGGTCAAATTGGCGGAATTGTGTCAAGCGCGCGGGGACAACTTTAAGCTATCAATGTCCAGCATCCAGTGGGCGTGGAATTTCACCGCCGACCCCCACGGCGTTAATGCTGGAGGCAATTCACTTATTGGGCAGTACCCTTATGATCATGAGGCCCTCGATGTGAACATGACCGCTGGAGGTAGTCCGTCGTTCAATACCACCGCCGCATTCGGGTCAACGGCTCCGGCCAACTCCGGGTATGCGATCCTGGATGGGACCGGTTATGGAAGTCCGAACAAATACGGCGCCTTGGG
>Ga0075019_10001069_pt1 | contig 15588 bp, 11 predicted proteins | sample ColStrG_CSR_2013_FD_71473 | JGI IMG/M metagenome (GOLD analysis project Ga0075019, IMG submission 71473) | Freshwater sediment microbial communities in response to fracking from Pennsylvania, USA - Cold Stream Run_MetaG_CSR_2013 | ecosystem: Environmental > Aquatic > Freshwater > Creek >...
CCAATAAAATTCTCAGCCGCGCTCATCTTGAAGTCCGATAGCTTCAGACTGGTCAGATAGGGCGAAAGCGGTTTTGCAGTCTTAGGAGGCTCGCGCAGCAAAAAAGCCGCTCCGATCGCAATCGCGGCCAAAACCACCACGGCCCCTACGATGATCAGCCGGCTGGTGTCGCGCTCTTCTGCCATCGGATTTGGCGGGCCCAGGCTCCCCATATATAAATTGTAGGCGCTTGCGGTTTGCCTGTCGATTTCATTGGCGGTTCGTGGTTCCAAGCGCGCGCAGCAGCTTCAGGCCTGATAAAATCTAACCAAGGGGTTCGAACCCACAATGCCAGTACCTGTCTCACAGATGTGGACCGTGACGAGCTATGTTCTGAAGCAGAAGCTCGCCGGCCGCAAGCAATATCCGCTGGTGCTCATGCTGGAGCCGCTGTTTCGCTGTAACCTGGCATGCGCCGGATGCGGCAAGATTCAGTATCCAGCCCATATCCTGAAAAAGGATCTCTCGCCCGAAGAGTGCTTCCGTGCGGTGGATGAATGCGGTGCGCCCATGGTGTCGATCCCCGGCGGCGAACCGCTGATGCATCCGCAAATCGGCGAGATCGTCGAGGGCCTGGTCGCGCGCAAGAAATACATCTATCTCTGCACAAATGCGCTTCTGCTGAAGGAAAAAATCGATCTCTTCCAGCCGAGCAAATATCTCACTTTCAGCGTGCATCTCGACGGCCAGCGCGAAGAGCATGATCTCGCCGTCTGCCGCGAAGGTGGATATGACATCGCCGTCGACGCCATCCGCGAGGCGCTGAAGCGCGGGTTCCGCGTCACCACCAATACGACGCTGTTCGACGGGGCGAATCCGAAGTCGGTGCGCGCCTTCTTCGACGAGATGATGGAGTTAGGCGTCGAAGGCATGATGCTTTCGCCCGGATACTCTTACGACAAGGCGCCCGACCAGAAGCACTTCCTTGGACGCGCCCGCACGCGCCGCATGTTCCGCGCGATCCTATCCAATCGCAAAAAGAGTTGGCAGTTCAATTTGTCGCCGCTGTTCCTTGAATTCTTGATGGGCAAGCGGACGTATCCCTGCACGCCGTGGGGCATGCCCACCTACAACGTCTTCGGATGGCAGAAGCCCTGCTACCTGCTGCAGGACGGATACGCCGACACCTTTGCGGAGCTGCTCTCGACCACCGAATGGCAGAACTACGGCACCGAGTCGGGCAATCCCGCATGCGCCAATTGCATGGTGCATAGCGGGTACGAAGCTTCAGCCGTGAACGCGACTTTCAGTTCGCTGGAAGGCTTCCTGGCAACGGTGAAAGCGACGTTGTTCTCGAGTTATCGAGATGAAGCTGCGCTGCGTCTGCTCGATGAGCCGCAAGCCCCGGTGCATCCGCTGGTGCAGATCGCGCCGAACGTAGAGCCTGCCCGGTCCCTGCAAGAGACCGGTGCCTGAGGGATTCATGACGGGCAAAGAAGCCGGACACATCGATCACTCCGCGCCGCAACAAGCCCCGCCCCATGCCAGCGCACTCAATCCCGACGCACTCGAAGTCGTAGCCGGGACTGAGCGCGAACAACTCGAAGGCTGGATTCCGGCGCTCGCCAGTGAAGAAGAATTGCGCGTCGCGCTCGAAAAGGCCTTCGATTACCGCGGCGATATCACCATCACCCGCAAAGATGGATCAAAGGTCGAGGGCTATCTGTTCGATCGCCGTTCTGGCACAACGCTGAAGGATTCCGTAATTCGGCTCTATCCCAGGAGTTCGAACGAAAAGGTCGCGGTCTCCTACGCCGATATTGCCGCCCTCGCCTTCACCGGCCGCGACACCGCTGCCGGCAAAAGCTGGGAAGCCTGGATGAAAAAATATTCCGAAAAAAAAGCTGCTGGCGAAAAAGACCTCAGCCTGCATCCCGAACCGCTAGACTAGCCTGACTACTTCGCTGCCTTAGTCGCGCCCTGAAAATCGATCCCGTCAATTAGTTCTTCCACTTCGTCATCCGTCCCACCGATTACGGTGATCGAGACCGCGTACCCATGCCACAGCATCGCCATCGTTGATTGGTGCATCACGCGGCTGCCTACGTTTTTGTGGAAGTCTCCGCGCACGAGAGTCTTCGTTCCCAGTGCGATCTCGTATGGCTCGTCATCTGTTGTGAAGCCCTGCGCCTTCGCGACTTCAGTGAGCGGGGCCAGATATTGAACCGCCTCCTTCAATCCCGGGTACGCAGAGACGCTCTCCGCGGCTATCACAATCGAATCGTTCACGTCTTCACCACGCGCCTCCGGAGGCCGGGAAAATGCGGCCAGCAGCACCTTCGCGCCTGCGCTGGATGCTGGCTCGGCTCCATCTTTTGGCTGAGCTGCGTTTGCGGCGGGAGCGTCTTGTACATTCATCTGGTCGGTGCGAAGAACCCAGCCCTCGGGAATTTTGCAGGAGAGTCCTAGTGCTTTGTTGCGGTAGAGGCCGTTGCTGATGGCGCCGGCGTCGATGCTGGAATCGATCGGGGCCGCGGGCTGCTTCACATGTTTTGTGGAAGGCTTGGCAGAGGAAGAGGATTGCGCCTGAGCCTGCGCAAATAGCGAGTCGACAGGTCCCGCAATGCATACGAGAAGGAAAAAAGTGAGGCTCGCACGGCCGGTGCTCATTCCGTCATCTTACGCGAACCGCGGCTGCCGACTGGGACGACGGGGCTGATCCGCGAAGCTGTGATCAGCCCCCTTTCCGAATCAAGCGGCCTTGCCGACCATCTGCGGTTGCGAACAGAAGGCGCAGCGCCGCGCATCGAGCGGAATCTCGCTCAGGCATTCCGTGCATTTCTTGGTCGTAGGATCGGCTGGGGCTGGATCTTTGCGCATGCGCGCGACCAATGCGTTCACCGGAGTGACCACGAAGAAATAAATCGCTACGGCGACCAGCAGGAAGGACACCACCGCGTTAATAAAATGGCCCAGTGGAAACAGAGTCCCGTTGATGGTGAATTGAATCGCGGAGAAATCCGGCTTGCCGACCAGGGCGGCAATCAATGGCGTAATCAGATCGGTGGTGAGTGCCGTAACCACGCCGCCAAAAGCCGCGCCAATCACGACGCCGACCGCCATGTCGACCACATTCCCGCGCAGAATAAACTTCTTAAATCCGTCTAGCATTGCGCCCTCCGAAATTGAAGTGACCGTCAATGTATGACAGCGGGGAACTAAGGTCAAGCCAGCTTCGGCATTTGAGCAGCGATGGCTGCCCGAGCCGTCCGGTCGAACGTAGGCCGATAACCGCGACATTCCCGATTTGAGACTGGAAATCCAATACCCAAGCCGAATCTTGTCGCATGGCTCGGACGCTGGCCTTATCTTTTCTCAGGGCCCGTGGTGTAATCGGTAGCATATCTGCCTGTCAAGCTCGAAGGTGTGGGTTCGAATCCCGCCGGGTCCACAGCATTCCCTGGTTTGGTAGGGAATCTGACGAGGAGTCTCCGACAGGCGGACTCCTCAAGTAACCTTGACTTTTGATTCGTGGCTTTTGATAATCGTATTGAGCTTGACAGGCTGATGTGCTGACCCCGAGTGGAAGACGCGCTCGGGGTTTTGCTTTCGTGCCTAGCCCTTCCCCGCCTGCTTCTTCTCCACCTTGGCCCAAGTGTCTTTCAGCGCGACCGTCCGGTTGAAAACCGGCGCTCCGGTCTTGGTCTCGGGGTCGGCGCAAAAGTAGCCCAGGCGCTCGAACTGGCAGCGTGTGCCCGCCGCCACATTAGCCAGCGATGGCTCGAGCTTCGCGTTCGCGATCACTTCCAGCGACTTCGGATTGAGGTTCGCGGTAAAGTCCTGGCTCTCCTCGACCTCAGTCGGGTCTTCCTTGGTGAACAGGCTTTCGTAGATTCGCACTTCCGCGTTCACCGCATGTGCCGCCGAGACCCAGTGAATCGTCGACTTCACCTTGCGACCGTCAGGAGCGTTGCCGCCGCGCGTCGCCGGATCGTAGGTACAGTGCACTTCTACCACTTCGCCTTTTTCATTCTTCACCACGCTCGTACAGGTGATGAAATACCCGTAGCGCAGACGAACCTCGCGTCCCGGCGACAGGCGGTAATAGCCTTTTGGCGGATCTTCACGGAAATCATCCTGCTCGATGTAGAGCACGCCGGAGAACGGCACCTTGCGGGATCCTGCACTTTCATCTTCAGGATTATTCGTCGCGTCCATTTCCTCGACCTGATTCTCGGGATAGTTGTCGATCACGATCTTCAGCGGATGCAGCACTGCCATCACTCGTGGTGAGCGCTTGTTCAGGTCTTCGCGCACGAAGTGTTCGAGCATCGCCAGTTCGACAATGCCGTTGGTGCGCGACACTCCCGCGGCGGCAACGAAATTCCGGATCGATTCCGGAGTGTACCCACGCCGCCGAAGCCCTCCGAGCGTGGGCATGCGCGGATCATCCCATCCCCGAACCCGGCCTTCTTCGACCAATCGCCGCAGCAGGCGTTTGCTCATCAGCGTGTACGTCAGGCTGAGGCGGTCGAATTCAATTTGCTGCGAAGGGAAAATTCCCAACTGCTCGATGAACCAGCGATAGATTGGCTGGTGGTCGGCAAACTCCAGCGAGCACATCGAATGCGTCACTTGCTCCAGCGAATCCGACTGCCCGTGCGCATAGTCGTACATGGGATAGATGCACCACTTGTTCCCGGTGCGGTGATGCTCAGCATGCAAGATGCGGTACATCACCGGATCGCGCATATTGATGTTGGGCGACGACATGTCGACTTTTGCCCGCAGCACGCGCGAGCCGTCGGGAAACTCCCCGGCTTTCATGCGCTCAAACAAATTCAGATTTTCTTCCACCGACCGCTTGCGATACGGACTGTCTTTCCCGGGCTCGGTCAGCGTGCCGCGATACTTGCGTATCTCGTCCGCCGAAAGATCGTCGACGTAAGCCTTGCCATCCTTAATCAGCTTGATCGCCCATTCGTAAAGTTGATCGAAATAGTCCGAAGCGTAGAACAGGCCGTCCCACTTGAAACCGAGCCACTTCACGTCCTCCATGATGGCGTCGACGTACTCGATATCTTCTTTTTCGGGGTTGGTGTCGTCGAAGCGCAGGTTGGTCTTGCCGCCGAATTCGTCGGCCAGTCCGAAGTCGAGGCAAATTGCCTTGGCGTGCCCGATGTGGAGATATCCGTTGGGCTCAGGAGGAAAGCGGGTTTGCACATGCCCGTTGTACTTGTTCGTCTTCAGGTCTTCGATGAAACGTTCGCGAATGAAGTTTGAGGGACGGGACTCCGGGGGCGCGTTTTCGCCCGGTTTCCCCTCAGGACTTGTCGGATTCATGATTTCGATCTTACCGCAAAGAAACCATTCACCACTAAGGCCACGAAGGTACACGAAGAGACATCTAAGTCGAAATTCTTCGTGACCTTGGTGGTTCAGGTTGCTGAGGGTCGTCAGATTACTCGCGCCACCGCCGGAATTCGCCGCAAGGCCGCCGTCGCGCCCCAGCTCAAAAGCACTGCGCCCATGAAGACCAGCGATCCCTTGGCGATCGCTGGCATGTGCGACTTCAACAGTGTGTACTGCAGCCAACTCACGAACGCATAGTGAATCAGATAAATCCCATACGCATTCGCAGTGAGACTATCGAAGAGCTTTCGACGCGACTGCGCAAAGCGAACAAACACGGCCAGAAACGCGAAGCTCGAAGCCGCGCACGAGAGCACGAAGCCGGAGTCTGCGGCGATCTCCCAACCGCGCGAACCGATGTGCGCCGTCATCGCGGCTATTCCCACGCCCGCAGAAACCGCGAAAGCCATCACTGCCGCCAACGACCACAGCCACCAACGCCGCGCCAGTTTTCCGCCGGCTGCGAGCAGGCCGCGGCCGAGTCCATACGCTCCCACTCCAACGCCCAGCATGAAGTAGACAAGATAGTGCAGCCCGCGGCTGGTCTGAAACGTGAACGGTCCCCACGCGCTCCAGCGAAACCCGTTGAAGATCAATTCCAAGGGCAGGTAGGCGACGGCCGACAAGCCGAGCAGCGCGGCGAAGAAAAGAATTGGACGCCGCTCCGCTCCCGACGACAGCCGCCCCAGCATTTCTCCCCACTTCGGCGCCAGCAAATACAATCCTGCCGCGATGCAGTCGAACGCCAGCAGCACCCACACGAACCACGCTGGTCCCGCAGGCCAGTTTCCCAGCGAAAACCACTGCCGCCAGAATCCCGCGATCCCGCTCGCGCCCGTTTGCAGATAGGCCGGGTAATATGCCAGCGGCGCGATTACCGCAGCAGCCGCAACAAACGGCACTCCCAGCCGCACTGCGCGATCCCGCACGAAGTTCCCCGCTCCTTTGCCCTGCAGGCTCTTCCACACGAACAACCCGGAGAGGAAGAACATCAACGCCATGAAGAACGTGTCGTTGAAGCCGACAAACAAGGCGAAGCCCGTCCAACGTTGCAGGTCCACCACAGGAAAGGCCTGCCACCAGCGCGGAACGGCGGTCAGCGCAGCAGGCGCCGCGGGCGCAAACGGGTGGTAGGCCAGCACCGCATGATGCGCCACTACCATCAGCGTGATCAACGCCCGCAGATATCCGATGGAAACGTTGTAGCCAGCCGCTGGCTTTTCCAGCAGCGTGGGTGTTGGTCGATCATAGGTTCGTTCCTTGCTTGCGGACATCGTAGATGCGGTCATGGCTGGGATGCTCCTTCCATCGAACAATTTCTGCAGACTGCCGAACTGAATCGAGACTCACTTCAGAATTCCTGGGTCTTAGCGTACTTGTAGCGCCGGGTGCTGATTCACTCTCCTCTTACGCAAGACCGAGAACAGTTTCCAGATCTGCACCACCAGCGCGATGGCGATGCCGATCCAGGAACACGCCAGGCAAATCAAGATCGACAGATTCACGATCGCGGTCAAGCGAATCAACTGCGTAGAGTTCTTCGCGGCCTCCGTCAGCATCCCGTTCAGCATCACGTAGGGATGCCAGTCTCCATTCGGTGTATGTCCTGCAGCATTGACGAGGAAGTTCACCAGGAGCAGGGTAAGAATCCCTTGCACCACTTCAGCCACGGGAGGGAGCCAATCCCATTCGGGCCGTGCCAATGCCAATGCCGGCCGCAATAGCGAGAGGACGCTCAGCACCACAATCGGTACAAAGAATGTGTGCCAGACAGGTGCACCCGTCAGAAAAGCCGCCGCCGGCCCGAGGATCAGGAACGGATGCTGCGGCAGCAGCAGCAGCCAAACCAGGCCGCCCACGCCAAAAATCAACTGAGAAATCGCCTGCGCGGGCGATACTTTCCGCTCGGTCTTGCGCACCGGCGGCAGTTTCAGAGGGTCCCATTTGCACGCCACCGCGGCTTGCGCCGGGGTGCGCTCTATGATGGCGAACACCAGAGTGATGATCGCCGCCGCCAGAAACCCTGCCGTCCACGCTTCGGACAAAGTCTTGACGATTGCGTCTCCCCAGTCGCCGTTCGCGTTCGCCAGATTGATCGGCCCGAGTATGAAGAGGAAAATCGGCAGCTGAATCCACAACACGACCATCTTCAAAACAAACGCGTAGATCGGGAACAGCGTCGGCCCGATCAATTGCCGGGGTGGGCCAAGGCGCGCTCCGACCACCATGGGTGGGCCGCAGCGCCTCAGGATGTCGGACACTTCGTTCTTGTCGAGCGGGCGGCCGAGTTCCTCTTCTTTGGCGTCGATTTGCGAGCGCAGATCCTCGCCCAGTTCGGCGATCAGGTCGCCTTGCCGCTCGGACTTCGGCACCCAGAAGCGCACGGCTTGCAGATAACGGTCAACGAGTTCTGCTGGATTGCGCGTCGATTTACCTGTCTCGCTCATAGCTATGCCTCTTGAAGAATTTTCTTTAGTGAAGTGTTAATCCGCTGCCATTCGTCCAGCAGTTGGGCCAGAACCCGTTCCCCCTCGGGCGACAGCCGGTAGAATCGCTTGTTGCGCTTATCCTCTTCGCGCCACTGGCTGACCAGCAGCCCCTGGTTTTCCAGTCGGCGAAGCAGGGGGTAAAGCGTGCCTTCGTCGATCTCCAGGCCGTCGTCGGCCAGCGCCTTGCGCAGGGTGTAGCCGTAACGCTCGGTGCGAAGCTGAGTCAGAACCGCCAGGCTCAGGCACCCGCGGCGCAGCTCCAGCTTTAAGTTCTCGAAGACCTCGCCGTTCCCTGCGCTACCGTTCGACATATAGTATGCGACACACACTGTACGATACACAGTATACGTTGTCAAGCATTTCTTTCGAGAGTTCCGCCTACCTCTGATTTCAGCCTGTTGAAAATCCTCACCGCCAAGCACTCCGAGACTTTATCTCGAGCCGTAACCACCAATTTTTCACAGGTCTAGCAGATGATCTCGAATTGAGGGCACTGCTCTTGATCTCCTCAGTGGTTTAGCGCATCTTTGTTTAAATGCCCTCCTACCCAGCGGTCGATTCACTCCGTCTAAACCGACTCTCCGGTCAATTGCCCTTCCCTTCGCCCATCGCGAACGGAGGTTCGAGGCCGCCACAACCGAAGCATTTGCCCGCGTACGCGATGGCACTCCTGCTGCTTCTTGGGTGTGGGAGGGGATTTGCGCAAAACTCAGTGGACCAGGGATGGCCGCAAGGCGATCAAAATCAATACGACAGCGGACAACGTCCCTTCCCGGACGCTGGGGCGGCAGCCCGGCAGCCATTGAGTGCGGGACAACTCGAGCAGCTGGTGGCTCCGATTGCGCTCTATCCGGATGGCTTGGTGGCGCAGGTACTGGGCGCATCGACCTATCCCTCGCAAGTAATGGAAGCCGACCGCTGGCGGCAAGAGCAGGCCTACGCCTCCGCCGATCAGATCGCATACGGCGCCGACGCACAGCCTTGGGATCCGAGCGTGAAGGCTTTGACTGCGTTTCCGCAGGTGCTCACGCAGATGGGCCGCAATCTGCAATGGACAACGGATCTCGGCAATGCCTATTACAACCAGCCGCAAGATGTGCTCGAGGCGGTGCAGGTAATGCGTAGACGTGCGCAGGCGGCCGGGTATCTGCGCAGTACGCCGCAGGAAAACGTGAGCTACAACCAGGGCAATATCGAGCTCGCGCCGCCGGATCCGCAGGTCGTGTACGTTCCGACCTACAATCCGTGGGCGGTGTATGGAGAACCGGTTTCCCCTTATCCCGGATTTTCCTTGCTGGGGGCAATTGGCGATTTCCTGGGGTCAACGGGGCTCCGCTACGGACTCGGCATCGCGATGTCGGCATTCACTCAGACCCCGTGGGGATGGCTTTCCTGGGGACTGGACTGGTTAGGCCATGCACTCCTGTTTCACGACTCTGCCTACTATTCGAACAGCAACACAGTGGCCGACTGGGGCTTCTCGCACCGGGGATTTCACGCGTACTCGGGCCGTGGAAGTTTCGGCTTCTCCGGACATGATGGGTTTGGCCGTGGATCGCGCGACTTCGCGCGCTCGTGGGGTGGTGAAAGCTGGCGGCGCGGTGGCAACAGCTCCGGCGGATGGCGTTCGTTCGGGCGGGCGTCAGAACGGCACACGGAGAATTGGGGCAACCGTTCCAGCAGTGGATTTCAATCGTTTCGCAACAATCGCGGTTCCGTGGCAGGTTTCAATAACCGATCCTTCAGTAACCGCCCTTTTAATAACAAAGGCTTTGACAGCAGGTCTGGAAGTCGCGGAGAGTATCGGTACGCCTTGAACCAAAGCCGGGCTGGCAGAAGCCCGTCGTATCGAGCATCGGCTGGAAATTTTCCGCGCAGCAACTACGGAGGGCGGTCTTCGGGCCTCTTCAGTCGTTCTTCGAATAAGGCTCCCTCGAGTGGTCATCATCTGTTTGGTGGAGGCGGGTCAAGCCACTTCCACGGCGGCGGAGGCGGGCATGCTCCGAAGGGCTTCGGCGGCGGCAAGAGCTTCGGCGGGGGCGGCCACTCTCACGGAGGCGGCGGGCATTCCGGCGGTCATGGCGGCGGTGGAAAACACCATCGCTGATGCGACGTGTTCGGCCCGAGCTATGACGACTTATCGAAAAGGTGCCTGGGCGCTGATTCGAGGAATTCTATGATCATCCCGTACAAGACAAACGCCCGTACGCGCTGAGGCCTACCTCTGGACAGTCGCTCATCTTTGAGCTATATTTTGCTGCCAAACCCCTGAACCGTTCCCAGCAGGAGGTTTCTATGTCTGCAGCGCGCCGCCCTTTCCTCCTTTGTGCCATCGCCTTGCTGGCTGCCTTCCTGTCGTCTTGCGGCAGCAGTAGTTCCAGCACGCATACCGGCGGGCAGATGCCCGTCTTCACGAGTACTCCGCCGGCTGCCGCCGCACAGGGCAACGCCTACAGCTATCAGCTTGCGGCTACGGATCCCTCCGGCGGCTCGATCACCTACGCGCTGACGACCGCCCCCACGGGCGCAATGATCAGCGGCAGCACGGTTTCCTGGACACCGACCGCCGCCCAGTCGCGCGCGCCCAACAGCTTCACCGTGACTGCGACCACCTCCGAAGGCGGAACCGCCACGCAGTCGTGGAGCGTCAGCCCAACGGGTGTGATCACCGTGAACGACGTGTTCACTTATTGGGAGCCCAATGGTCCGGTGCAGGTGCCGGCGCCCGCCGCCGATAGCCTGGGATTCTCCGCGGTTGTGCCGCAGCCCGATGGGTCGCTCACCGTTCTTAAAGGCGTTGCCACCACCACCCCTGGGGTGTACACAATTCCTGGTGTCCCGGCCGGAAACTACTGGCTGGTTTCGGGAAATCTCAGTCTGCTTCCCGAGGCCAATGCAGCCTACTGGACCAGCACGAGCACTTTTGACGCCGGCCGCGACTTCTCCGGCTACCCTCCGACGCCGATCACCGTGATTGGCCAAACCACCTTCTCATTCAATTTATCGGGCTTGGACGCGGTGAACGCGGATACTCAGATCTACTTCTCGCCGGACGAAGGATTTGCCCTCGCGTTCTTTCTCCCGCCAAATTCTCAAACTTTTTCTGAGACCATCCCGCTGCCCAGTTACGACTGGACTCAGGTCACCACAGCCTTCTTAACCCAGTACACTCCGTCGACTTTCGGCCCATGGAATGACTTGACGCTCGGGTCCGCAGCGGTTCTGACCAACTTGTCATTGAACAACACAAGCAACACCATCACGCAGACCTTGCAGAGCGGACCACAGACTTCTCTCGACGTAAACGTGAAAGGTTCGCAGTGGAATTCTCTGTTCGCCGGGGCCGCTCCGGCGACGCCAAGTTCCTATGCCGCGGGTTTTTCCGTGCTGGCCGAGCCCTTCGTGTCCGGCATCAGCGCGCCGTCAACCCTGAATCCGGTTACCGACCTTGTTCTTGCCTCAGCGAGTTCGTCGGGTTTGGGGATCCAGAATTTTGCCAATTGCGATGCATCCGGCTTTCTCTCTCTCATCTTCGACACGGCACCGGCCATTCTCAGCGATCAGGACCTGGGCACGCTGCAATACAACGATCCCTTCGATACCACCTGGACCCGCGCTGAGACACTGTGTCAGGAAGCCATCGTTCCCATTCCAGTTCCAAACTCCACCGCGACCGTCAATTTCGCCCTGGTGAATAGTGCCACCGCTGCGCCTTCCAGTTCGCCGCTGGTGCCGATCGTCGGACCGGTCATGAATCCGACCATCGGCGGAGGCAGCCTGTTTATTGCTGGAACGCTCTCCACCACCACTCCGTCCTTGAGTTGGACGGCACCTACCGTGGGCGCGCCCTACGGATACCGCATATCCGTCTATGTGCAGAGCGTCGTGGGCAACGTCCCGCTGTATATCGCTGCGGGGGCGTTTTATACTTCGGCAACCTCGGTTACACTTCCCCCACTTTCACCGGGAAACAGCTACGTTTTCTCCATTACGGCGCTGACGGATGCCGCCGCCAACATTGAAACCAGCCCGCTCCGCTCGGCCCTTCCGACGGGATTCGCCACCGTAGTGTCGGCTCCCATCACTATCAGTTCCGGGGCGCCGCTACCCGCGATCCGCGGAGAGGCCCGGGTGGTGCGGCGGATGTACGCGGCGCAACGGCCCACAGCCGCTTCACCCCAGGCTCAAGGCGGCATCATCCGCCGTTGAAGGGCGGGCGGCAGGATTCGCGGCGAACGATTGCGATTCTTCTTCCCTTTTCGCCGTGCACTGTGATAACAGGATAGCGAGTATTGTGTGTCGGCAGTCCTTGCGGTTGGCCGGGAACATCGTGCTATAATCCGGCGCCGTTCCAGCAGAAGTCTCGGTGGTTGAATTTATTCTCGCGCCCGCAACCGGGCGCAATCCGCGCGGCTTGTCCGCCACTGACATCAGGAGGAGCAATGACGTTCGACGATTTCACGCTCTACGGACGTGATGAAGAAGACGAATTCGGCGACAGCGGCGCCTATAGCGAGTCGCTCGAAGAAGATTTCGAAGAGGAAGAGGAAGAAGAAGAGGAGCCCAGCATTCCAGAAGCCGAAGGCCACGAAGAACCGGCACCAATCCACGCACCGGAACCTCCAGCCCCAGCACCCGTCCGCGGCGGTGGAGGCGGCGGCAGCAAACCCAAGGCGCCAAAGAAGCCGGCACCGAAGAAACCGGCGCCCAAGAAAGCTGCGAAAAAGCCCGCCAAGAAGAAGCCGGCCAAGAAAGCTGCAAAAAAGAAACCAGCGAAAAAGGCAGCCAAGAAACCGGCCAAGAAAGCTGCGAAAAAGCCGGCTAAGAAAACCAAGAAGCGCCGCTAAGGCCGCGAGCAGTCTCCACGCATGGACTTCGCTGGTAGACCGCGCCCTTCTGCGGGCGCGGTCTTTTGTTTAGTGAGCCTGGGATTCAGTATCCCGGAGCGGGGAGCTGAGTGGTTGCCGGGACTGGCACCGGAGGGACTAGTGTGGCGATGCAGGGAGTCGTGGCGTGGCAACTGACGTCGACCCGCAGGACCAGAGTTACCCCGCTACCGGGAGGAAATTCCAGCGGATAGTGGGCGGCCTTCAGCTTATCGGCCAGCGGCTCGAGACCTTCGTCCCCGCTCAGATAATCCGCTGATTCTACCTTTTCCGGCTTCAAGGTGACGATGAATTGGGCCGACCCCGAGAGCTTCTTCGAGTTGGCAAGCTTTACCTCGCGCGTTCGCCGCAGTTGCTCGGCCGGAGTCTGCGTCCACTCCCCATTTGGCAGGCGCCGGATTGCGTATAAACCAGGCTTCTTGCCGGTCAACTTTTCGTAGCGCGCAGTGAGCTCTTGAGCACGGCTCAGGGATGCTTTGCTTTGACTCGGTGAGATGCCGAATCTGGAAACCGGCACGGACGACACTGTCAACGCGTCCTGGTACATCTGCGCCGCCTGCTGTGTCTTCCCTTCTTTCTCGTAGATTTCTCCCAGATGCTCGGCCACCACGTCGTGTTCTCCGAGCAACCACGAGTAGCGAACCAGGTTCTCGGCCCGTTTCGCATCCCCCTGCTGGAAGTAGACCCAGCCCAGCGTGTCCCACACCAGCGACAATTCGTAAGTCACCCGCAAGCCAACATCCGGCGAAGAGTGTGCTCCTTGTGCCTCTTCCTCCAACTGGCTGAGCGCTGTTTCGCCATACTTCTGGGCCAGATCGAGCTTGATCTTGTTTTCCGCCAGGGTATAGGAGACGTTATTGAGCGTCATCGGATCGTCTTTTTTCTGCTCGACTACTTCCTGAAGGCGGGCAAGCGCCTTGTCGTTGTCGCCGGTCTTCAGGTACGCCGTTCCCAACTGCATCAACAGGCTGGGACTGTCCGGCGCCGCCTTCACCGCAGTCTCAAGCACTCCCACCGCTTCGCTGTACTTGCCTGACTGGTAGAGCAGCCCGCCGAGGGTTGAAGCGGCCGTACGGTTCTCCGGATCGGCCTTTAGCAATTTCCGCCACTCCTCCATCGCCTCGTCACTTTTTCCCATCTGGGTCTGATACATGGCGACGATCTGATAGGCACGCGGGTCGTGCGGCGAAACCTGTTCCTCCTTGCGGAACTGCTCCATTGCGCCGGACATGTCCATGCGCGATGCCATGGCAACCCCGAGATTAAAGTGAGCGCCCGGATACTTGGGATCATGGGCCACGACTTTCTCAAATGATTCCTGCGCCCGTTGGAAGTCCCGCTGTTGCAGGGCATAGCTCCCGTCGTGGAAGGCGCGGTCGAGTTCCGCCGTTCCAAGTTTTTCGCCATTGGAATTGGCCGATTTTCCCGCGTTGCCGGCGGCTTCCTTGCCGGATCCGTCACCCTCCGAAACCGCGGCAGCGGTGTGGTCGACCGGCAAAGGATTGAATTCGTCGTCGGCGATGGCGGTGCCAAATTTGCGGTACCCATCCCACTCGCTCAGAGGAACTTCGGTTTTCTTGATATTCAGCTCGCGCGTGGTCGTCATCACACCGTCCTCAATATTCGTGGACGCGTGATATTCCGCATACGACTCGATCAGATCACACCGGGGCGGAGCCACCACGCGATAGCCTTCGGGCAATTGCACGCGCGAGTGATATTCCATTTTTCCTACAGACCCCAGCAGCAAGGGCTCGTCGGGTCTCTTTTCTCGAATGCCTCTCGTGACTTCTACGCCTACCGGCGGAAGCGCCGGGGAAGTATGGTGATTGTCCCAGTCCGCAAAATCCTTGCGCACGTAGTCGTAGGAAATTCTGAACGGCTTGTCGATCTCGTCGGGCGGCGACACTTTCACATTGCTCACTTCTCCCCCGAAATTCATAGCGTAGGAAAAGCGTTGCACCGAATCTTTCCATTGCGATTCCGGAACCCGGCGGAACGCAGCCCGCAAAGAAACGGCCGAATCCCCTTCGTACACCTGTTCAGCGTGCCCGGTGAAGGTTCCCTCCGCGCTCAGCTTGCCTTCCATGGAAAAGTCCAGACGCTGCGGATTCTCAGGATTTGCCGGTGTTTTCATCAGCTTCGGCGCACCGTTCACAGGAATGACAAGCGCCTGCTTGTCGCGCAGAGTGAGCAACAGAAGTCCGTAAGGCGCAACCTCGGGAGTGGTGTCGAGCCAGAGGAATTGCCCGTTCCGGGGCACAACCGTGATGACGTGATTGAACTGGGCCGGGGATGGCACCTCGGGGTCGAGCTTGCGATACGAGTGAATCAGCGCCGGCCACGCCTCAATTCCTGAAGCCTTCAGCAGGGCGGCGAGCAATGTGTGCTTGTCCTTACAGTCGCCGTAGTTGTTGTCCAAAACGTCGTCGGCGGCGTGCGGCTGAAAGCGTCCGATCCCAAAATCCAGTCCGATGTAGTGGTATTTCAGAGCAACGAAGTTGTAGATCGCGTGAATTTTTTCGTCGTCGCTTTTCAGTCCCTTGGTCAGTTCGCCGGCCTTCGCCTGAATCGCCGGCGTCACGGTCAGCGGCTCCTTCTGCAGGTCTCCGTACCAGCGGCCCACGTCCTCCCAGCTGGCGAAAGTGGTGACCTGCACGTCGGGCCCGGAAACGGTGCGCCGTGGCGGCTGGCTGGGGTCCGCCGCTTTCACTTCAAGATTGGCGTAGGTCCAACGGTAAATGCGTCGCGCTCCCTCCAGCTTGACCTCCGGCTTGAAATCCGGACTGACGACTTTGACGTACTTGTCGCTGGGCACGTCG
>Ga0075019_10001077_pt1 | contig 15531 bp, 11 predicted proteins | sample ColStrG_CSR_2013_FD_71473 | JGI IMG/M metagenome (GOLD analysis project Ga0075019, IMG submission 71473) | Freshwater sediment microbial communities in response to fracking from Pennsylvania, USA - Cold Stream Run_MetaG_CSR_2013 | ecosystem: Environmental > Aquatic > Freshwater > Creek >...
TACCTGGCCGTGTTGAAGTTGAAACAAGATATGAAGGGCCCGATTCTCTGCCTGTACGGACCTCCCGGTGTGGGCAAGACGTCACTCGGAAAGTCCATCGCCAAGTCGCTGGGGCGAAATTATGTGCGCATGTCGTTGGGCGGCGTGCACGACGAGGCTGAGATTCGCGGGCATCGCAAGACGTACATCGGCGCCATGCCCGGAAAAATCCTGCAAAACATCAAGAAGGCAAAGTCTTCAAATCCGGTATTTGTACTGGACGAAATTGACAAGGTGCGCTCCGATTTTCGCGGCGACCCGTCATCGGCATTGCTGGAGGTACTTGACCCCGAACAAAACAACGCGTTCGGTGACAATTACCTGGAGGTGGAATATGATTTGTCAAAGGTGTTGTTCATTGCCACCGCCAATTCGCTCGATACCATTCATCCTGCCCTGCGCGATCGGATGGAGATCATTGAGTTAACTGGCTATACGGTGGAAGAGAAGTTGCAGATCGCCATCAAACATCTGGTGCCCAAACAAATCAAAGAACATGGTTTGTCCGCGGCCGACGTCAAGATTTCGAAAGAAGCCATCCTGAAGGTGATCGAAGCCTACACCCGCGAGTCGGGTGTCCGCAACCTCGAGCGCCGCATCGGATCCGTGGTTCGACACGTAGCAAAAACGAAGGCCATGGAAGATCCATTGCCGGACGAAATCACCCCGGCATTGGTCACCAAGATTCTGGGCGCAGAAATGTTTGACGAAGAATTGTACCAAGGAAACTCTATCGCTGGCGTCGTGACGGGCCTGGCCTGGACGCAGGTGGGCGGCGACATCCTGTTTGTGGAGTCAAGTGTAAGCCGTGGCAAAGGCACGCTGACCATCTCGGGGCAGTTGGGCGACGTCATGAAAGAGTCGGCGACGGCAGCACTTTCGTACCTGAAGGCAAATGCCGATTCGCTCGGCATTGACTACCGCATTTTTCAGCACTATGATTTGCATATTCACGTGCCCGCCGGCGCCGTGCCTAAGGACGGGCCATCGGCCGGCATCACGATGCTTACCTCGCTGGCATCCATTTTTACGCAGCGCAAGGTAAAAGCCAACATGGCCATGACTGGCGAGATCACGCTGCGTGGCAAGGTGTTGCCCGTAGGCGGCATCAAGGAAAAGATTCTCGCGGCCAAGCGCAGCGGCATCAAAGAAATTATTCTCAGTGCCAAAAACAAGCGCGACATCCAGGAGATTGAAAAGACCTACATCAAAGGATTGGTTTTTCATTACGTCGAATCGGTGGAAGAAGTACTCAAACTGGCCCTGTTGAAGGAAAAAGTCGACAAGCCCTTGACGTTTATTTTGCCGTGATCCGGTAGCACATTGTTTAACATTCAAAAGTTGTCTCATGCTTGATCCCAAATTTCAAACGCCGCAACAGATTGTTCTGGAGTTGGACAAATACATTGTCGGTCAGGACGAGGCAAAGCGCCACGTGGCCATCGCCTTGCGCAATCGCTGGCGCCGCATGAATGCCCGGCCCGACATGAAAGACGAAATCATCCCGAACAATATCCTGATGATCGGCGCCACAGGGGTCGGCAAAACCGAGGTGGCCCGGCGCCTCGCCCGTATCGCCGACGCACCTTTCGTCAAGGTCGAAGCTTCGAAGTTTACCGAAGTGGGCTATGTCGGCCGGGATGTGGAGAGTATGGTGCGCGACCTGGTAGAGCAGTCGGTGAATATGGTCAAGGCCCGGAAGAAAGAGGAAGTAAAAGAAAAGGCAGCCCAAGCGGTGGAGGAAATTATTCTGGATGCGCTCATTCCGCCCATGCGCAAGCCCGCCGGTTTTTCCATGACGACCGCCGGCGATGGGGAGCCTCCCAAAGACGATGCCGAATTGAATGAACGCACGCGCGTCGTGTTTCGGGAAAAAATCCGAAACGGCGAAATGGAAGACAGAAAAATTGAAATCGATGTCAAGCAGCAAGCGGCGCCCGGCATCGGCATGATTGGCGCCGGCATGATGGATGAACTGTCGATGATGAACCTGCAGGAAATGCTCGGCGGCATGATGCCTAAAAAGCCTAAAAAGCGCAAACTCACGGTGGCTGAAGCACGACGGGTGTTGCTGGATGAGGAGGCGGCCAAGCTCATCGACATGGACGAAGTGAAGGAAGAGGCCATTCGGAAAGCGGAAGATGCCGGAATTATTTTTATTGATGAGATTGACAAGATTGCTTCGGGCGCCAGCAAAAAAGGTGGTGGTGGTCCCGACGTGAGCCGCGAAGGTGTGCAGCGCGACTTGCTGCCCATTGTGGAAGGAACGTCCGTCAACACCAAGCACGGCGTGATCCACACCGACCATGTGTTGTTTGTTGCCGCCGGCGCATTTCACATTTCAAAGCCATCGGATTTGATACCCGAATTGCAAGGACGATTCCCCATTCGGGTGGAGTTGAACAACCTGACCAAAGAAGACTTTGTGCGGATATTGCTAGAACCCCGCAACGCGCTCACGCGGCAGTATCAGGCCTTGTTTGAAGCGGAAGGAGTTTCTGTCGTCTTCGACGATGATGCCATTCACGAAATTGCCTCAACCGCATTTGAAATCAACGCAGAAATTGAAAACATCGGTGCTCGGCGATTGCACACCGTGATGAGCAAATTGTTGAATGAATTTTTGTTTGATGTGCCCGATAAAATTAAGAGCGGCGAAATCAGAATCACCCGCGACATGGTCAAAGAAAAACTGAACGGACTAATCAAAAACCGAGACCTGAGCGAATATATTTTGTAAGTCTGGCGGCAGTGGGACGGGTCAGTAGGTAATGCCGTCCGCCAGCACGATCACTTTGTTTTTCAATACTTCCACCACTCCGCCAGTGATTTTTACAGTGTCGGTGCCGCCCTTGGATTTGTAAACCACTTGTCCGTCTTTCAGCAACGAGACCAACGGCGCGTGATTGTTCATCACCTGAAAAGATCCGTCTGTTCCTGGAAAGGTAGCAATGGTGACGTCGCCTTCAAATATCTTCTTCTCAGGGGTGATGATCTCGAGATGCATAGTGTAGTTGTTGTTTGTTGATTCAAGCGATCGGCCGGATTCACCCGGCCGATCAACTCATCAATTTCAAATTAGGCGTTCGCCTCAGCCATCATTTTCTCACCTTTGGCAATGGCTTGTTCAATGTTGCCAACCAGGTTAAAGGCCATTTCAGGCAAGTGGTCTACTTCGCCATCCATGATCATGTTAAATCCTTTGATGGTGTCTTTGATGTCCACCAATGCGCCTTTCAATCCGGTAAATGCCTCTGCCACGTGGAACGGCTGCGACAGAAAACGCTGCACACGGCGGGCGCGTGACACTGTCAATTTATCTTCGTCGCTCAATTCGTCCATGCCGAGGATGGCGATGATGTCTTGCAATTCCTTGTAGCGTTGCAAGATCAATTTCACGCGCTGTGCACAATTATAATGCTCTTCGCCCACGATATCGGCGCGCAAAATCCGCGACGTAGAGTCCAACGGATCCACCGCAGGGTAGATACCCAACTCGGCAATCTTGCGGCTCAATACGGTCGTGGCATCCAAGTGTGCGAACGTAGTAGCAGGAGCAGGGTCAGTCAAGTCGTCAGCAGGTACGTAAACGGCCTGTACCGAAGTGATCGAACCGTTTTTGGTTGATGTGATACGCTCTTGCATGGCACCCATTTCCGTGGCAAGCGTCGGCTGGTAACCCACCGCCGACGGCATGCGTCCCAACAACGCCGATACTTCTGATCCAGCCTGGGTGAAGCGGAAGATGTTGTCAATGAAAAACAAAATGTCTTTTCCTTTTCCCTGACCATCTCCGTCGCGGAAATATTCCGCTACCGTCAGTCCCGAGAGGGCCACGCGTGCACGGGCGCCGGGCGGTTCGTTCATCTGACCGAACACAAAGGTGGCTTTTGAGTCTTTCAATTTTTCCGGATCTACTTTCGACAAGTCCCAGCCGCCTGCATGAAGCGACTTCATAAATTCAGGACCATAATCAACGATTCCTGCTTCAATCATTTCGCGCAGCAGGTCATTGCCTTCACGGGTGCGCTCACCTACGCCGGCAAACACCGACAAGCCTGCATAGGCCTTGGCAATATTGTTGATCAATTCCTGAATCAATACTGTTTTGCCTACACCGGCGCCGCCGAACAAACCAATTTTACCGCCCTTTGAGTACGGCTCTATCAGGTCAATTACTTTAATGCCTGTAAAAAGTACTTCTTGCGAAGTAGAAAGATCTTCATAGCGAGGTGCCGACCGGTGGATGGGCATCGCTTGTCCGCCCTTGGGTTGCGGAATACCGTCAATGGCCTGCCCGATTACGTTAAATAACCTTCCCTTGATATCGTCGCCAATGGGCATTTTGATCGGCATACCGGTGTCTGTTACCTGCATGCCACGCACCAAACCTTCGGTCCCGTCCATGGCAATCGTACGCACCCGGTCTTCACCCAAATGCTGCTGACACTCCAACACAATCCGGGTGCCGTCTGCTTTGGTCACTTCCAAGGAATCGAGAATGTTGGGGAGTTTTGAGCCGGGCTCATCAAAGGCCACGTCTACTACGGGGCCGATTACCTGAGTGATTTTACCAAAGTTCGCCATGCGGGTTGAAATGTTATGTTAATGCGTTGATTTTTAGCTTTTTGGGGTTTCTACAGGATACCTATAAAAATCCAGCCGCAAAAGTATATTTTTCGATGGTTTGAACAAATGATGGATGCCAGTATTTTTGGTTTTAATTGCCGGTCAATTGATTTTACGACCCACCAGGGCTTTGGTCTGAATTTATAATTTTGTAACATGGGCATTCGTTCTTTTTTGGCAAAACCTTTTGCCGCGTGGGTGGCACGCGAAACGGAGACCTGGGCGGCCAGGCCGGAAGAGTCACAGCAGCGGGTGTTTGCATCGCTCGTGGCGTCGGCAAAACAAACAAAGTTCGGTAAGGACCACGGCTTTGAGGCGATTCATTCGCCCGCGGATTTCCAGAGGCAAGTGCCCATCCGAGACTACGAGGCGTTGAAACCTTATATCGAACAAGTCCTCCATGGGGACCCCGACGTGCTCTGGCCTGGTAAGCCAGCCTACTTTGCCAAAACATCGGGCACGACGTCAGGCACGAAATACATCCCCATCACGCAGGCCTCAATTCCCAATCACATCAACGGTGCGCGCAATGCGTTGCTTAGCTATGTGCACGAAACAGGTCGCGCATCGTTCCTCGATGGCGGGTTGATCTTTTTGTCCGGCAGTCCGGAGCTGACACAAAAAGCGGGGATCAACACGGGGCGACTTTCGGGGATCGTAAATCACCACGTGCCCGGCTACCTGCGCAGCAATCAAAAGCCCACGTACGCCACCAACTGCATTGAAGATTGGGAGACCAAACTTGAAAAAATTATTGATGAGACCATCAACGAAAACATGACGCTCATCTCGGGCATTCCACCCTGGGCGCAAATGTATTTCGATCGCATCGTAGCCCGCACGGGCAAAAAAATCAAAGATGTGTTTCCGAATTTCTCCATGTTCGTCTACGGCGGTGTCAACTTTGAACCGTACCGGGGCAAACTTTTTGAAACCATTGGCAAGCCGGTCGACTCCATCGAGACCTATCCCGCTTCTGAAGGATTCATAGCCTATCAGGACAGCCAGCATTCCGAAGGTTTGCTGCTGCTGCTGAATGCTGGCATATTTTTCGAATTCATTCCTGCGGAGGAATACTTTAATGAGAAACCTTCGCGGCTGACGATCGGCGAGGTGGAGCTTGGAAAAAACTACGCGCTGGTAATCAACAGCAACGCGGGTCTGTGGGGCTATTCAATCGGCGATACGGTGAAGTTTGTTTCAAAAAATCCCTATCGCATCGTGGTGAGCGGGCGCATCAAGCATTTTATTTCCGCGTTTGGTGAGCACGTCATCGGCGAAGAGGTCGAGAAGGCCATGAAATTTGCTTGCCAGAAATATCAGGAAGTAGAGTTGGTTGAGTTTACAGTGGCGCCCAATGTGACGCCCGCCGAAGGAATGCCCCATCATGAGTGGTTAATTGAGTTTGGCAATCCACCGCTCGATATCAATGCGTTCTCTTTGGAACTGGACAACCAACTCCGCCAACTCAATTCTTATTATGATGATTTGATTACCGGAAACATATTGCGCCCGCTAAAGATCACGTCGTTGAAAAAGAATGCATTCATCGACTACATGAAAATGCAAGGCAAACTCGGCGGGCAAAATAAAGTGCCGCGGCTCAGCAATGACCGAAACATCGCGCAGGCGTTGATCAAATACCAACGGTAGCATGTACCGCTCCTGCGCACGCCGATTTTTGGCATGACCCAACTCACCATCATCATGCCGGCTTACAATGCCGCCGCCTTTATCGGCGAAGCCATCGGAAGTTTGATGAATCAAACGTATGCCGACTTTGAGTTGTGGGTAGCCGACGACGGATCCACCGACGACACCGCAGCTATCGTTAAATCTTTTGACGACCCGCGCATCACGTTGCACATGGCGCCTGTGAATGTGGGCAGGGTGCAAACGGTCAATCGGCTGGTCGGCCAAATTGCAACGCCCTATTTCACCATCACCGACGCCGACGATGTCGCCCATCCGAAAAAACTGGAAAAGCAAATCACCTTGCTGGCCGGCGACCCAACGCTGATGATGTGTGGCACCTCGTATTGGGCGATGAACGAACGCGGGTACCTGGTGCGGCCTATGAGACTGCGCACCGAGTTGTCGGAGCTGCGTGCGGAAGCCCTCCGCCAGTCACAGTTTTTGGGGCCAACCACTGTGATGCGCAGGGAGGTGATCGCAGCTTTTCCAGACTTCTACAGGGCTTATTTTATCGACCATTTTGCCGATGCCGATTTGTCGTCTCGGGTTTTGGACAAATTCCCGGCCACTAACTTGCCCGAGCTCCTTTACTTTTACAGAATTGTGCGCACGTCGGTGACGCGCAAGCAAGTGACCATTCGCAAATTGAATTTGCATCGCCTCGTTGGTGAGCTTTCCCGGCAACGGAGAGCTCTCGGAACGGATTGTCTCGACCGTCAGCTTCCGGAAGAAGCCGACGCCTTCATCCATGCGGTGACATTGGCATATGAACGAGACCCCTCGTTGTATCCCCGACACCAGGCTTTCTTTTATTTATATTGGGGATTGAGCGATTTGGCAATCACTAAGGCGCGGCAAGCGGTGCGCGTGAGGCCGTTGCAGATAAAAAATGTACTGAGTTTTTTTCTTGTGGTGGTGAGGGGGTTCTTCACTTGGTTTCGCCAAAACGTGTTCCGGACCCACGTTGGAGAAATGATCGAAGAAGTTTAGTTAGATTTGCATGATGTGGACCGATCTGTTTCAAGCTGCAAGGTTGCGCCAGTTACGTCGTCAGCAATCGATGTTTTTTTTGCTGACGGGGCCAAGTACGGAGCGCTTCGAACCGGTCTTGAAGGGGGCATCTTCCATTAAAAAACACAGCATCAAGTTTTAAGAAAATACGCGCGGATCGGCCGCCGCCGTGATCGATAACCAATCAACATTCGAAAAATTATTTTACGTGAACGAAAAAAAACGCATTGCCATCCTTGGCTCCACCGGCTCGATCGGCACACAGGCACTTGAGGTCATTGACGCACATCCCGACTATTTTGAAGTGGAAGTGCTCACGGCCCAGCACAATGCGAACTTGCTAATCGAACAGGCTAAGAAATTCAAGCCAAATGCAGTGGTGATCGGTGCCGACGAAAAGTATGAGCAGGTTCTGCTGGCGCTCAGCCCACTGGACATTAAAGTGTTTGCCGGCGAAAGCGCGCTGGCATCGGTGGTGGAAATGGACAGCATCGACCTGGTGTTGACGGCGTTGGTTGGATTTTCGGGATTGCGGCCAACGTTGCGTGCCATCGCGGCGGGAAAGAATATTGCGCTGGCCAACAAAGAGACGCTCGTGGTTGCTGGCGAATTGGTCACGCGACTCGCCCGTGATAAGGGTGTCAACCTCTTTCCCGTCGACTCTGAACACTCGGCCATCTTTCAATGTCTCGTAGGTGAATTTCACAATCCGGTCGAAAAAATTATTCTCACGGCCTCCGGCGGTCCCTTTCGGGGAATGAAAACCCGGGACCTGGAAAAAGTAACGGCAGCTCAGGCACTGAAGCATCCCAACTGGACGATGGGAGCAAAAGTGACCATCGATTCGGCCTCGCTGATGAACAAGGGCCTGGAAGTCATCGAAGCCAAGTGGCTGTTTGGCCTGAAAGCCGACCAGATCGACGTGGTCGTGCATCCCCAGTCCATCGTTCACTCGTTGGTGCAATTCGGCGACGGGTCCATCAAGGCCCAATTGGGTCTGCCAGACATGCGGCTGCCTATTCAATTTGCGCTGACCTACCCCGAGCGATTGGGGTCATCCTTTCCACGGTTTGATTTTGCCAAATACCCCGCACTGACGTTCGAAAAGCCCGATACGGAAACTTTTCGTAATCTTGCGCTTTCTTTTGAAGCCATGGCCCGCGGCGGAAACATGCCGTGTGTGCTGAACGCCGCCAACGAAGTCGCGGTGGAGGCTTTTTTAAAAGGAAAAATTGATTTTTTGGGAATGTCCAAACTGGTGGAACAAAGTATGGCGGAGATGAGTTTTATAGCCCACCCGACGTTGGAAGAATATGTGGAAACGGATCGGGAAACTAGAATAAAAGCAACCGCGCGGATTTGACACTGTTCAAAGCGGGTTAATAAATGCAACAATAAAATTAGCGTATGGAAGGAATGATCATGACGGCCCAGCTTTTGATGAGCTTGTCAATTTTAATCGTAGTTCATGAAGGCGGCCATTTTTTTGCCGCCCGGCTGTTCAATATCAAGGTTGAGAAATTTTACCTCTTCTTCGACTTTCTTTTCCCCATGGCCAATGTGCTAAACTTTTCGTTGCTTAAATTCAAAAAGGGCGACACGGAGTACGGCATCGGATGGTTTCCGCTTGGCGGCTATGTAAAAATTTCGGGCATGGTGGACGAGAGCATGGACAAAGACCAGCTCAACCAGCCCGCGCAACCTTGGGAGTTTCGCTCGAAGCCGGCCTGGCAGCGACTCATTGTCATGCTGGGTGGCGTCTTCGTCAACGTGGTCGTGGGCATTATCATCTTTATCGGGATGACCTATTTTTTAGGCGACCGGTACATCCTGAAAGATTATGTCAATACGCATGGCGGGGTACAGGCGTTGGAGTTGGCCCAAAAACTAGGTATTCAAACCGGGGACCAAATTATTAAAATCAACGGCAAAGACTACGAATATTTTGACGACGTGCGCAATTCAAATGTGATGCTGTCGCAGAATTCCTACTATACCATTCAGCGCGGCCAACAGCAATTGCAAATTGCGATTCCACCTGATTTTATTGAGAATTTCGGGAAGAAGGAATCGGCGCTTAATTTTTTATTACCACGGCGCGTCTTGAACATTGATCGGGTGGCACCCGATTCCATTGCTGGAAAAATTGGCTTGCTGCGGGGCGACCGGATCATTGAGGCGCAGGGCAAGCCCATCATGTACTTCGATGAGCTGCGCGAGACCATCAACCACCTGAAGGGCGATTCGCTTTCGTTCAGAATTAAACGCGGTGCCGAGACGCTTGCCTTCCGTGTGTATTTTAAAGGGCACACCAACATCGGTTTTGCCATGCCGCCCTACCTCGTGCCGCCTGATGGCGAAAAGTCCGTCAGCTATTCAATGGGTGAGGCGATTGCCATTGGCCCGGGTCGCGCGTGGGATGTTATTACCGTGCAACTCAAGGCATTCGGAAAAATCATACGTGGCGATATCAGCTTCAAAAACTCATTGTCGGGACCGATTGGCATGGCCAAAGCGTACGGTGGCACTTGGGATTGGGAGCGATTCTGGCACATGACCGGCATGCTTTCGATGGTACTGGCATTCATGAATTTATTGCCGATCCCCGCGCTCGACGGCGGCTACGTGATGTTCTTGCTGTATGAAATGATCACCGGACGCGAGGCGTCAGAGAAATTTTTTGAGAACGCTATCAAAGTCGGCATGGCGATCTTGCTCGCGCTCATGGTCTTTGTGTTTTACAACGACATCGCCAAGATTTTCACCGGCAATTAATCGCCGGTAGCCGATCAAATATTATTCGATCAATTCGACGCAGCTGTTGGACGCAGGCATCTGCTGTTGCAGGCGAGTAAACACTATTTGCAATCATACGAATACATATCCGTTGTATCGTCTCCGCTAAATTTATAAGTTTTCGAAATCGGATAACCGTTGGCGTTGAACGTGTACTTGTAGCTTTGCTTGACGTTCGTTTTGGCGCTCACGTAGGTAATGTCGGCTGTCAGAATATTATTGGCTGAAAATGCCCGGATGGGTCCGGCTGAAAACGGAAATTCATCGCTGACAGCACGTTGATTGTCATAGGTCAGTACGTAGTGTTCGAGTAGTTTGAGGCCGGGTTCGTTGTTCAAAATGCCATACACCTTAATTTCTGACGGATTTTTCGTTATCGCGTTGGGATATTGATATACACGCTGCCCCTGGTCGGCCAGCGATTCTTTGCCGGCGGCATCTTTAAAGAAATTCTCTTCGTCAATTTGGACCAGCTGATTGCTCGCATTGTACATGTATTTTTCCGTTGCTCGCATGCTTGTGGATTTTCCTTCGACAAGCATCAGCCGGTTGTTCTTATCGTACGTCGCAATGGTTTTGGACAAGCTGAATGCTGCTGTTGCCGAGTCCACTTTTCCAAGCGTAAAGATGCGGCGGTATCCGGTTGCGGTCTTTTCAGTTGTCACCGTGTAAGCCGTTTGCATTTGTCCGGCCTTAATCGCTACGGCAGTCAGGTTGTGTTGGTCATCGTAAGTGGCAGCGATGCTCGTGCCCAGCGAGGCATTGATGAGCGAGGTTGGGTAGCAAGTTTGAGCGGCAGCGGAGCGGATCAGCGCCGGCGTAAGCAGAAGTGCGAAAAACAGGGCATAACGGGAAGCATACGTTTTCATGGCGTGGAGGTTTAGGTGGTTGCGACGGCGGGTTACGTCAACTAAAGTTAATAGAAATCCCAAACCCAGTCAAACAGCCAGAAGCGGCGCAGACGGTTGTTATTTCTCCACGTCGAAACAGTCGCGCTTTAGATAGCCCGCGGCCTCGTCTTCGCCCGCGGCAAAGGCCTTGCGCAAATAGCGACATCCTTCCTCAGTTTGGTCCAGTTCGACGAGCGCTACGCCGGTGTAGAATTGTGCATTGCGATTGTCCGGATCCACGCGGAGGCCTAGTCTCAGGTACTTCAGCGCCAGTGGATAATTTTCTTCCTGGAGGCATATCGTGCCAGCGTACACATAAGAGGAAGGATAATTTACGTCGATGACAATTGCCTTGTTGATCCGGCTCAAGGCGCTGTCTGGTTTGCCCAAAGAATAGTACACCACGCCAAGATTGGTTTCCACTTCAGCGTCGTCTCCGGTGATGGCCACGCTAAGAAAATCCTTTTTCGCGCCTTCGAAGTCGCCCTGCTCCAGTAGCAGCGCGCCGCGCCAACGCGCCAACTCGGGTGCGGCTCCCTTCAAGGTGATGATGGCCTTTTGCAGGTCGGCCAATTGATTTGCAAGATCGTTTTGCTGTCGGTAAACCAGCGCGCGCAAAATGTGCGGTTTCGGATTGTCCGGAAATTCGGGCAGGTAACGGTTCAAGTCAGCAAGGCACTTGTTGAGTTCGCCAATGCGGTAATAACAAATGGCCCGTTTATACAGTGTCTTGTACTGATCTTTCTCTGTCAGTTTGGATTCGCTGATGATTTTGGAGTACAAGCCGGCCGCTTCCGCGAATTGTTCGCGTGCCATGAGCGTGTCCGCTTCTGTCTCCCATTTTGCCCACCGCGCCTCTTCACTTTGGGCTCGTACCAGCCCTGCACACAGTAGCAACCACGACAGCAGCAAAAACTTCTTAGGCATTCGCACCCACTGCTTTGTTCCGATCGCGTTTGCGATCAGTTTCGTTCAGATAGATTTTTCTTAGTCGGATGGATTTGGGCGTTACTTCCACATACTCGTCGGCTTGAATGTATTCCAAGGCTTCTTCGAGTGAAAACTTCACGGCCGGGGCAATGCGCATTTTTTCGTCAGCGCCGGAGGCCCGCATGTTCGTCAGCTTTTTAGTCTTGGTTACATTGATGACCAAGTCGCCAGAGCGGCTGTGTTCACCAATTACCTGGCCTTCATATACGGGTTCGCTGGGATCAATAAAGAACTTGCCGCGGTCTTGAAGGTTGTGCAAGCTGTAGGGGATGGCTTCGCCCATCTCCATGCTGATCAGCGATCCGTTGATACGTCCGGGAATTTCGCCTTTGTAAGGCTGATAGTCTTTGAAACGATGGGTGACCACGGCTTCGCCGGCGGTTACGTTCATCAGGTAGTTGCGCAGTCCGATAATGCCGCGTGCGGGCATCATGAATTTCAGGATCATGCGGTCGCCCTTAGGCTCCATATTCGTCATTTCGCCACGGCGCATCGAAACCGTTTCGATGGCTTTGCCTGCCACCGCTTCGGGCAAGTCGATGGTCAGTTCTTCAATTGGCTCGCATTTTACGCCATCAATTTCTTTGAGAATTACCTGCGGCTGGCCGATTTGCAACTCATAGCCTTCGCGGCGCATGGTCTCGATTAGGACAGACAAATGCAATACGCCGCGGCCAAACACCATGAAACTATCGGCTGACCCGGTGTCGCCTACGCGCAAGGCCAGGTTTTTCTCCAGCTCTTTGTCCAATCTTTCTTTGATGTGACGCGAGGTGACGAATTTTCCTTCCTTGCCGTAAAACGGTGAGGTATTGATGGTGAAGAGCATGCTCATCGTCGGCTCGTCGATGGCAATGGATTTCAATGCTTCGGGATGTTCAACATCGGCTACGGTATCGCCGATTTCAAATCCTTCCAGGCCCACGAGCGCACAAATTTCACCGGCGTGAACTTCTTCTACTTTCTTTTTTTCAAACCCTTCAAAGACATATACTTCTTTGATGCGGGTCTTCACAATGGCACCCGTATCGCGCTTAACCAGCACCACAAATTGGCCGGCCTTTACTGAGCCGCGCTGAATCCGCCCGATGGCCACCCGACCAATGTACGACGAATATTCCAGCGAAGTGATCATCAACTGCGTGGGGCCTTCTGAGACCTTGGGAGCAGGGATGTGTTCGATGACGCCTTCGATGAGCGCGGTGATATCGGTTGTGGGTTGCTTCCAGTCTTTGCTCATCCAGCCTTGTTTGGCCGAGCCATAAAACGTGGGGAAATTCAATTGGTCTTCCGATGCATCCAACGCAAACATGAGCTCAAAAACCTGCTCATGAACCTCGTCGGGTGTACAATTCTTTTTGTCTACTTTATTGATGACTACAATTGGTTTTAAGCCCAGTTGCAATGCCTTTTGCAAAACAAAACGGGTTTGGGGCATAGGCCCTTCAAAGGCGTCGACCAGCAACAGACAGCCGTCGGCCATATTGAGTACGCGCTCTACTTCACCGCCAAAGTCGCTGTGGCCAGGTGTGTCGATTACGTTGATTTTATAGTCCTTGTACCGCACGGATACGTTTTTGGCCAGAATGGTGATGCCGCGCTCGCGCTCCAGGTCATTGCTGTCCATGATCAGTTCGCCCGGATTTTCGTGATCTTTAAAAAGGTGGCCGGCGTGCAAAAGTTTGTCCACCAGCGTAGTCTTTCCGTGGTCAACGTGGGCAATAATAGCGATGTTCCTGATCTTGTTAACTTCCATAAAATGCGGTGGATACTTGTAGTTAGATAATTTGAGGGCGCAAAGGTAATAAGAATTCAGTCATCTACCGCTGATAAAAGTAGCGGCCCGCAAATCGCTGCAAATTTCTTAGTGCCATCCTTTTTTTTATTTTTGCGCTAATTTCTAATCAAAATCGCCGGGCTACTCCTTTTCTAATGAATTGATAGTCAGGTTTGCCGGGCCTTGTTAATGGATTATTACACTTTTTAAAACAACACGCAATGGTTGACTTATTTGACAAACTACGCATGGAAGAAGGCCCCTTGGCCAAGTATTCCCACCTGCCTGATGATTATTTTTTCTTTCCCAAGCTGGAGGGCGACATCGGCCCGCGTATGAAATTCAATGGAAAGGAAGTGCTGAATTGGAGTTTGAATAATTATTTGGGTTTGGCCAACCATCCGGAAGTGCGCAAAGCCGATGCGGAGGCCGCAGCTCAATATGGCCTGGCGTCCCCGATGGGGGCCCGCATGATGAGCGGAAACTCGGTTCACCACGTTGAATTTGAACGTCAGCTCGCGGAGTTTGTGCAAAAAGAAGACGTCATGTTGCTGAACTATGGCTACCAGGGCGTCCTGTCGATCATAGACGCGCTCGTCGATCGCAAAGATGTGATCGTGTATGATTCCGAATCGCATGCCTGCATCATCGATGGCGTCCGGCTGCACATGGGCAAGCGCTTTGTCTACCCGCACAATAACATGGAGAACCTGGAAAAGCAGTTGCAACGGGCCACCAAGTTGGCAAACGAAACCGGCGGCGGCATTCTGGTCATCACTGAGGGCGTTTTTGGCATGAGTGGCAACATGGGCGATTTGAAAGGAATCGTGGCACTGAAGAAAAAGTATAATTTCCGGTTGTTGGTAGATGACGCACACGGTTTTGGCACGATGGGCGCCACGGGTGCCGGCGTGGGTGAAGAGCAGGGTGTGCAAGATCAGATCGACTTGTATTTCTCTACGTTTGCCAAATCAATGGCCAGTATTGGTGCGTTTGTTGCCGGAGATAAAAAAATATTAAAATACCTTCGCTACACCGTGCGCTCGCAGATTTATGCCAAGTCGTTGCCCATGCCCCTGGTGATCGGCGGCATGAAGCGCTTGGAGTTGCTGAAAAAGCACCCTGAATTCCGGGCCAATCTGAAAGCGGTGATGGCCGCCATCAAAGCAGGACTGAAAGGGAATGGCTTTGCCATCAACGAAACGCAGACTCCGCCCACACCAGTGCTCTTTAAAGGTGGAGTGGGCGAGGCCGCCAACATGTCGATGGATTTGCGCGAAAACTACGGTATTTTCTGCTCTGTGATCATCTATCCGGTGGTGCCAAAAGACGTGATCATGTTCCGCATTATCCCAACGGCTGCCCACACGCTGGCCGACGTAGCCGAGACAATGACCGCATTTTCGGCTCTAAAAACCAAGCTGGATAGTGGTTTTTACCGAAAAGAAGAGCTGGTTTCGGTTACAAAATTTTAAAATGATGGCTTTTTGCCTTGTTTTTGAAGGTTTTTGATTAATTTGGCATACACAAAGAATCCAATTCTAAAACTAAACTGTATTAAAATGAAAAAATTTGAAGAACTAAAAGCCTTGATCGCTTCTATCGAAGCCGATGCTGATAAGTTTTATAACAAGGCCAATAGCGCTGCAGGCACCCGGGTGCGGAAGGGCATGCAGGACCTTAAAAATATTGCCCAAGCCATTC